>Ga0315904_10010299_pt1 | contig 12109 bp, 12 predicted proteins | sample LakEriMetagenome_6_FD_203529 | JGI IMG/M metagenome (GOLD analysis project Ga0315904, IMG submission 203529) | Freshwater fungal communities from buoy surface, Lake Erie, Ohio, United States - Buoy 12 MA120 | ecosystem: Environmental > Aquatic > Freshwater > Lake | place: USA: Lake Erie, Ohio...
TTTTACTCCCGCATCAACAACTGAATGGTGGTGCGCGAAATTTGGCGAATAAGCACGTCCTTATCTTTCGTCAACTTATCAATGATGCCTTGGTTGAAATGGCGGATGGTCAAGAGCGAAAGCTGGTCGTTACGCGTGATGGAGAAGTCATTTTGCAGTTGCTCCATCACGTTTTCGATTTTCTCTTTCTTGAAGTCTACCGCTATGGAAAAACTGATGGCGGCATTTTGCATCATGTTGATGCGCAAACGGTTTTCGGCAAAGGTGGAGAATACCTTGCTGAGGTGCTCTTCGGCTATGAACGAGAAATCTTTGGCGGAGAAAGAGAGCAACACTTGTTGGCGTTTCCAGATAATGATGGGCGGCAAGAAGTTAGTGTTGGCATTGGCCGAAATCACCGAACCACGTTTGCCGGAGTGGACGAACGAACGCACTTCGAGCGGAATGTTTTTGTTTTGAATGGGCTTAATCGTTTTGGGGTGGATCACGCTCGCTCCGTAGTAGGTCATCTCTATGGCCTCATGAAACGTCAACTCACTCAAAAATGTAGCTTCGGGATATTCTTTCGGGTCGGCATTCATTATGCCTTCAACGTCTTTCCAAACGGTCATGCGCTCAGCATTTAAAGAGTAAGCAAAGATAGAGGCAGTGTAGTCAGAACCTTCGCGACCGAGCGTGACGGCAAAACCTTCGGGGGAGCTGCCTACGAAACCTTGCGTGATCACAAAGCCGGACTTCACCAATTGATTAACCGTGTCGGCAATGGCTTTTTCGGTTTTCTTAAAGTCAACCACACCTTCGGTGTAGGCATTGTCGGTGAAGAGCACTTGTTTCACATCCAGCAGTGTGTTGGCTAAACCTATGGCGTTGGCGTATCCACTCACGATGGTGGTAGAGATAAACTCACCGATAGAAACAATCTGGTCGTAGATATAATTGTAATTGCGCGATTGGTTGCCTTTGAGAAAAGCAGCGGCATTGTCGATGATTGCCTTCAAATCGGCAATGGCTTTATGGCTGTCGATGCCTTCATACAAATCATTGATGATTTCCAAGTGTTTGTCGAAGATGGCTTGCAAAGCGACTTCCCATTCGGGTTTCGAAGCATAGTAGAGGTTCACCACGTTTTCCAACTCGTTCGTGGTTTTGCCCATGGCAGAAATCACCACCACTTTCTCATTGAAATTATTGTCTTTTAAAATGCTGGCGACATTGCGCACAGCCGCAGCGTCCTTTACAGACGCCCCCCCAAACTTGTAAACTTGCATGATTTTGATTTGTTAGGCTGCAATGATAAGCAAAGACGTGTTGATTAAAAATAGAAAACCGACAATAGGCAACTAACAACCGACACTCGTTAAACCTTACTCAGATAATCAGCAATCTCCACTTTGGTCATGCTGCAATTAATCCACGAAGGGTCGAGCTTAGCGCCTAGTTTTTTGTAAAACTCTATGGCTGGCGTGTTCCAATCTAGTACCTGCCAGCGGATTTGTTCCACTTTGTCTTCTTGTGCTGCTTTGAGCACTTCGTTGATGAGCTTCCGCCCGATGCCGTATTGTCTATAGTTTTCTGTCACCACTAAATCATCTAAGTAAAGCAATCGTCCTTTCCAAGTAGAGTAGGCCGTGTAGTAAAGCGCCATGCCGATGACATCGCCCGAGGCGGCTTCTTCGGCCACAAACACTCGGTAAATGGAATATTCGCCAAAACCATCTTCCATCAGCATTTTTTCGGTGTTGACCACTGCCTCTGGTTCACGCTCGAAGGTGGCGAGTTCCATCACGAGGCGCATCATGGCGGGTATGTCTTGTTTTGTTCCTTTTCGGATGATAAAACTCATAGCTAATGGATTAAAGCGGCCAAATATATAAACCGAAATAGATAATGCTAATGGAATTTGCAAAGGAGGAAATTAGTTTTGGTTGAACCTAATTTTCACGACCTGTGCAAAACCCGTTTTTGGCTTCATAATGGTTTGATATATTTGTGAGCGATGAATGCAGCAGCTGAATTAAAATCCGGTATGAAACTCGAAGACTTTCTTCGCGACCATACCACAACCGACTTATCCAAACTTTTATTGTCCTTAGCGGCAGCCTGCACCTCGATTGCAAGGATGATTAACAATGCGGGCATTAGCGATATTTTGGGGGTAACCGGCACCACGAACGTTCAGGGCGAACATCAACAAAAGCTAGACGACATCTCCAATCAAGTGTTGATGGACTATTTGCAGCAAAGCGGAGTTTGTGCGGGTTATTTGAGCGAAGAGAACGATGACATTGTTACGCTTTCACCGGATGGTAAATTCATTCTTTCCATAGACCCTCTGGATGGTTCTTCTAATATTGATGTAGTAGCACCGATTGGCACCATCTTCAACGTAGTAGAGCGTTTATCAAAGCCGGGCGAAGTAACCAACGAAGACTTTTTGCAAGTTGGCGATGCCACCAAAGCTGCCGGCTATGTGATTTATGGCAGCTCAACTATTTTGTTGTTCAGCACCGGAAACGGTGTACATGGCTTTACGCTCAACACGGAGGACAGCGAATATTATTTGTCGCATCCCAATATCACAACTCCTGCAGAAGGGAAAATTTACTCCATCAACCAAGGTAATGCTTGCAAGTTTGGTGAAGAAGTGCAAGGTTTTCTTAATTACTGCGGAGAGAATGACAAAGCGACTTCACGTCCTTATTCTTTGCGCTACATTGGCTCAATGGTAGCCGATTTGCACCGCAACTTATTAAAAGGTGGTATCTTTATTTATCCGGCCACCGAGTCGGAACCGAAAGGGAAATTGCGCTTGTTGTATGAGTGCATACCGATGGGTTATTTGGTAGAACAAGCCGGAGGGAAAGCCACCGATGGTTATGGGAGAATATTGGAAATTCAACCAACCGAGGTACACGAGCGTACACCTATCTACATTGGTAGCACGGCCATGGTCAATAAAGCTTTAGAATTTATAAAAGATTAATTTTAGCGTATGAAAAAGCTTATTGGCCTATTGGTTTTGGTGTTACAAATGTGTGTTGCTGTAGCTCAAAATGCACCTGTGGCAGCTAACGATACATTTACGGTGTTGGCTAATCAAACCGCCACTTTGCCTGTCACTGCTAATGATTTTGACATTAATGGCGATCCGCTCACTACCAGTATTCTCTCCGGACCAAGCAACGGTTTGGCCACTTCTTTGGGTTTAATCATCCGCTACACCCCGACTATTGGTTTTTTATTGGCAACGATGAATTGATTTATTCCCTTTGCGACAATGGTAATCTCTGCGACACGGCATCTGTTTGGATTACCGTGTTGGGCACCAATGACCGACCAACTGTCGGCAACAATCAATTCATCTTGAACGACACAGTGACGGCCATTGTGCTTGACATGATTGCAATAGATGTGAATGGCGACAGCATTTTTTATGCAGCTGTGAATGATTTGGACAGTAACAATAATCTGGGTGGTTTTTTTTCTAACGGCACTGACTTACTGTTTGTGCGCAATGGTTTTGAATGTGGTACAGAAACTTTTTAATATGTTATCTGCGACCCGTTTTCTTGCGACACGGGCAATGCGACCATCACTATCGAGTGTCCGGAAAGTGTGTTTTTGCCGCAAGGTTTTTCACCCGATGGTGATGGGCTGAATGATAGATTAGTCTTCACAGGATTAGAGTATTTCTCACCCGCCATTTTGAAAGTGTTTAATCGATATGGTGCACTAGTTTATGAAAGCAATGATTACTTAAATGATTGGAATGGCAACTTAATTAACACCGATAAAGCTGTTCCGGATGGTACCTATTTTTATGTGCTGCAATTGATAGACAAACGCAAATTCAATTAGTACTTGATTATCCAGCGTTAAACATATTGTCGCCTAGCTTCTCATAATATTCATCCACCAACAGGTGTTTCCCATCGGCAGCGGTGGTCGCCAACACATCGCATCGCTCATTGTAAGGATGGTCGTTATGTCCTTTTATCCAATGAAATTTGATTTTATACTTGGGGTAAATCTGCAAGAACCGCATCCACAAATCAGGATTTTTTTTGTCCTTAAACTGTTTGCGCTGCCAACCAAACACCCATTTTTTTTCAACTGCTTCCACCACATACTTTGAGTCGGAGTAGATATGTACTTCCAAACCTTCGCGCGTCAAAGCTTCCAGTCCTTTAATGACAGCTAGTAGCTCCATGCGGTTGTTGGTGGTTTTGCGAAAACCTTCGGAGAGTTCTTTCTCTTTCGAACCGTATTTGAGGATGGTGCCATAGCCTCCACGTCCGGGATTGCTCCGAGCCGAACCATCGGTGTAAATTTCAACTGCTGCCATATTTCTTGCGGCTAATTTGCTAAACTATTTTGATTTGACTTTTAAAGCATCAAAAAAATCGAATATTTGTTGGTGCTTACTAAGTTATACCATTCCAAATCTGACCCCACCAAGGCGCATATTCAAATGCACTTATCTATTTTACTATGGGGTATCACGGGTATCTTAGGAAAAAGTATTTTGCTGAATGAAGGTTTGTTGGTTTGGTATCGGTTAATCATTGTATCTGTTTCCTTAGCCATTGCCATTTATTTTTCCGGTCATAGTTTCAAAATAGGCAAACGAAATGTTTGGCGATTGAGCAAAGTGGGTGTGATGTTAATGTTGCATTGGATTTGTTTTTATGGTGCAATCAAATATGCTAATGTGAGTATCACCTTGAGTTTATTGGCTTCCACATCGTTGTTTACAGCACTACTCGAGCCTATGATGACCAAGAAGAAATTTGATAAATCGGAATTGCTCTACAGCAGCTTGGCTATACTCGGCATCAGCTTGATTTTTTACAGCGATACGAATGATTATACGGTTGGTATATTTTTAGCCATAATGGCGGCTTTTCTCGGTGCGTTTTTCAATATTTTAAACAAGAATATTGTTCAAGAATTTAAGAGCAGTGTGGTGTCGTTTTATGAGATAACGAGCGGCTTAGTGGTGTTGACTTTATTACTGCCGGTGTACTTATACTTTTTCCCAACGGAGAAACTTTTGCCTTCTGCAAATGACTGGATGCTTCTCGTTGTTTTGGCGGTGTTGTGTACTCACGTCACACTTATCCTTTCGCTCAACGCATTAAAACACTTGTCAGCTTTCACGCTTAACTTGGCGATTAATCTTGAGCCCGTTTACGGTATCGCACTAGCGTTTTTATTCTTCGGGGAAAACAAATATTTGAATGAAGGATTTTTTATTGGTGCGGCTATCATTATGTGTGGCGTTGTCTTTCACGCTGTGCAAACTAACCGTAAAACTAAATCATTAAATACGGCAAACCCTTAGAGGAATGTATCTCTTTCTCGCTCTTGCTTATCTTTACTTTTATTCGATTTGCCTCCAGAGAAATATTTTTTCCATTTCATTTTTCGTGGAATGTCAAATTGATAGGTGATGCCTAAGATATGTGACCATCTTGGTCTGGGTTCAAATATTTCGGGTTGAAAAATGTACGCCACGGTGATAGTGTTGTACTTGTAAAATTCCCAATCTACACCTATGGAATTGCGCAATCGTTGCAAATAGTTCCGTTGATTAGTGAAGCGAAAAAATAACTCAGTAAATGCATAAATATCCCATCGCTTATTGATGCTGTATTGCACTAAAAAACGATGTCGCCACAGGTTTTGCGGCTCAAGTCCCGGCTCATAAGAGCGATTGAAATATGGCTGCTTGCGTTGATAAGCGGTTCGGTAAGCTACCATCCAATCTTTTGCTTTGTAACGAGCAGTTAGTGTAACCGCAAAAGCGTGCCTATCGATTCTGGTGGATGTGCCGTAGCGATAGACTAAGCCAGCAGCTAAATATTTATTGAAACGGTAGCCTACATTACCATAAAAATAGTGCCAGTTAATGTTCCCGAAATTTCTGTTTAACCGGATTTGATATTGTCCGCCTATGCTGAAGTTTCGAGGTAAGTCTTTAGAAATTTGTATACCTGCCCACATGCCTCCATCTTGTCGAGGTGCTTGTGCCATCGCGCTGAATGCAATAGTTAGTAAGAGGAACGTGCAAGAAAATGATTTCAATTATTGGGCAATAATTTTTGTTTTAGCAATCACAATTCCTTCGTTGTTTAGTAAGCTAACCGAGTAAACTCCTGCAGGCATTCCTTTGCTGTTTATGCGCACCTCTGTTTCATCCTCTAAAGCGATGTTTTTACAAACTTGGCCGAGTGAATTCGTAATCACCAATCGGTTGTTGTTTGCAGATCTAGGAAGCGCAATGTAGATGGCATCGCTGAAAGGATTAGGATAAGCGCTCAATTGAAGTGCTTCGCTTATTGGTTTAATGCTGCTTATTAAGTCATAGCGAAGTGTAATGACATCATTCATGGTTCCTACACCATCTCCGGCTCCCGTTACGTACACAGAGGTACCAGTCACTAATATGTCTCTTGGTTTATCGTTAGCGCCCGACTCATCATAAGTGGCTACATCTAATATATCACCATTGGCATCTAGTTGTAGAGTCACATAGTTATAATTTGGATTGGCTACTGTACCGTAGTTACTTTCTCCGGCTACGTATATATTTCCGAGGTTATCAGCGGCTACGGCAGTTGCAGCATCATCAGAAGTTGTAGTGTTTGCCCAAATAGTATCCCAAAGCAATGAACCATTAGTGTTATATTTTGCAATAAGCATATCGAAGTTAATACCATTACTATCTGGGTCTGTTCTTCCCACAACCACCACACTGCCTGCATTATCAAATGTGAGTGCATCAAAACGATCATCTTTGTCCCCGGTGCCGTTCCAAGTTTTTGTCCAGAGGGTATCACCGTTGGAGTTGTACTTAAGTAATACTGCGTCAAAAGTATTGTCACTTAACTCTGTTCGCCCACACACATATATGTTTTCGTTAGCATCAATGATAAGTTTTTCACTTCTGTCATCTTTCCCGTTTTCAAAACGCTTTACCCATTGTTGTACTCCGCTAGTATTGTATTTTACCAAAACAATATCATCGTTTGTTCCGGTAGTTGTCCAAGCCGTAATGTAAATGTTTCCGGTTGAAGAAACAGCTAAACTATATGGTTCATCAAGGTCAGATGCTGCACTTTTGTAAACCATGGTATGGATAAGTGTGCCATTTGAATTAAACTTTAGGGTGACAACGTCAAAATTAGACGTTAATGGGTTGGCATCTTGGTCGCTACGACCTGTTGCAATGATGTTGCCGCTATTGTCAACAACCAGACTTACCAATCTATCAGAGCCATTGTTGAAATTGTATTGTTGAGTCCAAAGTGTGTCGCCAGAGGTATTAAGTTTTGCTATGAAATAGTTATTGCTTTGGCCGCTTTCTCTAATTGTGCCACCAATTACAATGTTTCCACCACCATCTCCGGCAATGGCTAAACCTTCATCGGTATTTACACCAGATGTTCCGGTTATTTTTTTATTCCATACACTATTGCCCGAGGCATCAATTTTTTGAATAAAAATATTTCTATCTTCTTTTAGTTCTGTGGAATAACCCACCACATACACATTGCCTAAACCATCTGCCCAAAGTTGGTTTCCGGCATCTCTGTTTTCGCCAAAACCATTGAATGATTTATTGAATACTTGGTTGCCCACCGAGTCGTATTGAATAGATACCGCATTTTCATTAAGCAACACAGCCGATAAGCCGCCTGACACAGTCACCACACCATTGCCATTGCTAACTACGCAGGTAGCTTCATCGTCATCACCAACTGCAGGAGTTGTTTTTGAATAAACCAAATTGCCGGTAGCATCATATTTTATGGTTACGTAATCTAAATCTATTGCTGTACCAGCTGCTACATCCGTGTAGCCGACTACTATCACTTCGCCACTGTTCGTGAGGGTTAGGTCATTGGCAATGTCGTCACCACTACCGGTGCCATTGTAAGTTTTAACCCATTGTTGTACACCAGCTGAGTTATATTTAAGCGTAAAAATGTCAAACAAGTCAACTACTGAACTTGCATTCAAATCTATCTCACCGGCCACGTATACATTTCCCGTTGCGTCAACCGCAATCGCTCTACCGCGGTCGTCACCGGCTCCGGCATAGAATTTTGTCCAAAGAGTGTTGCCATTGGCATCAATTTTTCGAGTAGCTACATCGTAGTTTATGTCGCGTGCGCGCCCGGTCACATATACATTGCCAGAGGCATCTATGGTCATGTTTTCAGCACGATCATTTTTAGTGAAGTCCAAAAAGTTTGTCCATATTGCAGCGCCTGTGTTGGTGTTGTATTTTATGGTTACCCAATCATCGTCTAGTCCATTGTAGCAACGTCCGGTAACAATCGGATTGCCGGATGCATCAACCACCACTTTCACAGCGCGATCAGTGCCACCGCCAGGACCGACAAAAGCAGTAGCCCATTGTTGTAAACCAGCGCTGTTGTATTTTATCGTGTAATAATCTTCATTGGTTTTGTCTGAGCTTTTCGTTGTGGTGCCCGTAACATACACATTGCCAGAGCCGTCAAGTGCTAAGCTTCTTGCTTTGTCATCATCACCAAAAGGATCATTGTAAATGGCTGTCCAAAGTAGTTGGCCGGAAGCATTGTATTTAAGTGTCACAAAATCTTCATTTGTACTATCGTTGTTTGCATAGCCGGTGGCGTACACATTACCTAAAGCATCTACTGCAATATCGTTGGCTTCGTCTTCACTATTATCTAACCCATTGTAAGTTCTTGTCCATAGGGTATCGCCAGATGAGTTTAGTTTAACGACCAGCATATCGTGATGATTTGTTGTCATAGAGAAACCGGCAAAATAGATATTTCCCGAATTATCTATCGTTGATGCTTTAATTTTGTCGGAGTAATCTCCGGTGCCGTTGTACTTATTCGCCCAATAAAAATTGAGCTGCGCAAAACTCACTGCGCTTATCAGCAGTAATGCGACAGCCATTATTTTTTTCATGATCAGAAATTTACTTAGTTTTTAATCATCATCACCCACACCAACTGAGGTGGATTCGTTTTCCATAGCATAGTAAAACGCATTAATTCTTGCCACATCGCGCAGAAAATCAAGTTTTATAATTTCTATTCTGTGAATTGGCAATCCTGTACGGTTGCGCAAGTCGTCTATCATCTGTTCCCGCAGCTCGGGTTTGATCAAGTCAATGCGTTCATAGTTGATTTCTTTGAAGTTTTCATGCTCTAGTGAAAGTTGTCTATCCATGATTAAAATCATAGTGATAATCATACCGTTTGCCCCTAATAAAATCACAATGTCTGATGTGGTTTCTACCACAGCCAAAGCATTGATTAAACTAATGGTGACACACACGAAAAAATAGCCCATTTCTCGAATGGGTACTGTCACTGTTCGATAGCGGAGAATAGAGAATATGGCAAATAACCCAAAGGCAAATCCCATTTTTAATTTAGTGGCACTCAATAAAAAACATATAAAAAAGTTTACCGTGTTAAAGAGGAAAAAGGTAAACAAAAAGTCTTTGTTTTTGTGACGAGGATAGTAGATAAATCTGACAATGGTGATAATCACCAACATATTTATTCCATAGCGGAATAAAAATTCGATGTAAGGGCTAACTCCAAATAAATTAGTGGCTACTGCCTCAACTGTTTCTGTTTCCATTTGCTATAATTCTGTTTATACGTATAAAATTTGGTTTGAATGCATTACTCTTTACTTCCTCCAGCATAGCTACAGCCGTAGAGTATTTACTAAATCCAATTTCCTCAAAATGCCTCTTTTTGAACGACTCTACAATTGGGCTACCAATAGCTGTTTTGTCTGTTTTGATTTCGGCAATAACTAACTCTGGAAATGTTTTTTTGTCTTTGAAGTTATCGAATAAAATATTTATGTCGAGCGTAAGCCTTTCTTTGAAGTTTTTGTTGGCTAGTGTAATTCTCGTAAAGCAGATCACCATTTTTTCTTTCAAATCTTCTTTGGTCAAATAGTTATGGTGAATGATGTCTAGTTCTTGGTCAGTTAGCTCGTGTTTGTAATCGTCTTCTTTAATTCGTTTTTTGTCCGTGCGATCGCCTTTCACTTTGTACTTTACTTCGAAGTAACATAAGCCCGAGTCGAGATACTTACGGTAGCGAACTTTTAGGCGATTGGCTTTGCCATTGTGGTGAAATTTGTAGAGCTGGTAATCATCCGTATCAAAATAGATAGATTCATAATCAAACATTCGTTTCCCTTCAATCTCAAGCACCAAATAGTTTTCCTTGATTTCTTGAAGAATTTTCGGAAACTCTTCAATATGAAAAACATATTTCGTATCAATACGATTTAGCATCTGCACCTTATCTAAATCTTGTAGACTTAGTGAGGAGAAGTCATCTAAACTTTCCTTTATTTTTTGCTGAAAATGTTGAAAATGTAAGTTCAATTTATAATCGAATAACTAGATCGGAAATAGTAATGTTTTCCCTGCGTTTGGTAATTTTTACTGCTTGTTTAACGGTAGTTTGTTTTAGCGGGCAAGTGTCGCATTCACTTATGGCCCAAACTGTGTATTTCCCTTTCTGCAGCCATTCAAATTTGAAACTGCCATCCGAAGCAGTTCTCACATCGTCATCAACATTGGTATTTTCTCCATAAGAAATATAGATACGCTCACCGGCTACATAACCTGAATCAACAAGTAGGCCGAATGCATTGTAATCATATACATACAATTTCCCACTTATGCTGGCAAGACCACCGGGGCCGGGGTCCTTTTCGCAACCCGATATGCTGAGCAACAGCAAAAAGCCAAAAACGAAATAAAAAAATACACTACGCATACCTTAAATTAATAATTCAATAATAATTATATAAAGTCAAAAAAGTGAAATTAGGTTGTAAACTTTTTCTAAAGGTTGCTGGCAAAGAGTAAATCGAGGTTAGAACTCTTTATGCCAAACATTTGCGACAGGTTATCATTAGTTAAATGGCCTTTGTACATATAAATGCCGCTTCGGATACCTGCGTCTTCATATAAAAGTCCTTTAATGCCACTCAATTCGCCACATTTTAGCAAAATTGGGGTAAGAATGTTGGAGAAGGCATAAGATGCTGTGCGCGATACCCGCGATGGAATGTTCGGCACGCAATAGTGTATCACATCATGCGAAAAAAATGTTGGCTCGGCATGGGAAGTGATGTTAGAGGTTTCAAAACAGCCACCTTGATCAATACTCACATCAATTACTACGCTACCACTTTTCATTTTAGCCACCATTTCTTCGGTAACAATGATGGGCGTACGACCTTGTTTGGAGTGAATGGCTCCAATAGCGACATCGGCCGTTTGTAGTTCTTGCTCGAGAATAGAAGGAGAGAAGGTTGATGTGAAAATTCTTGCTCCAAGTTTTTCTTGTAAACGTTGAAGTTTGTAAACGTTGTTGTCAAACACAGAGACGATAGCTCCTAGACCCATTGCTGCGCGTGCTGCAAACGTGCCTACTACACCGCCACCCAATATTACTACCTTCGCAGGCGGCACACCAGAAATACCACCTAATAAAATTCCTTTGCCATCATTGGCATTGCTCAAAAATTCTGCGGCCAAAAGGATAACACTATTGCCGGCAATCTCGCTCATGGCTCGCACGAAAGGGAAACGCCCTGCCTCATCGTTAGTGTATTCAAAAGAAAGCGCTGTTACTTTCTTTTTCATCAATAGATGTATGTATTCTTTTTTGAGTGTAGGCAAATGAATAGGAGAAATTAATGTTTGTCCGCTTTGCATTAACTCTATTTCATGAAGCTGAGGAGGAGCAATTTTGATGATGGTATCTGCTTTGTAAACTTCTTCTACGTTATCAGTAATTTCTGCTCCGGCCTCTGAATAATCGTTATCCGAAAAATGAGAGTCGCGGCCTGCATTTGTTTCTATCAGTAATCGGTGTCCGTTGGCGATTAGCGTTCGCACACTTTCAGGCGTTAATCCAATTCGATGTTCTTGAAAACTACGTTCTTTCGGGATGCCGATAAATAGTTTAGATTTTCTGACGCCTATCATCATCTGACTTTCAAGTGGTTGCAAACCAAGTTTGCTTACAATACCTTCAAATCCTTGTTTTTTAGCCAT
>Ga0315904_10010301_pt1 | contig 12105 bp, 19 predicted proteins | sample LakEriMetagenome_6_FD_203529 | JGI IMG/M metagenome (GOLD analysis project Ga0315904, IMG submission 203529) | Freshwater fungal communities from buoy surface, Lake Erie, Ohio, United States - Buoy 12 MA120 | ecosystem: Environmental > Aquatic > Freshwater > Lake | place: USA: Lake Erie, Ohio...
ATAAAAAGATTCGTTCGAAAGATACGGCTCACGGCCCTGTTACTGGAATTAAACAGCAAATCCTTTCTATCATCTTTAAGGCTGTGGGAATAAGTCAGTCCAAGTATAAGCATGGATTTGAACGTGGGGTGTATTACGCTCCGTTGTACGAAAACACACGGGAGTTCTTGAAGGGAGAGATTACAGAGGAACAACTGGTACCGCTGAAGAAACTTGAAAAGGATGTGGACGCTGTGTTAGATTGGTGGAGGCCGAAGGCCATTCAGCGGTATCTTAATCTTTATGAGCAGGGACGTATCAAGCCGGAGATTTTGTATTATAACAATTTGATTAGTATGTCGTGGGATGAGGCACGAGAGACATATTTGAATGATGTGGGGCGCTAATGGATATTACAAACTTTTTAGAATCATCATACGATGCACATACACAATATGATTATCGTATGTTGTTGTACGGAAATTATACTCATTTAGAGAACTTGGAACGTGACTCGTTTCTTCAAGTATTGAAGCCAATGCTCGCGTATTTGGACAAACATTATAAGATTCACTACACACTATTGACACCTGCCAATATCAATAGTTTAAATCGTCCAAATCTTACACAAGTTATTTATCCGCTTCCTTCATATCCGAATTTGATGCGTACACATTTTGATGCGATGCATTTTGTGAAGGCGATAGATTGGAGAAAGTATGATTACGATGTGGTCTACAGCTTCCTACCAGAGCATACGACACAAATTGCGAATGTGATGCACAACAGTACTCATCACATTCCAAAGATTATTGGTTCGTGTCATTGGTTCGAAGTGGGAGAAAATGCACCGTATGCTCGCACAATGTTCAACAACAATATGTTGGGAATCTTGGAAATGGAAATGTGTGGTACGGATAGTGAATGGGTAAAGCAGTTGGCGTTAAAAGAAGCATCAAAAATCTACAACCAAGACACGATTGATAAGTTGGATAAAATCATGCGTCCACATTATTTGGGCGTGGATAGAATTCAAAATCGTGGTAAGGTTATCCCGAAGTCAGTACTATTCAATCACCGTCCGAACGGATATACGGGATGGTTGTGGTTTGTGGAAGCAATGGATAAGTTGTGGGAGAAGCGCCAAGACTTCACGGTGTATACTACATATGCATCTATTGATAAGCCGTGGAATAAAAAGATTGATGAACCAACCCGTGATGGATATATGGAATACGTCAGACGCATGCAGTTTGGTGTATCGTGCTTTGAGAACTATTCCGCGTGGAGCATTAGTACGACCGATGGATTGTCTGTAAACGTTCCATATCTTCTACCGAACAAGTTATGTTATCCAGAAATGGTTCCTACGGATTATCCATATCTCTATAATGACAGAGAAGATTTCTTAGTAAAATTCGAGGAAATGTTAGATAATAAGCTAACTTATAATACTAAAGAAATAGCTAATAAGATGTTATGGGATACTAGAGTGTCGCAGTGGTTCGAAGGGTGGACCGATGTGTTTAAGCTAAAAGCTATAAAAAAGTCAGATGCGCTAGATACTATTATTGACATTATTCGTACTCGGAAGTATATTTCAAAGTATGATTTGTTGAGAGAATTGGGATGGGGTGTTCAGATTAAGTGGAGCCCATATCGTCACGCATTGCGTGAGCATCCAAATATCAAGCTGACGGCTGAGGGTTTTGAATGGATAAGTTAGATGCGATTTACATCCCCACGTTGGGACGTTTAGACAAACAAATTACATGGAATGGGTTACCTGATAAGTGGAAGAATATTACTCATCTGGTAGTTCGTCCACACGAATATGAAGAAGCAAAAAAGATTTGTCCCCAAGCTGTAAAACTACCAAAGTCCATTAAGAATATTGCTGAAACACGCCAATGGATAATCAATCACGCTGGAGATACTAAGTACGGGATGATTGATGATGATATGACATTTTGGAGACGACACTGCGATAGGGCAACTTTAAAGAAAAGCTCTGAGAAGAGTAATACATCGTTTACTGATGAAGATTATGATGAGTTATTCGGTGAAGTTGTACCTCGCTGGTTTCAAGAAGGCGTGGCGGTTGGTGGTATACATCCGAAGGGAAAACCGCCAGCTAGAACTGATGAACTTGAATTCGCCCGCATCACGGGTGTGTTTTTTTTGAATGGAGTATTAATTCCTAAAGAATTGGATTGGAGTGTTATGTACGCAGAAGATATACACTTCATGCTTCAGATTCTTAAAAGGGGCTTGAAAACTAGATGTTCTGATGTATTTTTACAGTATTCCGAGTACTGGTCAGCGGGCGGTTGTGGTTTAGCGGGACGTACTCCAACTGCCGATAAAAAGTCTTTAGAACGTTTGGTTGAATTACATTCTGATGTTGTAAAGTTTGGTGACACTTATTTGGTAAATACTGGTGCATTCAAAGAGAATCCATTTGAAAACCGCCGTATAAAAGTATCTTGGAAGAAGGCATATCTATCATCGTTAAATAAATGGGAGGCGTTTGTATAATGCAAACAGAACACACAATTTGGACTGAGAAATATCGTCCTGACACGCTTGAAGGATATGTCGGAAACGATGCACTTAGAGAAAAGCTACAGCAGTATATTGAGACACAAGATATTCCCCACCTTCTATTCTATGGAACGGCTGGTACGGGTAAGACTACGGCAGCAAAGATTCTAGTCAAGAATATCGACTGTGACTATATGTTTATTAATGCATCAGACGAACGTGGTATCGATACAGTTCGTGATAAGATTAAGGGATTTGCTTCTACGATTGGATTTAAACCGTTGAAGATTGTCGTGTTGGATGAGGCTGACTTCTTGGGTAGAGAAGCACAACCCGCTCTCCGTAATATGATGGAAGCGTATTCGGCAACAACCCGATTCATTCTAACGGCAAACTATATCGAACGAATCATTGACCCACTCGTGAGTCGGACGCAGGTATATAAGCTGACGCCTCCGAGTAAGAAAGAAGCGGCAGTTCGTCTAAGCGAAATCCTTAAGAACGAAAACGTAGAATATGAGAAGCAGACTATTGTACAGATCGTTCACGCATATTATCCAGATATTCGCAAGATTATTAATACTGCACAGTTGCAGACGCGTGACGGGAAGCTTCAAGTAAGTGTTGAGCAACTCATCGGTCAAGATTTGAAGTTGAAGGTGGTTGATACTCTTATGAGTAGTTTGCCTTTGAAAGAAAAGGTAAATCAAATTAGACAGTTCGTTGCTGATCAGCAGGTACAAGATTTTACGGAGATGTATCAACTCTTGTATCAGCACGTTGAAGACTACGCACCAACAAAAGTTCCTGAAGCAGTTATCGCAATTGCAGAAGGAATGTATCGTGATGGGCAAGTTGTTGACAAGGAAATTTGCTTTATCGCTACTTTATACACAATCCTAGATACTTAATAATGATAGTAATTGCTTCACACGACAATGTAGAATTACTAGAGAGTATGTTGCAACGGTTGACTGAGGTGAATTTGAATGGACATGAAGTACTGATTGTAGATACGAATTCACAACGTAACCAATACCTATCAGCGTTTCTTGAACTTAAACAAAAGTATTCGCAATTTTTGTTTGATAGAAAGGATTATACATGTTGGGATAGTGGGGCATATATACACGCGTACAAGAACTATGTAGCAGAAAAGTATATTTTCTTACAAGATTCTTTGTACATTACTGACCCAGACTTGTTTATAAAGATGGATCAGAGATTGGATGAGTATGATGTTGCAACTATATTTCATTTTCATTTTGATTTACACCTCCATACGGAAGAAGAATCTAAATGGACATTTCAAGGGTTATATGATACACAGATAACAGGCCTGCCAACGCATGGCATCTTTGGTCCGTTTTTCGGAGTAACAAAACGGACACTTGACAAAATACCTAAAGAGTGGTTTATTGAGCCAGTAAATAAAACACAAGGTTGTTTGATGGAACGCCGTTGGGCATTGATGTTTCATCAAATAGGAGCATCGAAGAAAAGTTTTTATGGAGATAACGATGTCTTTGCGTATGAGCAGTTCGATGACAAGTATGTAAAAAAAGTTTGGATGCACAGATTACAGTAGGTTTACAATATTAACATCTTAAGGAGTTTTTATGTCACAACAGCAAATCAATGTAGATCTTTCCCAAGCACAAGATATTGTGTGTGAGAATTGTGGAAACTACACCTTCGAAGAAGTACTTTTAATGAAGAAGCTTTCAGCACTTCTTTCCCCAACGGGTAAGGAAACTGTTATTCCTATTCCAACATTCTCATGCAACGCTTGTGGATATATCAATAAACAGTTCCTACCAGTTTCTATGCGAGGTGAAGATCCCCGCCCATCCGAAGAAACAGAACAGCAGAAGCCGACTCTCACACTAGAAAAGTAAAATGTCGGAACAACAAGACAACCAAGAAGCTCAGATGCCGTTTCCATTTGAGTTTAGGCAGCCGAATTTATCCGACCGCGGCATTTATTATTTCTGTGGAGAATTCAATCAGCAAACTACTAGAGATGCTATTTCGTGGATTCTGGATGCTAATTTCCAAGAAAAGAGTTCATTTGATAACTTGACAATGATTATTAGTAGTTTCGGTGGTGATCTGTTCTCGGCATTTGCATTAATTGATGTTATGAGAGGTAGTAGGATTCCAATCCATACAGTCGGGTTGGGTATCATTGCGAGTGCAGGATTGATGACGTTCATCGCTGGTAAGAAAGGACATCGTATGATTACTCCTAACACTTCTATTCTCTCACACCAATGGTCAGCTGGAAGTTCTGGTAAGGAACATGAACTTGTGGCAACACAAAAGCAGTACGAGTTGACTACCAAGCGTATGATTAATCACTACAAGAAGTGTACGGGACTGAGCGAGAAGATTATTCGTGAAAAGTTGTTACCTCCACAAGATATTTGGCTGAGTTCCGATGAGGCTTTGGAATACAAGTTAGTTGACATTGTAAAGGAAATGAAGTAATATGGAAGAAGGTTACGTCAATACTGGTAAAACGATTGTCCGCCATATCAACAAAGATGTGGCGGCATCGTTTATCATTAAACATCACTATACACATAAGGCATCTAGTTGCCGATATGCGTTAGGGCTCTATCATATCGAAGAATCACATTCATTCTTTGAAGGACAGAGTGAAAAGCTTATTGGCGTAATGACGTATGGACATCCCGTAAGTAATCGTACAGTAGCTTCTATTACAAAAACTCATCCGTTAGAACTGGATGAAGTGTTGGAGCTTACTCGGTTGGTATGTTTGGATGGATATGGGAAGAACTTGGAAAGTCATTTTCTTGGGGAATCCTTTCGGTGGTTAAAGTACAACGCACCAGAAGTGAAAGTCTTGGTGAGTTACGCTGACCCAGAACAAGAACACACGGGAACTATCTATCGGGCAACGAATTGGTTATATCAAGGATGTGGTGTATCGAAGCTGATGCCTGATTATTCCATTCGATTGTTTGAACATAGTGATTGGATTCATAGTCGTACAGTAGGGGAGCGATACGGAAATAAAAACGTAGAGAACCTTGCCAGTACGATTGGACATACATTCTGGCGTAAAGAAGAAACGGCAAAACATCGATACATCTATTTCCTCTGTAATAAGAAAGAGAAGAAACGGATACTAAACGATTTGAAGATTCCTATTATGTCGTATAAGGATATTAAAGAATACACACAACTTATCCAGAAGGTGTATGTAAAAGATGGGAAGATGGACAAGATAGAAGTGCTACAAGGTGTGGATAACGGCTGGGCAAACAAACAACAGGTTATGTAATATGTTCGACAAACTTATAGATTTCATTATTAAAATTGGTAAAGACGCTCTTCCATATGTTATTGTGGAGCAGTGGAACGGTGCCGTACAAACTCGTTTCGGGAAATTCTATAAGGACTTGAAGCCGGGTATTCATCTAAAGCTACCATTCTTCGATGGGATATTTGAAACTACCGTGATTACACAATCGGTCAGTCTACCAGCACAGACCTTGACAACACAAGACGAACAAACTATTGTTCTTAAAGCAATCATCAGATACCACGTTTCTGATGTTAAAAAGTATTTAACAGAAGTGGAACACGCTAACGTTGTATTGGTTGATACCACACAAGGAATGATTCGTGATATTGTCGAGGTTACTGATTGGGTAAATCTCGTTGACGTTAACAATACTATTACCAAAAAGGTAAAAACATTTGTAAAACGATGGGGAATTTCTATTGAACGTATAACGATTACTGATTTGGGTATCGTTAAAACCTATCGTATCCTTGGCGATGGTACAGGTACAAAAGTGTTACCTACAGAAGAAGAGAGATTTAACTAATGCCACCAAAGAAGAAAACACAAACGGATGCACCAAAGGGAAAAGAACTCTTTGACTTCATCAATATGATATATCAAGATCAGCGTATGCAATCTTTTGATGAGATGACTGATGCTGAAAAGAAGAAGTATAAGAACTCGAAGTATATGATTCATCGATTCCTTTCTATGAACCCCGCATATGCCCCGATAGTAAATGCTATACAGAAATATCCTAATATGCCAGAACGGGCACACTATATGTTTTTGGCTGGTATGATTCCAAAGGGCAGACAGTTCAACAAGTATGTAAAGGGGCAGAAAGAAGATACCTATGAGTCGTGGCTTGTGGAGTTGGTGTCGAAGTATTTTAGTGTTTCTGTTGCAGAAGCAACAACATATCTTGACATTTACTATGAGCATAATAGAGGGGCTCTTCGTATTCTATGCGAACTTCACGGTATTGATTCCAAGCAATTAAAGAAGGCAAAGCTATGAACTGGCAAACATATTTCAGAACTATAGTTGGTACAGTTAAATTAAAGTCAAAAGACAAGTATACGCAGATTGGTGCGTTAATTGTTGGAAAGAATAATGAAATCGTTTCAACTGGATACAATTCCTTTCCACGGGGTATAGATGACTCACATTCTGAACGACAAGAACGCCCAGAGAAGTACTATTGGTTTGAACATGCCGAAAGAAATGCTATCTACAATGCGGCACGTATCGGTGTCTCTACTGAAGGTTGTACGATGTACCTTACTTGTGGTATACCTTGTGCTGATTGCGCTCGCGGTATTATCAATGCTGGTATTACCAAGATAGTTTGTGAAATGGATCTGTCGTTCGGTGCACGTGGCGGGATGTGGGAAGAGCACGCAAAACGTAGTCTGATTATGTTTGAAGAAGCTGGTGTTGAAATTCAGTACTATGAATAAGGTTATACAAGTAGGAAATAGCACGATAACAATAGTACCAGAACTACAGCAGTTTAAAACTTGGCAGGGTACGTGCGGAAATTACTATGATTTGATTGTGGGAAATATAATAGAAATATTGACCGAACATCAACCAAATAAACACATCTGGTTGGATACAGTAGCACTTACAGGCAACCGAGACATTCCTAATTTACACAATTATATAAAGATTGCTATACAGCACGAACAAGTATTTTTCTCGTATGATAATAAAACATATGAGTTTGCTAACCCTGGGTATTACGAAAATGCTCTTAGGTATGTAGATTTTGTATTTGAAATGAGTGCACCAGGATTAGAGTTTGTTAAAACAGTAATCTCAAACAAAAGTTATATAGACAAAATAGTTGTTGTGCCAAATTTAGGAATACACAACACACCTGTAGTCGATGTGTCATCTAGAATAAAGAATGTGGTTGCAGTAGAAAACGATTCTGCTCGAAGAAAGGAAATTAAAGCAAAGGTTAATTATGATCGTTTTATAACACATGGTGGGAGTATGGGTGATATAAAAGTCAAAGTGGATGAATACAAAATATTATTAAACACCTTGCAGTATGATAAATGTAAAACGTTTAATGATATGCGATGTGCGGCATTACTCAACACGCAAGTTCTTATGATTAGTGAAACCGGAAACTGTCCATACTTAGAAACGATACCATACTATAAACACATTGTATGGTCTGATTCTGATATGCTACAAGATGTAGTAGTGGATGTCTTATCTAATTATGATAAGTATAGAACTAAATATTTGTCGGGATTGGACAATACGGTAAACTATATGATACAGAGTATTAAGAATAACATTTCAGCATGTATACTCGGATCCGTATGATACATTTCATAACACCCTTATATCGCAAGAGTAATATAAAACGATTGATGTTAAACCTCACCCCGCAGATTAAAGATTTCACTTTACATCTAATTGAAGGTTCTGTGGTTGAGGGTAGTGATGATTTGAGTTTTTTACAAGAAGATTCACGGGTAAAACTTTATAAAATAGATACACAATACACATGGGGACATGAACAACGAAACTATTTTATTAAGAACATAGGATGTGCAGATACCGATTGGTGCTATTTTCTAGATGATGACAATATGGTTACGGGTGACTTAGTAAAAACATATTATGAACACGGTTCTGATGATAGATTGGACATAATCTTATTCTCACAAAAAGCCGGAGTGACGGACAATGTTAGACTTTTATCAGATGGTGAGGAAAGTTTAGCATGTGGTCGAGCCGATATAGGTTCTTTCTTATTACGATACCGTGTTCTAAAAAAGCTATACATCTCTTATGAGAATCAACGTAATGGTGATGGGCATATGGCTGAACGACTGAGAGAGCTAGTAACGAGTACAAATTTTAAAGTATATCCAGATAGATATGTACGATATAATACGTTTTCAAATGTGGAGATTTTTTAATGAGTAATGGAAAAGGATCGAATCCAAGACCCTTTAGTGTAGACCAAACTATATTCACAAATAATTGGGAAAGGATTTTTGGTATGAAAAATGACAAATGTGCTTATAGTGGATTACCTAGCACATCCTCATACGATAATGTGTCGGATGAGGAATACACATCAGCTGTAGAACGCTTAAAACAGCAAGAACAACTTAAACGATTTATTTCTGAACTAGAAGATAGAGGATAATATTATGCACCCAAATGAAATTAAGATAACAGAAAGCAATATTGACTATGTTCGTAAGATGGCTGAGGAACTCGGTCCAAAATACCTAGAAGCTGTTGAAGAGCAGATTGTACGTCAACGTGGAAAATGAGACTATATTCTGCTAAAGAATCGGGTACCGCTGCATCGGGTAGTTATTACTCCATACTACAAGATGCACCAGACTCATACCACATAACTGTCAGTAAAGGTGATTATGTGTTATACGAACATTTTTCCAATATCTATTCAAAAGATAATATGTTATCTATTATTAATAAATTAGAAGAAGAATTATTGGCAACGTTCCCTATAGCAGTATAACTTCGCTTGACATCTAACTCCGTAGAGTGTATATTACAAAGTATACTTTCTACGGAGTTATTTTATGCCAATGAAACAACCTAGACTTCCTGGTTGGGTAATTTATGAAGATGGTGGATATGACCGTGACCTTGCCAAACAGAGTGTTGGTGAAGGATGGGCGGGTTTGATTGATGAAATCTTTGATATGAAAGAATCTTTGAAGCTGAATACTGTCAAGGTGGTTCAGGTGAAAGAGAAGTATGCTGGACTCCGTGTGTATATCGATGGTTATGAAATGGATGAAAACCATCCCATATATCAGTTTGAGAAATTTCTGCATGGTGTAGAACGCAGAAGTTATAAGATTTGTGAAACGTGCGGAAAGCCTGGTGCTGTTCGTGGTCGGGGTTGGTATTATACTTCCTGCGACGAACACGCTAAAAATGGTGACCTTCCCCTAAAGGATGACAACGATGCCTAATAAGAAAACTAAACCAGAAAAAGAACTTAACTTGAAATTCACGGGCAAAATGAGTATCCTTATTGAACTAGAAGGATATGGTCCGTTGGAATTTAGGGTCAACGATTTAGACGTAGTGAAGAAAGTTGCTGATGTTATACTTAACGCAACCGATAATATCACAACCGTAAATGCCTACGGAAAACGTGAACAGAAAACGATGCAGAAACTATTGGATGGTATCAAATGAACAAGGTTAGTTATTCACAATATACATTATGGGCTAATTGTCCCCAAGCTTGGAAGCTGAAGTATATCGATGGACATAAGTTTGATGATACGTCTATCAATACCATCTTCGGTACAGCTATTCACGAAGTGGTACAAGAGTGGCTCGATACATTGTACAACAAGAGTGAGACGGTTGCCAAGTCTGTGTATCTGCATGACACATTCAAGGATAAGCTGATTGCGTTGTTCAAGGAAAACATCACAATCGGAGCGAATGGAGAAAAGACATTTCTTTCCGATAAGAAAACGTTGATGGAGTATTATGAACAAGGGTGTCAGATTATTACCTATATTCAGCAGAACTATAAGAAAATCTTTCCTACGTCTAATACGCGACTCTTCGGTATCGAATACGAACTTCATGCCGAAATCAAACCCGGCGTAAACTATATCGGATATATTGACATCGTAACCTATAACGAGCTGACGGGTAAGTATGTGTTGTATGATTTGAAAACGTCACGGGCCGGATGGGACCAGAAAACAAAGACTGATCCGTATAAGGTTGGTCAGTTGTTGTTGTATAAGACGTTTTTCGCACAACAAGAGGGTGTCGATGTTGAGAGTATTTCTGTAGAGTTTATTATTCTCAAGCGTACGATTTTCGAGAATTCGCCGTATCCCATTCCACGCGTCAGTAAGTTTGAACCACCGAACAAGACGCCTTCGCTAAACAAGAATTGGGATAGATTCCAGACGTTCGTGGATACCGCATTTGATGACGAGGGAAACTATATTACAGAACAGAAAGCAACCCCAAGCAAAGAGGCATGTCGGTGGTGTGTGTATCGGGATAAAAAAGATTTGTGTTCTGTTGCGATAAAGAAATAATGGTCTAATATTTATTATCACCAATGGTTATTTCCACAAATATCCAGAGGTTCATCGTATGGCTCGCAACGGAGTTTCGGCAAAGCTTAAAGGTATTCTTTTTATTGCAATTACGGTTCTGTATGCGTGTTCAGACTCATCAACACAAGCGGTAGACCCAGTAATACCGCCAGATGATGCTGGAGTATCATTTTCGATGTTGTCTAGTATCATCACCGCCACGGACACGAACATCAATATTCGTGTTTCGTGGAAAGCTCCAAATGATCCATTTGGTGCACCAGAATTTTACAGACACACGATGGTAACATCAAAAGTCGTAACAGACTCTACTACTGGAAATTTACCTACACTTAAGCAGGTAAATGGATTGGCTGATACTGTTCGTATTTCCCTAAAAAAGATAAACGATACGGTTACACTTACGTCGAACGTGTGGTCAGTTCGTCGTAGTTTACAATCCACCACCCCTGCAATTGGAAGGCTCTTTGTAAGAAGAGGCGACCGAGCACCGTTACCACCTGACTCTATTAAGGTGGACACCATTGTAATACCAGCTGCACCCGTAATAGGAAGTATGTCATCTGTCCTATTCCAAAATAATGCAAATACAAGATTGATAAATGAACAATCGTACAACTCTATGTTTGGAAGTTACAAAAATGGAGTTAGTATATACAAACTAGGAAATACCACCTACTTAACGATTATTCCACAATAGTATTTACGAGGTTACTATGAAATGGTTATCTAGTATTCTTGCAACATTAGTGATTTCCACTGCAGCATATGCACAACCAACCCGACCGGTCGCATCGGTCAGTATGTTAACCGCCTCTCGGCAAATTGCATTTCAATTGACTTGGACACAACGAGAGGCGGTTGATAGTACGATGGTAGCAGTCTTTCTGTCAAGTGACACAGTTCCAATTGTATACAGACGAACACAGTCACCAGACACTATTCGATTTACTATTCCAACCGACACAACCACATACAGATTCTTGTTGGTAAACGTCCGTAGAAATATTGTAAGTCCGCCGGCAAATGTAAATTTCTATTTCGACGCAGATGCATACTATGTACCCAGCGGATTGTCGGTGTATCCTAAAACAGTCACTATTGATTCAACGAGCGTCACTCGTCAAGTACAGTTTTGCGCCTTCATTAAGTTTGCAG
>Ga0315904_10010313_pt1 | contig 12096 bp, 3 predicted proteins | sample LakEriMetagenome_6_FD_203529 | JGI IMG/M metagenome (GOLD analysis project Ga0315904, IMG submission 203529) | Freshwater fungal communities from buoy surface, Lake Erie, Ohio, United States - Buoy 12 MA120 | ecosystem: Environmental > Aquatic > Freshwater > Lake | place: USA: Lake Erie, Ohio...
ACCACGCTTGCTACGCTTGGCCTTAAGCGCAAGCAGAAGGACTACTTCTGGGCGTTGACCGATGCATCGTTCGAAATCCGCAAGGGTGAGAATGTCGGCATCATCGGCCTCAACGGCGCCGGCAAGTCTACGTTGCTGAAAGTGCTGTCCCGTATCGTCACACCGACGACAGGCGAAGCGCACATCAATGGCCGCCTCGGCGCGCTTCTGGAAGTCGGCACAGGCTTCCATCAGGAACTGACCGGCCGCGAGAACACCTTCCTCTATGGCGCGATCCTCGGCATGAGCCGCAGCGAAGTCGAAGCCAAGTTCGACGCCATCGTCGACTTCGCCGAGATCCGTGAATTCATCGACACCCCGGTGAAGCGCTATTCCTCGGGCATGTATGTTCGCCTCGCGTTTGCGGTCGCCGCTCACCTCGATCCGGATATCCTGCTGCTCGACGAAGTGCTGGCGGTCGGTGACGCCGCCTTCCAGCGTAAGTGCATGACCTTCGCGCGCTCGCTGGAAAAAAAGGGGTCGACGATCCTCTTCGTCTCGCACAACATGTATTCGATCAAGACGATGTGCCAGCGCGTCATCTACCTCAAGAAGGGCAAGGTCGTGTTCGACGGCCCGACGGCCGAAGGCCTCAAGCTCTACGAAGACGACAGCCGCATGAAGGACGCGCACTGGTTCTGGAGCGATGATGACGAGCGCCCCATCAAGTTCACCGGTGGTACGGTCGAAAGTGCGGCCGGCGTGGACAGCGGCGTCATCGCCCATGGCGACCGCCTGACCATCCGCCTGCGCTACAGCACGACCCGCCGTATCACGGCGCCGGACGTGCGCGTCAGCATCGATCGCCAGGACGACACGCACTGCATGACTTTTTCGAGCAAGCAGGATGGCGTCGATCTCCCGTGGATCGAAGGCGAAGGCGAACTGGTGATCCAGACCCCGCCGCTCAAACTGACGTCGGACTTTTACATCGCCAACGTCGCCGTCCGCGAAAAAGGCATCGGCAAACTCCTGGCCGCGCAGATCATCGCCCACTTCCATGTCAGCGACCCCGAACTCGGCTCGCTGTCCTATGGCGTGTTCAACGAGCCGGGCGCATGGCGGCATACGCCGGTAGCCCCGGCAAACGATGCCGAAGCGCCCGCGCCCGTGCGTGCGATCGCCGCAACGCGATAGCAAGGAGGCCGGCATGTTCGACGAAAGCCTGCACGTCTCCGACACGGAGACCCGCGCCGGCGCGCGCTTTGCCGCGTATGAGTCAACCGTCAGGGCCGCAGAAGACTATCAGCGCCGCGGCCGCTACGACGCCGCCGCTGCTTACGCGCATGTCGCAGCCCTCATGGCGCTTCGCCCGCATGCTGGCCTGTTCGCCAGCCCGCGCCTCGAACGCATGCTCCTCGATATCGGCCGCCGCACCGCCGCGCCGACCCCCTGGCGCCGTCCCGCGAATACGAAGATCAGGCGCGTCCTGCACGTCGCAACCGAAATGCTTCCCGTAGGCGGACTGGTCAACAACCTCGTCCACTGGCTGCGCGCCGACACAACTCGCACGCATTCACTTGCGCTGACGGGCCAGCACATCGCCCTGCCCGAAAAGGTCAGCAGCGAGATCATCAAGTCCGGCGGCCAGATCCATCGCATCAACCAGACCATCGGCCATCAGGTCGCCTGGGCGCGCAGGCTTCGAGAGATCGCGCAAGGCCATGACGCCGTCGTGCTGCACACCTATGGTCAGGACCCCGTTCCCGTCATGGCGTTCGCCGAAGCGGACAAGCGCCCGCCCGTCCTGCTGCTCAACCACGCCGACCACCTGTTCTGGCTCGGCGCGTCCGTTGCGGACGTGGTGCTCAACATGCGTGAGGCCGCCCAGGACCTCACGATCACGCGGCGCGGCGTGGCGCCCGAGCGCAATGTCGTCCTGCCAACAGTCGTCTCCACGCCGGTCCGCACGCGCACCCGCGCGGAAGCCAAACGCGAATTGGGAATCGCCGAGGATGCGGTCTTCCTTCTCTCCGCAGCGCGGGAGCTGAAATACAACACAGTTGGCGGCGTTACCTTTGCGGCGACCCATGTCGAGCTCCTGAAGAAACACCCCAAAGCGGAGCTTCTGGTCCTCGGCGCTGGCGAGCGGCCCGACTGGGCGGCGGACAAGGCAGCCGTCAACGGACGCATCCGTTCCCTGCCCCCAACGCCCGATACGCGCGCCTACTTCGAAGCCTGCGATCTCTATGTCGACAGCTTCCCCTTCGTGTCCTCGACCTCGATGATGGAGGCCGCCGGGCTAGGCGCGCCGCTGGTCTCGCGCTTCTACGGGCCGGCCGATGCGCGCATCTTCGCGATCAATCACCCCGGCATCGACAAGCCTACGCTGCATGCCGGCACGGAGACGGCGTATCTCGCCCATCTCGACCACCTGGTCTCGGACTCCGACTTCCGCATGGCGAAGGGAGAAGAGGCGCGTCAGTCCGTGCTCGCGCACCATACAGCGACGGGTTGGGCGGGCTTCCTCGAGTCAGCCTACCAGCTCGCGGAAACAATCGCGCCGGTTGAACCGTCGCGCGTCTTCCCGCCGGAACAGACCGACACCTTCTCGCACGGCGAGCCCGACCAGAGCCTCTACAACGTGTTCGGCTTTGACGGCGAAGAGCCAACGCGGCTGCGGCGTGGAATTGCGGGCCTCTTGCCTGTCGCCGAGCGATCAGCTGTGTGGATGCGGTTGCTGCGCGAGCGCGGCTTCTGGGACAGGAAGGACGCAGTCCGCCTGCTGTTCCCGACCTGGCTGCTACGTCGCTTGCAGCAGCGCTAATCAGGCCGCCTTTCGCTTGGCGCGCATGCGGGGCGCATCGGACTTTTCTTCACCCACCCACAGTCGTCCGTCGGCATCCATTGGATGATGATAGTGGCGGCGCGCCAGCTGCGCGCGATAGAAGCCGTCATAGTCGGTGAGCGCCCCAATCTCACGGACCTCGTGGTCCTGCGCGACGCCGATTTCGAAATAGGCGTCGAGATTGGCAAGGCGCGGCTGCGGGAGGTTTCCGCCGATATAGTCGGCGCGCATCTGCCGGTAGAGATCCTCCAGCGAACGCGAGAGCTTGGCGACATCGAAAAGCGTGCAGGTGTCGCGATTGGCGATGAGACGCTGGCGAACGATTTCCAGCTCGCCCCTGCCCGCGCCGGCGAGGTGAATGGCGCGCGCAACGAAGTCGTCGGGCGTCTCGCAGACGAGGTCTGGCAGGCCGGCCGAGCGCAGCAGGCTGCCGCAGACGCGGCTGGCAAAGCAGCGGCCGGACCACGTCAGTACGGGTACGGCCATCCACAGCGCATCCGACGCCGTCGTGTGCGCGCCGTAGGGAACAGAATCCAGGAACATGTCTGCCAGCGGATAGCGCGCAAGATGGCGCGCATTCGGCAGCTTCGGCGCAAACACCAGACGCGTTCCGGCAACGCCGCGCGCCTCGGCCTGCTCGCGCAGGCGTTGGTTGGTTTCCGGAGAATAGTCGAGAAGCCAGAGAACGCTGTTGTCCGTCGCCTTCATGATCTCCATCCAGCGGTCGAAACTGAAGCGCGTGAACTTGTGGCTGGCGTTGAAGCAGCAGAACACGAAGGCATCGTCCGGCAGGCCGAAATCGCTGCGGGTCGGAACCGTCTCGTCCACGATCCGCTTGCGGTCGTTCGGCTGATAGCACGGCAGGCGGAGCACTTTCTCCGAATACCAGTCCTCGGCATAGTCCGGAATCGTCCAGTCGTCGGCGACGATGTAGTGGTGGAAGGACGAGCCCATCGTGCCCGGATAGCCAAGCCAGTTGACCTGGATCGGCGCAGGCCTGCGCGCGAACACGCCGATGCGGGCGTCCCGCGTGTGGCCATTCACGTCCACGAGGATATCGATTCCGTCTTGCGCAATCTGCGCAGCTGCATCGTCATCCGACACGCCGCGTATGTCGCGCCAGTGATCGACATTCGCCCTGATGCGCGCCTGGATCGGATCGTCGGCCTTGATCCCTGTGTAGTAGGCGAACACCTCGAAGTCCTTCCGGTCGTGCTCCTCGAAGAAATTGACCATCAAATATCCGACAGCGTGGTGGCGCAGGTCGGACGACACATAGCCGATGCGCAGGCGGCGCTTCGGATCGATCTCAGCCGTGCGACGATCAAAGCGCGTCGTGCGCTCATCGATCGGCGCCATCGTGCGTACATACCTGTCACTGGCCGCCAGCTGGAACAGTGGATCATCAGTATAGGCGCAGACCGACAGCGGATGGAGCTTTGACACAAGGCTGCGGCGCGAGAACTTGCCGTCTTCCGCCATCGGCCATTTGCACTGCGACAGGCGCGCAGCCACATACTGCTCGGTCACGTCGCGCGCTTCAGGAGCGAGTTCGAGACACTGGGTCAGCATGCCTTCAGCCGCCGCGAGGGACTGGTTGTCGGACAACACGCGGCTGATCTGCTTCATCAGCGTGACCTTGTAGCCGACCGCATCGGCGGAAACAGCTGCCATTCGCTCCAGTCCGTCGCGCCATTGATCGACGGCCTCCTTGGCCATGCCGCGCCGCTCGTAGGAAGACCCAAGATTGATACAGGCGGGCGCGAAGTCCGGCTTCATCGCCAGCGCGGCCTTCAGCTCCGCCTCCCCGCCCGGCTCGTCGCCCAGCTGCTGGAGCAAGGTCGAGCAGTTGAAATGGGCAATGAAAAGGAGCGGGTGTTCCTTGTTAAAGGAAATCCAGACCTGATAGAGCTGCCGCGCCTCGTCCGGGGCCAGCCGCCCCGCTGTCAGCAGCAATTCCTCGATCTGCAGGCCGCCAGCCGTGATCTTTTGGATCGCAGCAAGGAAGGATGATTGCGACATGGTGCGGCCTGATCAGCTGGCGCAAGGGCGCGCCGTGCCGGTCAGGATTGAAGTTCGTTGCTCAATAAATCGTAAATCCGCGGGGGCGAGGCGTTTACGCCTCACCCCCGCAGGGAATTTAGTCGTTGCCGTTCCGTACCTTAGCTTAGCCGAGGCCGAGCAGGTAGGCTTCGAGCTGCGGATCGCTGAACGAGGCGACCTGCGTGCTGGTGAAGGCAGTAAGCTGCGTCGAGGTCAGCGCCGACAGGTTAGTCGTCGACAGCTGGTCGATTTGCGTCACCTGCAATTGCGCCAACTGGGTCGTGTCGAACGCTGCGATCGCTGTCGACGAGATCGCCCCGATCACCGTCGTCGTGATCGCGCGGACCTGGGCGGTGGTCAGCGCAGCGACCTGCGTCGCGTTGAACTCGTCTAGGTCGGTTTCGTCCATCGCAGCGATCTGCGACGTCGAGAAGGCCTGCACCTGAGTCGCCGCCAGCGCACTGAGTTGTGTCGTGTCCAGCGCCTTGACGACCGTGTTGGTCAGGCGGGCCAGCTGGCTCGTGTTGAACGAGGCTACCTGCGCATCCGACAGCGAGGCGATGTTGGTCGATGTCAGCGCCGCAACCTGGGTTGTGGTCAGCGCTTCCAGCTGGGTTGCCGCCATTTCGGCGATGTCAGCAGCGGCGAGACCTGCAACCTGGGTGGTCGACAGCGCCTTGACCTGCGTGGTCGACAGTTCGTCGAACTGCGTCGCATCGAGCGCCGACAGGTTGGTGACCGACAGGCCCGAAAGCTGCGTTGTCGTGAGGCCGCCGACCTGCGTGGTCGTCAGCGCCGACATCTGCGTCAGGTCGAGCGCCGACAGGTTGCTGGCGGAAATCGACTGCACTTGTTGCAGCGTCATCGCCGCGATCTGCGTATCCGTCATCGCCGCGAACTTGGTGGACGAGAAGCTGCCGAGCTGCGTCACGGTCAGGGCTGCAATCTGGTCGGTCGAGAACTCGGTGACATCCGTGGTCGACAGGGCCGCGATCTGCACCGTCGTGATGGCGCGAACCTGCGTCGTCGTCATCGCCGCAACCTGCGTCGCCTCGAGATTCGAGAGCGAGGTGGTCGACAGCGACTGGACCTGCGTCGTGGTCAGAGCCGCAACCTGCGTCTCGACAAGCGCGGCGACCGCCGTGGTGGAGAGCGCGCGAACCTGCGTGCCGGTGAGCCCGGCCAGCTGGGTCTCGTTGAATTCGGCCATGTCCGCGCCGGTCAGCGCCCCGAGCTGGGTCGTCGTGAACGACTGCAGTTGCGTCGTGTTGAACTCGCTGACCTGCGTCGCGTCGAGAGCGCCCACCGCATCCGTCGTCAGGCGGGCCAGCAGTGTGCCGCTGAACGCGCCAACCTGCTCAGCCGAGAGTTCGGTGATGTCCGTGGCCGTCAGCGCCGCGGCCTGCGTCGAGGTCAGCTGGCCGAGCTGGGTTGTTGTCAGCGAGCCCGCCTGCGTGGCGTCGAGCGCCGAGAGATTGGCAGTCGACAGTGCCTTGATCTGCGTCGTGGTCAGCGCGCCAACCTGCGTTTCTGTCAGTGCGCCGACATTGGTCGTGGTCAGGGCAGCGACCTGCGAGGTCGTCAGGGCCGCGACCTGTGTGTTTGCCAGTGCGCCGAGCTGCGTAGCATCGAGCGAGGTCAGGTTTGTCGTGGACAGGCCAGCAACCTGCGTCGTCGAGAAGGCGCCGATCTGCGTATCCAGCAGCGCCCCGACTTTGGTCGTGTTCAGCGCGTTGAGCTGGCTGTTGGTCAGCGATGTGACCTGGGTGGTCGTGAGGGCGGCGAGTTGCGTCTCATCGAGCGAAGCAAAGTTCGCCGTCGACAGGGCGCGCAGCGCCGTGGTGGCGAACGCCTGGACCTGTGTATCCGCGAGATCGGCTAGGTTCGTCGCCGTAAGGCCCTGGGCCTGTGTCTGCGTCAGCGCGCCGATCTGGTCGGTGGTGAGTTCGGCGACGTCGGTCGCCGAGAGACCGGTGATCTGGCTGGCCGACAGCGAGCGGACCTGGGTCGTCGACAGTGCGGCAACCTGCGTGGCGTCGAGCGCCGAGAGGTTGGTCGTGGTCAGCGACGCCAGTTGCGTCGTGGTCATGGCGGCAACCTGCGTATCCGCGAAGGCGCCGATATTGGTCGTGGACAGGCCGCGCACCTGAGAGGTGGTGAAGGCCGCGACCTGCGTGGTCGTGAACTCGGCCATGTCCGTGGTGGAGAGGCCGTTAAGTTGCGCCGTTGTCAGCTTCTGCAGCTGCGTCGTCGACAGAGCGTTGACCTGCGTCGCTTCGAGCGCCGAAAGGTTGGTCTCCGAGACTGACCCGATCTGCGTGGCCGTCATCGCGCCAAGCTGCGTCTCTGTGAAGGCCATGAACTTCGTCGCGTCGAGCGCCGAGAGCTGCGAGGTCGTCAGCGAGGCGACATGGGTCGTCGTCAGTGCCGCAAGCTGGGTCTCGGCGAGGGCTGCGAAGTTGGTGGTCGACAGCGCCTTGACGCCGATGGCCGAGATGGCCGCGATCTGCGTTTCTGCCATGCTGGCCATGTTGGTCGAGGTAAGCGCGACCAGCTGCGTGTTCTGCAGCGCGCCGACCTGCGTCGTGGTGAACTCGGCGACGTCGGCTGCATCCAGTCCGCCGATCTGCGTGGTGGTCAGCGCCTTGACCTGCGTCGTCGTCATGGCGCCGACTTGGGTCGCGTCAAGCGCCGAGACACTGGTCGAGGTAAGCGCGGCAACCTGGCTGGTCGTCAGCGCCGCTACCTGTGTGGCGGCAAGCGCCGCAACACCGGTCGAGCCGAGGCCTGCAACCTGCGCGGTGGTCAGCGACGCGATCTGCGTGGTCGAGAATTCGGCGATGTCGGAGGCGTCGAGGGAGCCGATCTGGGTAGTCGTCAGCCCCTGCACCTGCGTGGTGCGGAGCGCTGCAACCTGCGTGGCCGCGAGGGCTGCGACCGCTTCGGTCGCGAGCGCGCCCATCTGCGTGGTGACAAGCGACTGGACCTGCGTCGTCGTCATTTCACCAATGTCGCCCGCTGCGAGGCCGGCAACCTGCGTCGTGGTCAGGGCCGCGATCTGCGTCGCGCTGAGCGAGGCCATCTGCGTCGTGTCGAGCGTGGACAGGTTGGTGGTCGAGAGCGACTTGATCTGCGTCGCATTGAGCGAGGTCAGCTGGGTCGTGGAGAACGAAGCGACCTGAGCAGCATCGATATTGGCGACCTGCGTCGTGGTCAGCGACTTCATCTGCGTCGTCGTGAGCGCGGTCACCTGCGTCGCATCAAGCAGCGAGAAGTTGGTCGAGCCGAGCGAGACGACCTGGGCGGCCGTAAGGGCGGCGACCTGCGTGCCGGCGAGAGCTGCGACATTGGTCGCATCCAGCGCCGCGACTTGCGTCGTCGTGAGCGACGCAACTTGCGTCGTGGTCAGGGCGGCGATCTGGGTGTCGGCGAAGGCGACCAGCGAGGTGGTGTTGAGCGACTGGACCTGCGCCGTGGTCAGCGCGGCAATCTGCGTCGCTGCGAGGGCGCCGACAGCGGTATCCGTCAGGCCGCGAACCTGCGTGGTGGCAAGGCCAGCGATCTGCGTTGTCGTGAATTCGGAAATGTCTGCCGCTTCGAGGTTGCCGAGCTGCGTCGTCGTCAGGGCGCGCACCTGGGTGGCGCTCAGAGCTGCAAACTGCGTCGTGTCGAAGGCGACCAGCGCCTCACTCGACAGGCGCGCCAGCTGCGTCGCCGTGAGGGCGGTGGCCTGCGTGGTCGTCAGGGCGGAAACGTTGGTGGCCGAAATGGCGGCCGCCTGCGTGGTCGAAAGACCCGCGACCTGCGTCGTCGTCAGCGCAGCCATCTGCGTGTCGTTGAGCGCATTGAGGTTCGTTGTCGACAGGCTGTTCAGCTGCGTGGTTGCGAAGGCCTGCATCTGCGTGGCGTCAAGATCCGCGATGCCGGTCGTGGTCAGCGCGCCGACCTGGGCGGTGGTCAGGGCGGCAAGCTGAGTCGTGCCGAGTTTGGCGACGTCGGAGGCTTCCATGCCCGCGACCTGCGTTGTCGAGAAGGCTTTCACCTGCGTCGCAAGCAGCGCGCCGTAACGCGTCGAGTCCAGTGCCGACAGCGCCGTGCCATCAAGCGAGGAGAGCTGGGTCGTGGTGAGGCCACGCACCTGTGTGGACGACAGCGCGTTCAGCTTCGAGGAATCGAGCGCATTGAGGTTCGTGGTCGTGATCGCGGCGACTTGCGTCGCGGTGAGGCCAGCGACCTGGGTCGTGTCCATCGCGGCGAGGATATCGGTCGAGAGGTTGCGGACCTGGGTGGTCGACATGGACGACAGCTGCGTCGTCGTCAGGGCCTGGATCTGCGTGTCAGCCAGGCCGCCAAGCTGCGTCGAGGAGAGCGACTGGGCCTGCGTATTCGTGAGAGCGGCAACCTGTGTGGTCGTGAATTCGCCCACGTCGGTCGCGTCCAGCGCGACGAGCTGGGTCGTGGAGAGCGCCCTCACCTGCGTTGTCGTCAACGCTGCAGTCTGCGTGGCCTCAAGCGCTGACAGGCTCGTGGTGGTCAAGGACCCGAGCTGCGTCGTGGTCAGTGCAGCGACCTGCGAATCGCTGAGGCCGGACACGAATGTGGTGCTGAGGCCGCGAACTTGCGTGGTCGAAAGCGAGGCGATCTGAGTGGTTGAGAATTCGGCGACATCAGCGGCTTCGAGCGCGGCAAGCTGCGTCGTGGAGAGCGCCTGGAGGACAGTCGGAGCGATTGCGGCAATCTGCGTCGTGTCGAAGGCGGCGACCGATTCGGTGCCGAGGCGGACAACCTGTGTGCGCGTGAACGCGCCGACCTGCGTAGCGTCAAGTTCAGCGATATCCGTTGCATTGAGGCCGCCGACCTGCGTGGTCGAGAAGGCGGCGATCTGCGTCGTCGTCAACGCGCCAGCCTGCGTGGCGTCGAGCGCCGAAAGATTGGTGGAAGACAGTCCAGCAATTTGCGAGGTGCTGAAGCCGGCAATCGCGGTGGTCTCGAAGGTCGCGACCTGCGCCGTCGCCATCACGCCGAGCTGCTGAGCGCTGAGGACGAGAAGCTGACTGGATGTAAAGCTGACGCTGGAATTGATCGACGGGATCTGCGTCGTCTGCAGCGCCCGGACCTGTGTGGTGGAGAAATCACCGAACTGCGTCGAGGAGAACGCCCCGATGCCGGTCGTCGTGAACGCAGAGACCTGCGTCGTCGTCAATGACTGGATGGAGGTTGTGGAGAGGCTCTGGATGGCCGTGGTGGACAGCGAGCGGATCTGCGCCACTGACAAGGCTGAAATCGACATGGACAGACCATCCTGGTCGTAGTTCGAAGTCGACATTCGGTCGACGCGCAATTTCACGGAGAGCGATTCATCGATCTCCACGTTGGCACTTTTCACATCGAATGGTTTCCATCCCGTTTCCGGCAAATTTTGCCGATTCATGTTGAGTCCCAACGGATTTTGCCTGGCTGCCGACGCTGCGGCGCCAGCGCCGTTAACCGTAATCCCGCCGCCTCCAGCGCTTGCACGCGGAAGCCTCCAGCCCTTTCAATACAAGGACTGCTTGCGTGGCTCGCATCCTTATTCTGGGGCGCAGACGACACGGGAAATCGCCGAAGGTGTTACCAGACGGGCGGAGACCAGCAGGCATTTGAGCTGCGCATCTCGACAGCGCCGGCCGCCGGTGATGTGATCGCAACCTGTGACGGAGGGGTCGATGCAAAGAATTTTTCTCGCTGCGGCGGGCGCTTTTTTCATAACCGCCTGTCAGCCGGCGCCCTCCCCGCCGGCGCCTGAAGGATTCGGCTCGCTCGTTGTCGAGCCACGGACGATCCAGCAGATCGCCGCCGACATACGCGACAGGAAGACGACGTCTGCCGCCGTGACGCAGGCCTTCCTCGATCGCATCGCCGCCGTCGACGACGCCGGGCCGATGCTGAACGCTGTGCTTGCTATCAATCCGGATGCACTGGCGGACGCCCAGGCGCGCGATGCGGCCCTGGCAGGCGGGGCGACGCCCGGGCCGCTGCATGGGGTGCCGATCCTGCTGAAGGACAATATCGAGGCTTCAAGCAAGATGGCGACGACGGCGGGGTCTCTGGCGCTTCAGGACAATGTCACGGGGCGCGACTCGCCGCTGGTTGCGCGACTAAGGGCGGCGGGCGCCGTAATCCTCGGCAAGACCAATCTCAGCGAATGGGCCAATTTCCGATCCAACAACTCGACTTCCGGCTGGAGCGCGGTTGGCGGCCAGACGCGCAACCCGCACGTCCTCGACCGCAATCCCTGCGGCTCGTCTTCGGGATCCGGCTCCGCCATGGCCGCGGGCCTCGCTGCCGGGACGATCGGCACGGAGACCGACGGATCGATCGTATGCCCCGCCTCCGCCAACGGGGTTGTTGGCCTCAAGCCGACCGTCGGCCTGGTCCCGCGCACCTTCATCGTCCCGATCAGCGCAACGCAGGACACGGCCGGACCAATAACGCTGTCCGTTGCCGACGCTGCCCTGATGCTGACTGTGATCGCAGGCTCTGACCCCAGCGATCCAGCCACCGCAGAAGCCGACGCGCGCAAGCAGGACTACACGGCCGCGCTCGACGCAAACGCGCTCCAGGGCAAGCGTATTGGCGTCGCGCGCTTTCTGTCCGGCTATCACGGGCCGACCGACGCCGCCTTCGAACAGGCGCTCTCCGAACTCAAGGCAGCGGGCGCAGAACTCGTCGAGCTCGCGGCGTTTCCGGCGCAGGGCCAGATGTCGGCTGCGGAATTCGCCGTCCTGCTGGCCGAATTCAAGGACGGGCTCAACGCATATCTTGCCTCAACTCCTGCCGATAAAGTGAAGACCCGCACGCTGGACGACCTGATCGCCTTCAATACGGCGACGCCGGCCGAGCTTGAGTTCTTCGATCAGTCCCTGCTTGAGGAAGCCGCGAAGGCCCCCGCCCTCACCGAGCAATCCTATCTCGACGCCAAGGCGACCGCGGCCCGCCTCGCCGGCAAGGAAGGCATCGACAAGCTGCTTGCCGACCAGAGCCTCATAGCCATCGTCGCCCCGACGGGCGGCCCGGCCTGGACAACCGACCTCATCACCGGCGACCGCTTCCTCGGCTCGTCGTCGGCGCTCGCCGCCGTGGCCGGCTATCCGCACATAACCGTCCCGATGGGCGACGTGCGCGACCTGCCGGTCGGTCTATCCTTCTTCGGGCCGGCCTGGTCGGAGTCCACCCTCATCGGCCTT
>Ga0315904_10010316_pt1 | contig 12093 bp, 13 predicted proteins | sample LakEriMetagenome_6_FD_203529 | JGI IMG/M metagenome (GOLD analysis project Ga0315904, IMG submission 203529) | Freshwater fungal communities from buoy surface, Lake Erie, Ohio, United States - Buoy 12 MA120 | ecosystem: Environmental > Aquatic > Freshwater > Lake | place: USA: Lake Erie, Ohio...
GTACACTTTCCAGGAACAATATAATAAATATCGTCTGAGATAGGAGTCTGAGGTGCGTCAGCATCGATTTCTTCACCCGATGGTAAAATTACTTTACCTCTTATTTTAGTACCGTCTTTATATCTCCAATCATCTGCACCTTCATAAATTGCTGTATTTGGACATTCTGGTTCACAGGCACCGCAGTTAATACATTCGTCAGTTATTATAATTGCCATTTTTTACAGTTTAAAAGTTCAAAATTCAAAAGGTTATACGCACAATTAAAACTTACATTCATTTGCTATAGTATAATTACTTTATTCTTATTTTTGTGCAAAATTACATCCAAAACTATTCATAAGCAAATCAATATGACTTTAGAGCAAAAAAAAAATACTTTTATTGAATTGGGGAAATTTTTAAGTCAATTTTCAATTGAAAAAAGTTCTAAAGATTCAAGTGTTTTGTGTAATGATATATTTTTTGATGATTTTTTAGATTTAATACATTTGTCTCAATCACACAATGGTTGGTACACACCAGAAAATGTTTTTTTTGCAATAGCATCTTGGGCTGACGCTTTAACACCCGAAAAATTAAACAAATGGACCGCTGCATATAATTTTAATACGGTTGTCCCAAAAACCATTGGTTTAGTTTTGGCTGGTAACATTCCGCTGGTAGGTTTTCACGACTTTCTTTCAGTCCTCATTTCTGGACATGCTGTTTTGGTAAAAACATCTTCTAATGATCAACATTTGTTACCTTTTTTAACAAACTATTTAATTGCTGTTGAACCTGAGTTGAAAAATAAAATTTCGTTTGTAGAAGGTAAATTAGAAAATTTTGATGCCATAATTGCCACTGGTAGCAACAATACCTCTCGCTATTTTGAGTACTATTTTAAAAACAAACCAAGTATTATAAGAAAATCGAGAAATTCAGTCGCAGTGCTAGATGGCTCAGAGTCCAAAGAGCAAATGATTGCCTTAGGTGAAGATATCTTTAGATATTTTGGTCTAGGTTGTAGAAATGTATCTAAACTATTTGTTCCGAGTGGATATAATTTTGATGCTTTTTTTAACGGAATGTTTCCCTATCAAGACATCATCAAATATGAAAAATACTCTAACAATTACGATTACAACAAAGCCGTTTTTCTAATGAGTAATTTTAAATTATTAGACAACGAATTCCTTACTATCAAAGAGGACATGGGGTATGCCTCTCCTATTTCTAGTATTTTTTACGAATATTATGATGATTTAGATGAAGTCAAAAAACGATTAGAAAACGATCAAGACCAAATTCAATGTGTTGTTTCAAACCATCTCATTCCAAACAGTATTCCTTTCGGAACAACGCAAAAACCTGAACTTTGGGATTATGCTGATGATGTAGATACTATTGAGTTTTTACTATCGTTATAAAAGTTTTTATAAAATTCGGAGAGCTACTACAACGTTTTTGTTAATAACATCCGAATAATTAAACCTTAAAAAAAACGCTATTTCGAGTTCTATTTCCGAAATTTGCACCTTAATTTTTTTGAATTAAATTCATATCATGAAAAAACATAATTATAGCGCAGGACCTTGTGTTTTGCCACAAGAAGTTTTCGAAAAATCGGCAGAAGCCATTCTAAATTTTAATAACTCTGGTCTATCAATCTTAGAAATTTCCCACAGAAGTAAAGATTTCGTTGCTGTTATGGACGAAGCTAGAGCATTGGCTTTAGAACTTTTAGGATTAACAGGAAAAGGATATCAAGCTTTATTTTTATCAGGTGGAGCTAGCTTGGAGTTCTTGATGGTTCCTTACAATTTAATGAAAGAAAATGGAAAAGCCGCCTATTTAGATTCGGGAACTTGGGCTAGTGCTGCTATTAAAGAAGCTAAATTTTTTGGAGAAACAGTTATTGTGGCTTCATCAAAAGAACAAAATTATAATCATGTTCCTAAAGGATATGAAGTTCCAGCTGATGCAGATTATTTCCACTGTACGAGCAACAATACTATTTTTGGAACACAAATGAAAGAATTTCCAAATTTGAATATTCCTATTGTTTCGGATATGAGTTCAGATATTTTTTCTAGAGTGTTAGATTTCACCAAATTTGATATCATCTATGCTGGTGCTCAAAAAAATATGGGGCCTGCAGGAACTACTTTAGTGGTTGTTAAAGAAGAAATTTTAGGTAAAAACGGTAGAACTATTCCAAGTATGTTAGATTATGCTAAACACATTAAAGCAGAAAGTATGTACAATACTCCACCTGTTTTTCCAGTGTACTCTTCTTTACTAACGCTACAATGGTTGAAAAATTTAGGTGGTATAGCAGCCATTGAAAAAATTAATAATGCCAAGGCTGATTTACTATATGCAGAAATTGACAGAAATCCTTTGTTTAAAGGAGCTGCTGCTGTTGAAGATCGTTCAGTGATGAATGCCACTTTCTTATTAAATGATGACGCTCATGCACCACTATTTGATACCTTATGGAAAGAAGCTGGAATTTCTGGAATACCAGGACACCGCTCAGTTGGTGGATATAGAGCATCTATGTATAATGCTTTACCAATAGAAAGTGTTCAAGTTTTAGTTGATGTAATGCAAGCTTTGGAAAAAGCAATTTAAAAAATTAAAAGATTGAATAATTGAATGATTGGATAATAATCAATTTCAACATTCAATTTTTACTTTAAAATAATCCAAATTGAATCTTTAAATTTTTTTAAATAATTCAATTTTTAAATTAAAATAAATGAAAGTATTAGCAAATGACGGAATCTCTAAAAGCGGTATCGAAGCTTTAGAAAAAGGAGGATATGAAGTAATCACTACCAAAGTTGCACAAGAACAAGTAGCCAATTATATCAATACCAATGATGTAAGTGTTCTTCTTGTTAGAAGCGCAACCAAAGTAAGAAAAGACATTATTGATGCTTGCCCTGGACTAAAAATCATTGGTCGTGGTGGTGTTGGTATGGATAATATTGATGTTGATTATGCTAAAAGCAAAGGCTTACACGTAATCAATACTCCAGCATCTTCCTCGGAAAGTGTTGCAGAGTTGGTTTTTGCACATTTATTCACAGGAGTTCGTTTTCTACATGATTCCAATAGAAACATGCCATTAGAAGGAGACTCCAATTTTGATGGTTTGAAAAAAGCATATGCAAACGGAATTGAATTAAGAGGTAAAACCCTTGGTATCGTGGGAATAGGCCGAATTGGTCAAGCTACCGCAAAAATGGCTTTAGGATTAGGAATGAAAGTTATCGCTGCCGATATGTTCATTCCTCAGGTAGATGTAAAAGTAGAATTTTTTGACGGACAATCGATCACAACAACCATTGTTTCTCAATCATTAGAATCGTTGTTTGAAGAAGCAGATTTTATCACTCTTCACGTTCCAGCACAAGACGGATACATCATTGGAGCCAATGAATTAGCAACTATGAAAGATGGAGTTGGAATTGTAAACTGTGCTCGTGGTGGCGTAATTGATGAGATTGCTTTGATTGAAGCTTTAGATAGTGGTAAAGTTGCTTTTGCCGGTCTAGATGTTTTTGAAAGCGAACCAAAACCTGAAATAAAAATCCTAATGCATCCCAAAATTTCATTAACTCCACATATTGGTGCTGCTACTGATGAAGCTCAAGACCGTATTGGTACAGAACTTGCCTCTCAAATTATTGGTATTTTAGGATAAGAATTAAAAAATTCTTTTGAAAAAATTAGATGTTAAATTAATGCCGGACTTATGTTCGGCATTTTTAGTTAAAATACAATTCCATTTACAAGTTTGTCTATAGTTTTTTATAACTTTATATAAATTAAATTGTGATGAGAAACGTATTCTTTATTACACTGATTCTAATAGCTACATTTAGTTGTAAAACCCATCCATTAGCGGTTTCTGATTCAAAAGAGGAAGAATTGAAAAAAAATGATACCATTCGAATCGCAAATGATGAGCTTGAATACGAAGTTATAATTATTGACCCAGGCTTCACTACTTGGTTAAATAGTGTCGCGAGACCAAGAAATTTCTATTCCCTACCCTTCCTAGAAAATAAAAACTATCTTTTTGTTACTGAATGGAATATACGTGCTTTACAACCTCAACGCTACGATCCAAATTTATATGAAATGAGAATTGATTATGATTCAAATATTCATTATGGCTACGAAGTCAACTATTTACTTTATAATTATTTTATGTATTTCCAGAGAAAATACAATCAAAAATTATAGCAAGGTTGATACATCAGAATCTTTTATATTTGTAACGAATTAAAAACTATGCAAGGATTAAAAAAACGTTGGGGAATTCGTTCGAATTTACAACTTACAATTATTTTTATCGTTTTTGCGCTTACAGGATCTGCTTCAGCATGGCTATCAAGACCATTTTGCTTGTGGTTAGGCATAACAAAAGAAGATATTGGTTTTTGGTTCACGCCTGTACGCTTGTTGATGATTTTTCCGATATATCAAATTTTGTTGGTATTTATCGGAACTTTATTTGGACAATTCCAATTTTTCTGGGCCTTTGAAAAAAAGATGTTGCGCAGCATGAAACTAGGTTTTTTACTTCCAAAAGAAAAAAACAAACAATAGAAAAACTAGTATTGTTTTTTTGTAAAAACATAAGTGTACAACCACATTAAGGTAAAGGAAGGAATAAAATCTGTGAAAGGAATAATTTCTTCTAAAAAAGAAAGTATACCTGCCAACTTGCCTTTTCCTCCTTTATACATTTGCATCATTAATAACGCCGATATTGGAGCCCAAACTACATCTGAAAATTCTCCAATCAATGGAATAGAAAAGGAAAGCATTCCGACAGCATCAAATAGTATACTGAGCAATAAATCTCTACTTCTATTATTTGGTACAGATTGATTATGTAATTCTTTAAACATTAACATAGAATAATTTTATTTAAAGAATTACAAAATCAATGCCAATTATTTTTCGGTCTTAATCATGTTAAAGAAATCATTTCTATTTTCTTTTTCATTGAAAATTCCACCATATTGAATGGTTGAAGTAAAACTCGATTCGTCTTTAATACCCCGACTGGAAACACATAGATGAGTTGCCTCCATTACAACAATTACATTATCTGTTTCTAAAACGGACTTTAACTCATTGAAAATTTGCATAATCAATCGTTCCTGAACTTGAGGTCTACGTGAATAATAATCTACGATTCTATTTAATTTTGATAATCCTATAACCTTTCCGCTAGAAACATAACCTATGTGAGCTTTACCTACGATAGGCAAAAAATGATGTTCACAAGTTGAATTAAAACTGATATTGGCTTCGACCAACATTTTATCGTAATTATAACTGTTCTCAAAAACTGAGATTTTTGGTTTATTTTTTGGGTCCAATCCTGAAAATATTTCTTGTATGAACATTTTAGCTACACGATGCGGTGTTCCTTGTAAACTGTCGTCAGTCATATCCAATCCCATTTCTTCCATAATACTGTGAAAGTGTCTTTCGATTGCCTGCATTTTTTGAGCATCTGATTTTACAAATGCATCTGGTCTAAGTGGAGTATCAGCAGATGTCATTTGATGATTATCGCCAATCAATTCGTAAATTTCTTTTTCAGCTAGTGTATTCATGATTGTTTTTTAAATGAGATTTGAAGTTGTTTTTTACTTTTTCTATTTTGGGTGAAATAACAAATGAGCAATATCCTTGTGTTTGATTCTGACGGTAATAATTTTGATGATAGTCTTCGGCAACATAGAACTGAGATGCTGGAGAAATTTTCGTTACTATAGGATTACCAAATGTGTTTTCTTTATTTAATAAATTAATATAGTTCTCAGCTATTTCTTTTTGGGATGAAGATGTATAAAAAACTTCGCTTCTATACTGAGTTCCTACGTCATTTCCTTGTCGGTTTAAAGTTGTTGGGTCATGTGTGGCAAAAAAAACTTCTAACAATTCTCTAAAACTAATTTTTTGAGGATTAAAAGTGATTTGAACAGCCTCTGCATGACCTGTTAGTCCGGAGCAAATCGATTTATAATCTGGATATGATGTGTGACCACCAATATATCCTGAAACTATTCTCTCAACACCTTCTATTTCTTGAAAAATTGCTTCTGTACACCAAAAACAACCACCTGCGAAAATGGCGATTCCTTTTTGATGGCTTTCTGAATTTCTATTTAAAGTCATTTTATGATATTAATTAAAAATATTGTTTAACAAATTTACAATTAAATTAAACAAAAAAATAATTTTAACTTATATTTATTAGTTAGAACACTATAAGAAAATACTATAACGGAATTATAAATGATATAAATCCCGTTGAGACAAGGGTATTTTTGAAAAACTTTTGTTCCTTTGTGAAAACAGTTTTTAAATGATACAAGCTAGAAATATCCATAAATATTACAATCAGTTGCATGTACTGAAAGGAGTTGATTTACATATAAAAAAAGGAGAAATTGTATCTATTGTTGGGGCATCTGGTGCAGGAAAGACAACCCTATTACAAATTCTAGGAACATTAGACCAACCAACTAAAAGTGAAGGAATAGAATTGATTATCAATGATAAAGACGTTCTTAAAATGAACGACAAAGCTTTATCTCAATTTAGAAATCTAAACTTAGGATTTATATTTCAGTTTCATCAATTGTTACCCGAATTTTCAGCTCTTGAAAATGTGTGTATCCCTGCTTACATTGCTGGAAGGAAAAGATCTGAAACTGAGCTAGAAGCCGAAAAACTACTTACCTATCTCGGACTGTTTGAGAGAATTCATCATAAACCCAATGAATTATCTGGTGGAGAACAACAACGTGTTGCTGTTGCGAGAGCTTTAATAAATAAACCTGCAATAATTTTTGCTGATGAGCCTTCAGGAAATTTAGATACCGCTTCAGCTGAAAATTTGCATCAACTGTTTTTTAAATTAAGAGATGAATTTGGACAAACTTTTGTAATTGTAACACACAACGAAGATTTGGCCAATATGGCCGATAGAAAACTAATTATGGTTGATGGGCTAATCTCAAAATAACTCTAAAATGCTTCTAATTATTTTATCTTGGGTTTACATTGTTTTTACTACGATTAATCTAGGTTTTGGTATAGATAAACTATTTAAACTTCAAAACAAAGACTTTGTAGTTACTTCAGTTTTGGGACTATTTGCCACTACTATTCTTGCCAGTTTTTGGGCGATATTTGGAAGAATTAATATCGAGTTTCATTGTTTACTTTTAACTTTAAACCTTCTCATTTTATTAAAATTCAAAAATGATATTTTTGCAATTTACAGTACATTCATTAATGAATTAAAAAGTCTATCTCAGAGTTTAAAGTATTATTTAGCCATTATTACACTTTGCATAATTGCGCAATGCTCTTCTATACCTTATGTAATTGATAATGAATCCTATTACATCCAAACTATTAAATGGCTCAATGAGTATGGCTTTGTAAAAGGATTAGTAAATCTTCATTTCTTTTTTGGCCAAATGAGTGGTTGGCATATAACTCAAAGTGTTTTTAACTTTTCATTCTTGTATAAAAACTTTAATGATTTGAGCGGATATTGCCTTTTAATAGGAAACATCTTTGCAATCCAAAAACTCAATAACTACTATAAAACTGAAAATAAAAATTTATTAATCATTGGTTTATTCCCTCTATTTAACCTTTTTTTATTTCAATTTATAAGTGCACCATCTCCTGATATACCTGTTTATGTATTTACATTTATTATTCTTTTTTATTTTTTAGAAAATTTCAAAAAAACATCCGAAGAAATCTTTAATCTTATTGTAATTATTGTTTTATATGTGCTTTATATCAAAAACACAACTATTACGCTAGCATTAATTCCTCTAATTTTACTTGGATACAATTTTAAAATACTTTCCAAAAAATTAGTAAAACCATTTCTGATAGCATTGTCAATTTTAGGGCTTTTCGTAACTAAAAACATGATTATTTGTGGATCGCCAATTTATCCTTCTAAACTTTTTGAAATTTCTACTTTAGACTACGCCATTCCATATCAAGTTGAGAGTTATTATTATGAGCAATTAAAATTGTGTGGCTACTCTCTAACTGATGAACAATACAAAGCGATGACTATTTGGGAAATTTTTCTGAGATGGTTAACCCTACCAAAACTGAATGGCCTATTCAATAAAATTAGCATAGTATTAGTGCTTTTAAGCCCATTTGCAATTTATAGATTATTCAATTCCAAAAAATATTGGATTTTATATGCATTGATGATTCTGCAACTTCTAGTTCTATTTGTAACATCTCCGCAATATCGATTTTTCATGAACTTCCTATTTTTCTTTTCAATACTTTGTTTTATAACTCTTTTTTACAAAAAGCGAATTATCAATTTCTTTCTATGGACTTCAATAATTCCAACAGTAATCGTACTTTTCATTCCCATAAATTTAAACCATTTTTCTAACAACAAATTCATGTTAGAAATTAGTAATTTTTCAGTACAAAATAGTATATTCCCATATCAAAACTCAAAATATACTACAAAATTTGAAGCAGTAAAAAAAGGAAATCTATGGTACAACTCTCCTCAAAATATTGACTTCTTTTGGGGATGTGGTAATGGTAATTTGCCTTGTGTTAATAAAATTCAGATTGATTGCTTCGAAAATTATTTTCATTTAATACCTCAAATGCGAAGTACTAATTTGAAAGACGGTTTTTATGCAAAAGAAATAATTCCCAATGAATAAAGTTGATTTAAAATCTTTCTTAGATGAAAAAGTAGAACTCTACAATAATCCAAAATTCATTGAGAGTGACCCAATCCAAATTCCACACCTATATTCACTCAAAGAAGATATTGAAATTGCTGGATTTCTATCTGCAACTATTGCATGGGGGAATCGAAAAATGATTATCAAGAATGCATACCAAATGATGCATTTGATGGGAAATGCTCCTTATGATTTTGTAATGTCACACAATGAAGATAATCTAGAACGATTAGGAAATTTTGTTCATCGCACCTTCAATGGAACTGATTTTGTTGCTTTTATCAAAGGATTACAACACATTTACAGGAATCATAAAAGTCTTGAAAATGCTTTCTCTATGAATCAAGAAAAAGATTCTATGCAAAAGAGTATTTCAGAATTCAAGAAACTTTTTTTTCAAATTCCGCATCAGGGTCGCACTCAAAAGCATATCTCTGACCCTCTAAATAATTCTGCTGCAAAACGACTGAATATGATGCTGAGATGGTTTTGTAGAAAAGATACTAAAGGAGTAGATTTAGGTATTTGGGAATCTATTTCACCAGCACTATTGTCTTGTCCACTAGACGTACATTCGGGGAACGTAGCCAGAAAATTAGGACTGCTAACCCGAAATCAAAACGATGCAAAAGCATTATTAGAATTAGATAAAAGTCTTCGATTATTAGATCCTAATGACCCTGTAAAATATGATTTTGCTCTATTTGGATTGGGTGTTTTTGAAGGATTCTGATAAAAATTTAGACTAAATACCTAATAAAAATCTCTGATTGAAAATTCCGAATAATCACGATACAATTCGACCATCTTCCATCGTGATAATACGGTTGGTTCTGCTTGCAAAATCGTTGTCATGCGTTACGATTAGTAATGTTTGATTTTGCTCCTTAGTCAGCTTATCAAAAATATCAAATACTAAATCGCTGTTTTTTTTGTCAAGATTTCCAGTAGGCTCATCGCCCATAATAATCAAAGGATTATTTATCAAGGCGCGCGCTATCGCCACACGTTGTTTTTGCCCGCCACTGAGTTGATTGGGCATTTTTAGCGCTTGGTCTTGCATGTCAAGTGTTTTCAGATGTTCCATAGCGTTATACTCAACTTCTTCATCAGAAAGTTTAGCAAGTTTTAAACCCGGAAGCATAACATTTTTTAAGACATTATATTCCGAGAGTAAGTAATGAAACTGAAATACAAAACCAATTTTCTCATTTCTTATTACTGCCAATTCTTTATCGGATTTTCCAGTTATCAATTCCTCATGAATGTATAATTGCCCCTCGTAATCAGTATCCATAGTAGAAAGCAAATACAGCAAGGTGGATTTTCCACAACCCGATTTCCCCACAATTGAAACAAATTCGCCGTGGTCAATATTCATACTAATCTCTTTGAGCACCTGAAATTTTATAGGGTCATAAAAATATTTAGTTAAACCTTTGGTTTCAAGAACTAGATTTCCCATCTTATTTTCCTCTAATGATTTCAACTGGATCTACTTTACTAGCTTTTAACGCTGGAAAAAGACCTGCAATTGTGGTGGTAAAAAGTGCAAAAACAATTCCAATGACATAAAATAATGGATTGTAATTTATTGGATACGTTTTAACTGTAGGTAAAGCCGCTGTATTAAAAGGAAGTACATCAATAATCGATGAGAAAATATATCCAAAAATCAAACCAAGTACACCTCCAGTAATTCCAATAATTAAAGATAGAGAAATGAAAATCCATTTTACATCACTGCCCGAAAAACCAGTCGCTTTCAAAATAGCAATACTGTCCATTTTTTCAAAAATCATCATGTTAAGTATATTATATATCCCGAAACCAGCAACAATCAATAAAACAATTCCAACGGCATAGGAAATAATACTTCTGATGGTGCTTCCCGTCTCAAACTGTGAATTGGTAGTCTGATAATCTATCGTATCCAAGTCAAACTTCGATTTAAATTCTTTTGCTAGAGCTGGGGCTTGTGTGATATCATACAATTTAACTTGTATATCGGTAACATAATTTTTGGGTTCGCCTACCAATTTTTGAGCTGTTGTTAAAGACGTATAGCTCATTTTATCATCAATATCGGCAATTCCTATTTGGGTAATTCCAACGATTTTTAGAGAAGCTAAATTGCCTTTAGCAGAAGTAATTTTTATGATATCTCCAGTAGTCAAAAGCATTTTGTCCGCCAAACCTTTACCAATAATAATACTGTTATTCTGATTCAAATCGGATACTTTCCCTTCAATGATGTAATCACTCAATTGAAATAATTTTTCTTCAGCAGCCACATCAATTCCATATATCATTCCAGAAAGTTGAATGGTTCCTGAGTTAAAAAAAACAGGTTCCGTAATCTTAGGTGCAACATCGATGATCCGTTGGTCTTGCTTCAAATTATGTATAATCGCCTGACTGTTGTATATCGCTTTGCCTCTATCTTTTGGTTTAACCGAACTTATAAAGTTAGTGCTATTCTTGTATTTTTCCGATATTAAAATAGGTTGTTCTTCTGATGGTTTTATTTCGTTGTAAAGTCGAACATGTGGGGTTCGATTGAGCATCAATCCATCGAGCAAATCATTCATACCGTTCATAAAACTCACTAAGGTAATAAACATGGCTATTCCAAAAGTTACTCCAACGGCCGCCACAACGGTTTGTTTTAGCCTTGCTCTTAACAAGTGAGTTGCAATATTTAAAATGAGTTTAATGTTCATTATTTGGGCTTGTAAATAGTTTCACCTGCTGATAATCCAGATATAATTTCGGCGTTTTGATAATCACTCAATCCAATGGTAACTTTTCGTTTCTCATCTGTATTAACTAAAACAAATTCGCCATGAATCAAATAACTTTTAGGAATAGTAATTACGTTTTTTTTGATTTTGATGATAATATTGGCTTCTGCGGTAAGATTTGGATATAATTTTGGAGGAGGTTTTATAAAATGAGCTTCTATTTTAAACGTTCGTGAACGCTCATCCATTATTGGGTATATTTTGTCTACAACAGCATCAAAGACCTGACCTTTGTAACTGTCCATGGTTACCAAAACTTTCTGCCCTAAACGTACTTGAACCATATCATTTTCATCCACCTCAAGTTCTATTAAAAACGAATCTGATTGACCAAGGATAGCAAGAGGAGTTTGTGTAGTGATTAGTGTTCCTTCTTTTACTGGTATGTCAAATACTTTTCCAGTAAATGCACTTTTGATATTAAAATCACTTTCTGATTTTTGACTGATTTTTAAATTGATATTGGTACGACTTTGATCGTTTCGCAATTGAGCTCTAAGCTGATCCAA
>Ga0315904_10010318_pt1 | contig 12092 bp, 20 predicted proteins | sample LakEriMetagenome_6_FD_203529 | JGI IMG/M metagenome (GOLD analysis project Ga0315904, IMG submission 203529) | Freshwater fungal communities from buoy surface, Lake Erie, Ohio, United States - Buoy 12 MA120 | ecosystem: Environmental > Aquatic > Freshwater > Lake | place: USA: Lake Erie, Ohio...
GGTCAGCGGTCTGCACCAGCGTGGCATCTCCGGTTGGCGGACGGGACTACTCCCACCGCCGCCGGTCACGCAAGCAGCCGCCGGGAGACGATGCCCCACTCCTGCACGGCCGCATCACCGTGCAGCCCCACGCCGTCGTGATCGTGGACACGTCCTACTCCATGATGCGAACGGACATCCAGGCGAAGGCGCTCTCCGTCATCGCTCAGGGGCTGCGGAAACTGGGGCGGGTCAAGGTGTACTGTGCCGACACGCAGGTGCAGTCGCACAAGATGGTCGCCACGACCAAGTTGTTTGAATGGCACGGTGGCGGTGGCACGGACATGCCCACAGCCATCGCGCAGGTGGAGAAGGAAGACAAGCCTGACTCCATCGTTCTCATCACCGACGCCGAGACGGACTGGCACGGCACGAAGCCCCGTGCCCGTGTCGTTGTGGCGTACACAGGCAAGACGGGCACTCACTGGCACAACTCCATCCCCAAGTGGGCTCGCGTTGTGCCACTTCCGCAGGAGGCATGAGCATGCGACAGCGACAGAAGAAACTAGGCAAGCAGGTCTACACCTACGAACAGTTGGAGGCGATCCTGCATGCACACAAGACGGGAGCCAGACGGTCAACGTCCCTGTACGGCAGCGTGAAGGCGATCCCATCCCAGCGTCCGCCGTGCGCCATTGCGATTGCGTACGAGACAGACCGGCTCGTCGTGCCGCTGGCGTACGTCTACCGTGCAGCCAACGGCGACACGGCATACTCCGTCGTCAGCCCCGACACGTACTACCGCAGGCAGAACCGCCAGCGGCACGAGAAGATTCGGGAGACATGGAAACGCTACGTGCGGGCGTTCACCCCGTACGACGAGCGACGGGTGTTCGCGGACTCCATCCGCATGCACTACATCGTTCGCGACGGCGTTGCCACGCATGTCCCCCGACTGCCTGGAGTGTGGCAGCACGCACCACGCGGGCTGCTGCCGGAGCCAAAGAACTGGGCCAAGCCGTTTGAACACCGCAAGTACAAGACGCTGGCCCGCAGGTGCAGGCTGTTTGCCACCCGCTTGAAGCGGGCACTGGCCGATGGCCCGCCCTGCGTGGTGCAGGTCTTTGACGAACTGACTGGATACCGTGCCCACATCCCCTTCGTGGGTGCCACCCTGCACGTCTGCACCGCACCCACAGCGGGGCAGGACGGCAAGCGGCTGCTCATCAAGGTCGGCCCGTACGACGACGACGGGCGGACGCACCACCACGTTGACGGTGACTACGCCCGCAAGCACAGCCAGTTCTTTGCCGTCCCGGAAGGGAAGTCCTGGCGTGAAGGCGGCATGCGGTGGAAGTGCAGCAAGGACGCCATCGCTGGCATCACGGAGTGGATTCTCGGTGACCTCTACATTCCCGGACCCGACTCATTCTGAAAGGAAACCTGACATGGATTTCTTGGACTACAAGTACGGCCACAGCACCGTCCGCGAGCGGTTCCGCAACATGCTCGGCCTCGATGCCGGGCCTATCGAGTGGGTGTTCCGGCTTGCGATCCTGGCGTTGATGGTTCGCACCAGCCTCGATCCCACCGAGCCCATCTACATGGGTCCGTTCGGCTGGCTCTGCATCGTGGTCTTCGTCTTCTTCTACTTGCTCTAGGAGGCACGCACATGCCCATCGTCTATGCGTATGGCCGGGCATCCACCGGCCGACAGACCATCACGGAGGACGCCCAGCGCTCCGTGTGCGAGGAGTACATCAAGCGGGCACTCGTCCCGGAGGGCTACACCTACGGCGGCTGGCTCTACGACTCTGCCACCAGCGGCACCAAGCCGATGTTTGAGCGGGACGAGGGCCGCAAGGTGTGGGCTCTCGTCCAGCCGGGAGACAAGATCGTGTGGGCCAAACTCGACCGGGCCTTCCGCTCCGTCATCGACGCCGCCCAGACGATGCAGTTGCTCAACCGGAAAGAGGTGTCGTTCAACTCCCTCGATCTCGGGCTGGACACCGGCAGTCCCATCGGCCGCTGCGTGTTCACGATCCTCACGGCGTTCGCGGAACTGGAGGTGGAGTTCATCCGCCAGCGAACCCGAGACAGCCTGCGGGAGAAACGGAAGGCTGGCAAGCCACACGGCAGGCACGCCCCCATCGGCTGGAAGAAGTGCGGCACGGGCAAGGACTCCTACTACCTGCCCGACCACGAGGAGCGAGCGGTGGTGGAGGAGATGGCCCGCTGCCGGAAGGCGGGCTGGTCGCTGGAGCGGCTGACGCTGGCGTACTACAACGTCCGCAGGCCGAACGGCTACAAGTGGAACATCAACTCCATCAGCCGGGCGCTCAAGGCACAAGCGGCTCGCTTTGCAAAAGCGTTCCCAGACAGTCCAAAGCGACGGCGAGTCGCCGCTGGATAGTTCGCGGGTCGCACCCGGACTGCTCGCCAATCTCCCGCAGGCTGAGTCCACGAAAGAACCGCAAGTGGATCAGCCTGCGGGACTTGGCGGGAAGCCGGGCGATGGCCGTCTGAATGCGGGTCGAGAACCCGTGCTGCTTGCTGGCCGACAGTGCCTCCGCCAACTCCATCGGCACCCGATCCGGCGAGTCGTACCGCATGCGGCGGTTCTTGTCGATCTCCTTGAGCAGTGCGTTGCGAATCGCCATCGAGAAGTAGGTCGTGACCTTCGACTGTGCCGGGTCATACGTGACCGCAGCCTTGCAGATGGCAAGGTAGGCAACGCTCGTGGCATCTATCGCAGCCACCTGCCGCCGGAGCGACGGATACCGGCACCGGAAGGCCACAATCGCCTTCGGCACGATCTCCATCGCCTGCTCGGCAAGCCGCTGCTGCTCTGCTGTCAGGTGCATCCCAGCACTCTGACGCATGCAGCCCAAGTGGATAGGCCGCTACTCCCCCTCCACCGGCAGCAACGCAACAGCCTCGTCCCAAGGGATCACCTCAACCGCAGGCAGCAACATCGCCTTGTCGGCCGCTTCCCACATCCCCTGTAGCAGCCCGCCTTCGCCAACCTCCGTCAGCACATCCGCGCACAGCATGAGACGGCCGTCCGTCAGCACGCGAGGCATCGGCACGCAGTTGGTGGTGCCATGCTCTGCGTGGAGTTCCGCGAGCCGCTGGGCCAACTGCGGAGTGAAGACCAGCGCCAGTTGCTTGGCGTCCTCGTAGGAGATCGGGATGGCGATGTCTGCGAGGGTCATGCGCGGCCCAGTGAAGACTGAAGAGTTGTCATGGCGGTATTGAACGACGCAACCTGTGCGGCCGTCATGCCAAGCCCGACGCTGTAGGCGCGGAGCCGTTGGCCGGAGTATCCGAAGAAGTTAGTGCCATCCCAGCGGACAAACACAGTCATCGCCGTAGTTGGCAGCGCCGACGATGAAACCGGAGATGTGAGTTCTGCTCTTTGCGTACTTCCGTTGTATAAGCGCAGGCTTGAAACTGATGTCCGAGACGAAACCCAAAGTCCGCCCGGAACAGTCGCGCTGTTGGTGCCTGCGAGCGTGTCGCGAACGAAGTTCGTTCCCGACTGGCCGAGATATGAGTCAATCGCCGTAATCGGCACTGTGTTCGCAAACGCGACTATCCAAAACCTCTCATTTGCAGAGGAGTTTGTTATAGAAACGGGCTGGTAGTTGCTGTTTGCGGGTTGCGTATACGTCGGCCATACCGCAGACATATGCACGCTGTCCGTCGTCAGGCCCGCAGTGTTTGCGTTGAACCCTGTATTGAGGTACTTCGATGAGGCGTTGCCCAGCAGTCCGTTATCCTCCGCATAGTCCCCGCTAACAAACGGCCCATTGTTCGTATCGGTGCTGCTCCCATACTGCGCCCCGCCCAGCGACGGCCCGCGATACAGAGGCACAAGGCACGCGGCCAAGCCGGTGCCGCAGAACAGATTCAGCCGATAGAACCGATCCCTCAAGCCCGCCGCGTCGATGGCGTTGCAGAACGTATTGACAGCCGTCGCCGTAGTGGACGAGACGGTGCCGCCGTTGGCGTAGACGCGGTTCACCCAATCCTGTGCGTCGGCGTTGCTGACCTGCGGGGCGAGGACGATCCCCCACTTGGATGCGAGGTAGCGATGAATCGACTGCCGCTGCGCCGCTGACAGGCTGGCCCGGTAGACGATCAGTTCGGCTACGTCGCCCTGAAGCGGCCCGCCTCCCTGCGTTGCTGGATTCCATGCGCCGATGGCAGTTGTAGTGCCGCCAGTGGAAATAGCGCCAGCGCCTGCATCAGCGTCCACAAGAGCGCCCTGCACATACAGCGCCGTGTCCCGGTTTGTCACCGTTCCGGTAATGATGGCGCAAGACCCTACGCCGACGAGCGAGCCAGAGATAGACGAGCGGTTTGAGCCGCCGATAACTTCGATGTTGCCAGTGTCAACCCGTAACTGCGGCCCAGCCGATGTACCATTACTGCTGTTGATGATGCTGCCGTATCCGCCCGAACCGCCACCGCCCCATGTTGTAGACCCGCGTCTTGCGACGGCGATCATGGATACGGGGTCGTTCTGTGCAACTGGATGTGCAATGTTCAACTTGCCGTTAGTTCCGTCGAACGCCAGCATCCTCTTGCTGTTCTGTGTATTCGCACTAACAGTCGGCCTGCTCGCCACCGTCGCCTGCGTGGCGTGCCTGTTGTTCCCAGACTTGTCGCGCCAATACCCCACCGGATCGCTGGTCGCCGTTGCCTGTGCGTGGACGCCCGCGATCCCCCATTTCGCAGCGAGGTAGGCTTCGACGCGGGTCAACTCTGCGCGTGTCAGGGCGCGGTTGAAATAGATTACTTCTGCAATCGGGCCGTTCCAGAAGAAGTTTGCACCAATGTTGCTTCCGACATGAAGCGTTGGCGTGCCGGTTCCTGTGGTGGACGGGATTGTGCCAGTGACCGTCGTCGTCGCAGCCGCCCCAAACCCGTACTGCGTGATGGAGGACGATGAGAACAAGTCCGCGTAAACGCCGGCCGGAAGCGCGCTTGCGATTGAGAACGTGGTGGAACTTACGAAGTTAGTTCCGCTTGTGGAGTCAACAGCCGAGCGCCAAGACCCGTTCATGTTGATGAACATATCGCTGCCGCCGCTAAACACTCGGACAGCGACGCCCAGCGCGTTTGCGTTTTGGCACACTGCAATCCGCGTCATCCCAGACAGGCCGTTTGTCGCCGTGTACGGAGACGCGGATGCCATGTTCGTCGAAGTGCCGTTGAACACCACCGCTTGCCTGCTATTGAATCCAGTGCTTGACAGAGTAGGCCGCGCGGAGCCAGACGCCTGAAGGACTGCGCCTGATGCGCTCTTGTCTGTCCACTGGCTGACTAGCCCGCCGCTTGCCGTAATGGTCGCATTGTCGGCCCCGTCCAGCCACAGCACGCACCCACTGATCTCCGTAGGTGCCGACACCGCCGTCACCGGCCCAGCGTCGGTGGTGTAGAGCGACTGCGTGTCAGCCGCGTCCAGCCAGAGGGCGAGGCCGGAGATGGATCGCGGCGTGAAGGCGCTGCCGGGACGAAGGGTGCGGGGGTTCATGCCCATGCGATCAGTTCCTTCCCTCGTCCACGCCGTTGGCCGCCGCCACCTTTGGCTGGAGCGCGTAGAGCAGCCGCGTCTGTTCGTGGACGGCTTCGGCTATGTCCCGCTGGGTCAGCGACATCTCGCGGAGAAACGCTTGATGCGCCTCCACCATCGGCAGCACGATGTCCACGCGCACGAACCACAGCACGAGGCTCGCCAGGACGAGGCCGAACCCGTACCGCTCCAGCATTCGCAGGGCTGTCTCGTACACTTCCACGCTGCTCACGCCTCACCTCTTGCTGCGCACTGCCACCCGGCCAGTTTCACGCGATTGGCCGATCTCGATAGCCACCACTCCAGGACATGCTGCACGATGGCGGAGATCGCCGCCGACAGGATCAGCGTCCAGAAGAATCCGTAGGTCTGCTCGCTGCCACGCAGCGCCTCGTAGGTGGCGGTCACCCTCTTGGTGGTCGCGTCCAGGATCTTCTCCTCCTCGACCGACCCTCTCCCCGCCGCCATCAGCGGCTCAATCGGCCACTCCGTCACGGCGATCAGCACCAGATCGTTGAGCCGTTCCTTCCCAACCAGCCGGGCTCTGACTGGCAGGCGGCGACGGACGTACGCGCACAGTTCGTCGGCTTGCATGGTCACTTCCTGCACGTTCCGTTCACGCACTGCTGGGGCTTCGGCCGGTTCTTCGCACACACGCAGGTCGCCGGGCATTCACACCACACCCGCGTTATCCCGTCTCCTGTCGGCACCATCCCCGTTCCACCGCACTTGCCGCAGCACTTCACCGGCTGCGGACTGGGCGGCGGAGGCAGCACGTCGGGGGCAAACGCGAGCCATACGGCGACAGAAACGGTGGAAATCTTCATCCGAGAATCTCCCGTGCGCCCCAGTCTTTGAGCGTCCGCTTAGGAAAGCCCACCACGTTCGAAACCGCATACGTTCCCCCTTGTGCGATCATCCGCTGGGCCGTCTGCTGGTCGATCCAGAACGACCCCTCCGGCTGGTCATGCACCTTCGGGCCGGTGTGGGCGTTCCAGCCCCACGAGTTCTGCACGCAGAAGCGGCAGTCATTGGGGCGGGTGTCGTCGGCCGCGTGCCACTGCATCGCGTGGTGCCATGTACCGGACGGGCGGATCATGCCCTCCGAGTTCCGCTTCATCCCGGCGAACCCAACGTCCGAGCAGCACACCAGCCCGTACCCATTGGCGATGGCGTCCCGTGCCTGCTGCCACGTCGTCACCAGACTGATCGTCCCGATCTGGTGCTTCTTCGCTTCGCTGGTCACCTCAGACGGCACGCCACGCGAGCCCCACCGCATGCCCACCGATGCGTTGTATTCCGTCAGGTCAATCCTGAGCGAGTCGTACTTCTTGCGGAGCATCAGCCCGCCGGTCTTGTGCGCCCACTCCACGATGCGCGAGCAGGTCGCCCCCTGCCCGCCGTGACCACGAGCGCCGTACAGCGGCTCCGTCGCCGTCCGGTCAATCCAGTCCTCTGTCGAGTGCAGGTCAGGGTCGTTGGCCCGAGCCACGTCCGCCCCGCCACGCACGGCATGGCTGACGCAATCGCCCGTCGTTTGCGTCTCGTCGTATGGCTTGCGTCCGGTCGTTGTCTCCCAGTGGACGACCGCCTTGTAGGCCAGCGACAGTTTGCCAGCCCCGCTATCAGCCAGCGTGCCGCCGAACAACGGCATTGGCAACGACCGCAGCAGGCGGGCGGTGGCGTCGGGGTCGCAGTACGAGCCCATGAGCCCGTCGTTGTACGCCCGAACGATGTCCTCTGGTGAGGCGAAGAACTCCGTCATGCCTCACCTATTTGATCGCTGCAAACGCCCGAGACGCGGACTGCCTCAGTTCCGGCGTGAGCGGCAAGTCTTTGTCGCCCACAGCCAGTAGCAGGTACTCGTCGAGCCGCTGGCCCAAGCCGGTGTACCGCCCCACCATCCCCGTGTTCTCAAAGGCCAGCGACAGGGCGTTCCTGTACCGTGCCCGCAGGTCGAACAGCGTCTTGCAGACCGGAGGCTTGGCCGATCCGTCCCGCACCACGATGTCCGCCATCGCCGCATGGAACTCACGCAGGATCGCGGCGTCGGCCGCACTGACGCCAGCCAGGACGCCAGCGGGCTGCGGAACGACCGGAGCCACGACGGGCTTGCGGGGCAGGACGGTAGCCGTCATGGCCCCAATGCCAATCAGTAGGCCCGCCCAGATTGCGACCGTCCGTGCCATGCCCTACCGTGCTTTCTTGGGGAGTTCCTTCTCCGCCACCAGGGCGGCGATCAGCGACCGTGCCGCTGCCGCCACCGCACCATCCCCCGCTTCCTCCGCCTGCCCCGCCAGGACGAACAGACGATTCACCCACCCGGCCCGGTCAGCCGGTGAGACTCCCGGCGACCGGGCCGCAGTCAGGTACGGCAGGGCAGACGCCCCCGCTGCCACAGCAAAGGCGACAGCGGCGAGCAGGTACATCGCCATCAGTCCACCTCCGCCTGCGATACAGCCGTGACCAGGGCCACGATGTACCGGAACAACTCCTCCCCCTGTGGACTCAGGAGGCACGCCTCCACCCGCTCACAAAGATCGTCGTCGATGGGCGTGGCCGTCTTGGTAGCGACAAACCGCATGAGTTTGAGCGCCCCTTCTGCCCGTTCTTTCGCCGTGTCGGCGGCGGAAATCTCGGACAGCAGCGACAAGGCTGGTGCCCACTCCACCAGCATCTTGACCTTCTCGGCTACGGTTGCCATGCGGCTTCTCCTTCTGGCGGGCCACCCACTTCACCAGAAGATTTATGTCCCGCTCGGGCTTACACAGGGACAGGAGTTTTCGCCGCACGATCTCGGGATCGAGGCTCAAATCCCGGCACGTCTGGTCAAACGTGAACTCCCCTCCGGTGCCGTCAAAGGCCCACCTGTAGGCGGCTACCTGACGGCGCAGGATCTCCCACTCCTTTCTGCTGGATGGGAGCATCTGCCTGTAGCCCAGACGCCTGTGGCGACGGCACAACTCCCGAACGTGGTAATGGGTCCGAACGAGAACTTCTGCACAAAACCTCCTCCAGCCAGTCTCGCACTCCTCAACGATGTTCTCGTCGTCGTATTCCGTTACGGCGACGGCGATCATTATTTTGTCGGTGCCTCACAATAGCCGCTGCGGAGAGTCCCTTCGTTGAGGTGCGGCCAGACCTCAAGCGAGTGGATTGCAGCCATGACATTCCAGGCTGCGTGGCCCAAGTGATCCTCGTCCCGGTTGCCGGAGAGGAACATGTAGATGTGACGCAGGGCATGGTTCAGCATGTCGTTGGCAGGCATGCCGGCTTCCCAGTTATAGGGTCCATACTTGGCTGCTCCCTCTGCACACGCCGCCGCCACCGCCGCCAAGCCGATGGGAGTGATGAGGTCGTACCTCGTCGCCTCCGCATCGCTCGACCGAACGGCACCGCTGTCGTACTTGACCGACTTGTCCTCAGTTACCTTTATCACTTCACCAACTCCTTGTAGCGCGACTCAAACAACTCCTTCGCCTGCGTCCAGCAATACGGATTCACCGGCCCACACGCAGGCTCCACGTCGATCCCCCAGTCATGCGAGCAGGAGATCAAGTCTCGTTTCTCCGCCATCAACGCCCGCAGGTCGGCCTGCTTCACGTCGGGTGGCATCGGCCACGACAGCCGGAACACTCGGGCGATGGTGCGCTGCACCCGCTCCTCCAGTTCCCGGTAGCCGGGCAGTAGGTTCTTCAGCGGCGTGGCTACGTCCCCCAAGTACGCCTCGCTGGCATCATGCAGCAGACCCCACAGGGCGTTCTCGGGCTGCGTGATGCGGCTCACCATGACGCTGTGCTGGGCCACCGAATACGGGCACTTGGAGTGGCCCGTGAAACGGTTGATGAGGGACAGGGCATGTGAGATGTCGGGCAGTCGAACGTCCTCCTCACTGAAGTGGGCGAGGTCGATCAGCCTGCCGGTGTATGTCTGCATCGTCGTGGCGTTCATGGTCAGCACTCCTTGCACACCAATGGGTCTATCGGACGCAACGCCGACTGCGGGACGAAATACGCTTCCCCGTATCCGCCGTAGTTGGCCTTGAACTTCGGCTGCTTCGCCTCCGCAGCGGGCATCCAGCCATGAATGGTGAACTCGTGCGGGCCACCCGTGACCAGCACGAACACGTCACTGTCCCTGTCGCCGGATCGGACGATGAGGTCATAGGAATGCTTGGATCGCGTGCGGATCTGGATGTTGTCACCGACATCACCGCCCGACTTGAAGGTGTTGACACTGCCGTTCCAGTAGCGGTTGGTCGCCTTCGCGAACGCACACTCACCGAGTGCGCCGAGAATGTGGACGTGCCACTCGTTTTCGTTTGTTGGCCGGGCGTTTTGCAGCCCCTTTCGCAGAGCCTCCACGTTTCGGCTTACGCCCACGAGCGCCGCTCGGCTGACTTCGAACCACTCCAGCGTTACCTGCATCGTTCTTTCCCTCCTTGAGAGTGACCCAGCCGTCCTTGTCCGGAATCGGGCTGTGGACTTCCTCCTCCTCGCCGTCGTCTCCGTCCCAGTCGATGACTCGTGCGTTCATCACATCGCTCCCTGTGCCTGCTGCACGAACCGCTTGATCTGCTCCAGCGGGAACGTCACCAGCCACTCCTTCTCGTTCTGCCGGTGCAGCACCACCGGGCAGAGTTCCCCGCACTGCTCACGGGACTTGTCCATGACGGCGTGCAGGTTCAGCCCACGCTCGACCCGCTTCACCTCCAGCCACAGGTGCGGCGTGCCAGGAGAGATGAGGTCGCTGGCCGACTCCGTGCCGCTGTGCTGCTGCGACCGACGCGAGTGGGCCTGCGGCAGCAGCCGGTTCCACTCGGCCGCAGCCTCCAGTTCGCCACGCTTGCCCTTCTGCCTGCTGTTGATCGCCATGTGCTTCAACTCCTGCGGGATTCCGTTCTTCCTGCGAAACACGAACACACGCACCGGATACCGCTCCGGCTCATAGCCCAGATGACGCTTGAGACGCAGCGAAGCCAGGAACGCTGGATCGTAGTGGGCGTCGTCAACCTCTCGCTTGGCGGTGAGGAGCATGCCTTTCTTGAGGTCGTGCTTCCCGCCGAAGTGCAAGCCTTCGTGGCACCACATGCAGAGCCGCAGGAGGTTCCGGCGGTCGTGCGAGCGACCCGCCCCCTGCTGCAAGTGGTGGATGTGCAGCGACTCTCGCCCCCAGCACACCGCGCAAAATCCGTAAGCCTCCGCGAAGGCCGATAGTTCTTTACGCCCATCACTCATCGCCCTCCTCCGTCGTGGCGTCCACGATGTCGGACACGGCGGTCGCGAACCTCGTGGCATCCTCCAGGTTGTCGAACGTGATCGTGTAGCGATGCACCTGCCTGCCCGTCGCCAAGTCCATGCAGTTGTCCAGGCTCTCCTGCCTGCACGCAGCCACGCCACCCAGCGTCTTGGCGGCATCCACCAGTTCCTTGTTCTCTTTCAGCAACACGCTCAACGCCTGCGACATGAATCCCGCCATGACCACCACTCCTTTCGTGAAATCGGACACCTCAACCTCCATGCGTCTTGAGCCACTGGGCGGCGACGGCGAACCAGAACGACAGCAGCGTCAAGTCCTCCGCAGAGGTCACCACCACCGTGCCGCTCGTGTCGATCACCACCGCCGACTTATGCTCCTGCGAGAACCACTGACGATCCTCGTCCGTCTCCTCCCCGATCACCTCCCGCAGCACATCCACGCCCTCGCTCGGGCGGCACATGGCCGCGAGTTTCTCGCCGCTGCTGTCCGTGTACCGGAGAAGAACCAAGTCTTTCGCCATCGCCTCACCGCTCCCTATGTCCGTACCGCTTCCGTGCTGAGAAGGGCCGGGAGCCCTGCGTCAGCAACCCTGTGCGGGTAGCGGTGAACGGCCTTATTTGGCCCTGTCCTCAGCAAACCACCGGGACGTAGCGTTGTTGCAGGATCGAGTACCTGCCCGTTGCCCGGATTTCGTGCCGTCACCACTCAGCCGCCCGATTCCATCCAGGGCGGTTTGTTTAGGCTCGACCGTTTTCATTTCTTGAGCGCTGACCGATACGAGAAAATCAACAGCGCTGTGTTTTGATTTGCCGAAGGACGCCCATGTCTGACCACTTGTCAGCGGCCCGCCATGAAACCCACTTCCTGCCGTGCGTTTCCGCCACTGGTACGCACATGACAGCGTTCGTCCGCGTATTGACGAGAACGAACGCATCAACGTGGCGAGGGTCATACGCCTCGCACTTCGTTTGGCCCCTGCCAATGCGGATGCGTGACCGATTTGCCCCGCGAGACGAGGACGCCTTGACCTGGATCCGCCAGTAGCGACGGACATCGAAGGCCAGCAGGTCGTAGCCGTCGTCCACAATAGGCACGGCAACGTGGAAGCCTGCCCGAAGCAGCCGCTCCACAGCCATTGCCACGCCGATTTGTGATACGAAACGCTCATCGGGCGATCCTTCGCTCATGCGGCCTCCTACCGGGACGCAGGGCTCTCCTTGCGGCGGCTCAGTTCCCTCCGAACCGCAGACTTGAACGGCGTCTCCTTCTTCTG
>Ga0315904_10010320_pt1 | contig 12092 bp, 9 predicted proteins | sample LakEriMetagenome_6_FD_203529 | JGI IMG/M metagenome (GOLD analysis project Ga0315904, IMG submission 203529) | Freshwater fungal communities from buoy surface, Lake Erie, Ohio, United States - Buoy 12 MA120 | ecosystem: Environmental > Aquatic > Freshwater > Lake | place: USA: Lake Erie, Ohio...
GGAACTTTAACTACTGCAACTTCTCTTGAAGTACAATTAGTAGGATATTCGTTTGGTGGAGCGATAACACCGGCATATGAATTCAGTGGTATAAAAGTAGATTTATTTGGTGATATCTCAACCACAAATACATTAACTGCAATAACGTGGACTACAAATGACATTGTATACGATATTAATGCAACCGCAGCAGGTGGAACATATTGGTCCAATACCAACGCTACAAGATTTACTATAGGAACTACAGGGTACTATCGTATTAAAGCATATTTCTTAACGGGTCCGTTGGGAGCGTCAGATTCATACACGGTAAGAATAAGAAAAAATGGATCGACTACAGTAGAAACCGTTACATTAGGCGCGTTAGAAAATGTAGATTTAGATGAAACTTACAACTTCACCGCAGCAGATTATCTAGAAGTATTAGTAAGTAATTCTGGTGGGGTTGGTACTATTGATGCAAGTCAAACATTCTTTGGTATTACAAGATTAGGAGTATAAAATGGCATTCGTTAAGTCAACAAGTTTAATAACCAGTACCGCTATTACAGTAGATGGATTGAGTGGTGGGACAAATGGTAAAGTAGTTCGTATCAACGGAAATAATACGGTTACGGATACTACGTGGGGAGATACAGCCTCACAACTAAATGCAGTGTTATTGAAAGTCGATGGAATTTATTACGCAGGTGGTGTGGTTCCAGGACTTTCTGGATTAACCGCCGGGTCACCGTATTTTCTTGGAGAATTCGGTGGTTTAACTTCTAATCCACCTACACCATCATCTACTATCCGAGTACTATTTCTTGGGTTCGCACTGAACACAAGTGATTTGTTGTTTAGACCAGGCATACCAATCTCAGGTTAATTATGGCACAAATATATAATTGGAATGTTCAAGGATTTCACGGAGCATACGAAAAGTATGTTTATAAGCAACGTGGATGTAAAGCAAAGTTAATTCAAAGTTGTGTATGTAACGGACGTATGGCAACGTACTGTCGTCAATACTTTACATCCATGAAACCGTTTGAATTACGAGCACAACGCATAATACAACATTTCAATTTAGCAGCAGGTAGTAGAATACTTGTCGCTGGATGTGCCTTAGGATTTTTAATGGAAGAACTACAAAAGTTAGGTATGGTGGTGTATGGATTTGATAACTCTCCGTACATTCAACAACTTACTAAAGACCCAAAGAATCCAGAAAAAGTACAATTTCCAATTCATAATATTGATATCGCATCAAATAGTTTTATACAAGATGTACAAACTGCAACTGGACACGTAATTTTTGATTGTATGGTGACAGAAGATGTACTTCCGTCATTTGATGAATTTACACAAATTATAGCAAATTGTAATTTAGTTTCACAAAAAGTTTTTCATATCGTGGATTTGGATTGTGGTGATGCATTTACCAAAAAAATTATAGATGACTGGATTGCAGTAAACCCATCACACACATGGGCAAATCAAGAAGGAGTGGTGTTAAATGCCAATAACTAATCTTACCAGAAGTGTAGATTTAAATAACAGTCGATGGTACCTCCCACACCCAGCAGGACATGGGATGGATGAAGGATATTATATTATTTATTCAGCAAGTTCTGCAACTAATTTAGTAAGCTCTGGTGTTGGATTAGTTAAAGGATATAAATGGGGAACACCGTTATCGGCCTCTCGTACAGACGGATTTCATTCGCTCGCAGGAACAATCCAAATAGTATCCGAAAGTTTAAGTGGTTCAAATAACTGGGTAAATTATCACGGGTCAAATATTATTCATATTGGTCGTGGTACGAATGATATCACTAAAACTGCAGAAGATGATGCGTTGTTTTTTGCACATTTAGGTCAATACGGAACAACTACACAAACGATAGATGATTTTTATTATTGGGATAGATTATACTTAGGAACAGGCTCATCGGTGTGGAACTATTATCAATACCACGCGCACAATCCTACTTCATATGTCCCATTTGATAATGGAAGATTAGCCTTTGCGGCAGATGACCGTCACGGTATTGCAGGTATCGAAGAATATGGTCATATGATCAATGTATCCGTTAAATCTGGTGGTACAAATTATATGTCAGTATTGGCACGTGTACACACTCCATCTATTGGTGGTGCACACAACTCTCATAATGATTTAGAATTACCATCAGCAACAAATAAAAATTATATGATGGGTGGTATTATTAACGGACCATCCGATAGATTTCACGCGTTTTATTTGACAGCAAATGGAACGGAATGGGAAGTATTTTCAAGAACATATAACTATTCAAATAAAGTATTTAATGCAGAAGTTTCCCACGGAACATATGATTTGGCAGATCCACTAATTGCAAGAAGTCCTGGTTCATCAAGTTTATACCCATTCAGAGCTTCTTCAGGAAAAAGAATTGATGCAGAATTATATATCCCTGTAATATATAACAGTGGTTCATCTGGAAAATTTGACCTTAAAGTTTGGAATTTCACTTCTGCTAACAACTTATCACAGAATCCAACAGTAACTACTATTATATCTGGTTCAAATGTTCGGCCGGATTGCCATCTCGCAGTTGCAAATAATACATTATATGCGGCAGTTACAGACGCAAATAATGGAGGTGTAGATTTATTCAAATATTCCGCCGGTAGTTGGAGTAACGAAGGACAAATAGTAAGTAATAATTCTGGAAAGTATTTACGTGTTCATGGAATGGATTTTAATGCATCGGAATTTAAATTTTATGTAATGATTTCAGGTGATGCATCGGGGTCTGGAACAAACTATTCAGGGTCGGGAGTATATTCGTTTACTCCTGATATTACTTTTACTGGATATAAACATTTAGATTACATAACAGGAAGTAATTCATTCATCGTTCGAAATGCATTATCCGCAGGATATGTACAATATGACACTGATACGAGTACATTAAAACGCTCGGGGAGTACAGAACCCCAAGGTATAGATAGTACAATGCCAGTATTACAATATGAACCCAATAGTCCATTATTTTATGATAAACGTCAAATAGACCTTGGTGGAAATGAAATATTCAATTATGGCATAGAACTCGCTGATGGTAGACAACTTTTCATCGGAACTTTGGCAAAAGTTGACCCAGACTTTGACATTAGTTATACAAACGGAATTATAGCTATAGTAAGTCCGGGAGATACCGCACCACCAGAATATTATGAAATTACAGGAAGATTTGACGATTTTATTACAGGTGTCGTACAAGCTTCATCTGGAATAGTTTACATAGTAGGGTTTACTAAAGATTTATTAGTTGAACGTAAAAACCTATTTGTTCATGGTATAGGTCGTGGATTGGTTAAATCAATGACCACAACAGAAAAAATTGAGTTTGTTGATTTAACAATAGATGACACTGGTAATCAATATCTTGCAGGAAATCATATACAAAGTTCTAGTATTATCGTTGCAAAGTATGATGCAAATTTTGACCTTCAATGGCAAAGAGATATTTCTGGTGGATCTTTAGTAGATACAGCATATGGAATCGCTAGAGATACATCAGGATACCTTTATATCGCAGGAAAAACTACAAATAGTGGTAGTGGTAACGAAGATGCATTGTTAGTAAAATTAGATACCACAGGTTCTATTTTGTGGACGAAAATGTATGGTACGGGTACAAATCAATATGCAAGTAGTATAACTACAGTCACAAAAACTGGGGCAGAATATCTATTACTGTCAATTGTATCTGGAAGTACTACAACATTTACAACCGTAAACACAAACGGTGATATTCAAGAACAAAATACATACAATAATTTAATAGTCAATCGTATAAGAAATCACGAAACAACAACGGACGGAAAATTCACGTTTGCGGGTCGTACTGATAATACACCAACTAGTGCTTCGTTTGGAGTCGGTACAATTATATCATCACCGATGGTAAACTGGGTACGCGTACATAACAGTGCATCGGCAAACACAGATGCAACTGATATGAGAAATACTGGTGAGAGTCCCCTTGAATATATCGTCGTGGGTACCGAAGGTACAAATGGATTCACCACAAAACTTTTAAGTCAAAGTGCAGGAATTACTCGTTTATGGGCAACAACTACCTCTGGTTCATACTGGAAAGCATTTGCCAATACACGATTTACTGTGGAAAGTTCGTCCCGTAACACATTCGTAGTAGGATACACAAGTGCATCTGGTGATGTAAATCAAGGTGGTGGTGACGGCGTTATTGCGGGGTTTGACCATACCGGCAGTATGTTTTTTATCAACGGATTAGGACACACGGGAGCAGAATCATTAAATGCAGTAGAAAGAGATTCTGTATTTAATTTTAATTATGTAGCAGCAGGGTGGTCGGAGTCACACACTAATGGTAGACGGGGAATGACTTTTAGATTTTCTAGAAACGGGTTCGGTACAGGAAATCATCATCTTGAAGGAAACACAGGAATGGCGATGTGGTATGTATCCGCAAGTTCTCTACGAGCATCTACAGGATTAGGTTCATTAAATATACTATCCACTCCATCAAGTACTGTTGGTACACTACTTACTAGTGCATCAACAACATTTACTGCGTTAACAAGTTCATATGAAACAGAAATATACGAAGGTAGTACTGTATTTGATGGGTTCTTTGGTAGATTAAATCTTAACAGTTTACAATCGTATAAAAACTCAGGTTCATTTATCGAAGGTGGATTAAACCCAATAAATAGTTTGGTGACATGGACACAAATAGGTGTTGCCGGAGATGGTGAAGCGGACGATGGTAATATATTCGCATACGATATCATTGAATTAAAATCTGGTAGTAATGCGGGACGCTTAGGGATAGCTGCGCAAACATCAGGAGACGTTGTAGCATACAATACGGGTGATACGGGTGTCTATGATTATATGATTGCCTTTTATGACCCGTCAAATCCGTTATCAGACACAGGATTTTTAATTAATCAAGTCGGAACAACATTTGATGAAGAAATTTACTCAATGACAGAATTATCAAATGGTAAAGTCGCATTCGTTGGTAGAACCGCCGGTAGTTTAGGTGGTGAACCGGTCGGTGGATATGATATTTTCTTGGGTATCGCAGATACTAGTAATTTAAGTAATTTTACATTACCAATTGCAGGAGCTGCAAAATTCACCACTGATTATTATACAACTGGGTCTGGACTTGCCGACCGTGGATTCGTTGTACACGATATTAATAACGTTGTACCAAATACATTAGCCGTAGTATTCGAAACTTCTGGTGATTTGGGTGATCCAAACCAAGGTGCAGCAGATATTGGTATTATTTTATTTAATTATGTGACGGACACTTGGGGAACTGCATATCAATTAGGAACAACTCAAAATGAAAGTTTAGATACCATCGGTAAACCAAGTGCATATCTTGCAGATGGTCGTATTGTAATCGTAGGGTCTACCACAGGCATCTTTGCAGACGATGGTAATGCATTTGGCGCAAGTGACATATTTGTAGGTATATTTGATATCAACACAAGTACATGGAAAAAATATCAAATAGGAACTGGTGCGGCAGACTTTGGTAACGGCGTATTTGCAGCAACAGGAGAAAAAGTTCTTATCGCAGGAAGTACTGCGGCAACCTTTATTGACCCAAATGACGCGATTTCTGTATCATTTAACGTCGGACGGGGTGTAAAGGGAAGGTTAACATAAGATTTTGATATTTATAGATATACGTTTAAACGAGGATTCCTATCGTGGTATTAACCAGATTATCTGCACAATTACTTAAAACTGGTAGTTTCAATGAGTTACGGGTAACATCTTCATTTGCTCTCACCGCATCTTACGCGATGAATGCAAGTGGAGGGACTGGTAGTTCAGGTACATCAGGAAATTCTGGAAGTGCGGGAACCGCGGGGTCTTCTGGTACACGGGGTTCTAGTGGAACGTCTGGTTCAACTGGAAGCTCAGGTAGTACAGGTTCCTCAGGTACATCGGGTAGTACAGGTAGTTCTGGGTCAACCGGTAGCTCAGGAACTTCAGGGTCAACAGGTAGTTCTGGTTCTACAGGAAGTAGTGGAACATCAGGCGTAGGGGGAAGTGCAGGAACATCTGGTTCAACTGGAAGTTCAGGTAGTACAGGCTCCAGTGGAACAGCAGGTTCATCGGGAACTAGAGGAAGTTCTGGAACAAGCGGAAGTACAGGTAGTTCAGGGTCTACCGGCTCTTCTGGAACATCAGGTGTTGGTGGCAGCGCAGGTACTTCTGGTAGTACGGGTTCGTCTGGTTCAACCGGGTCGTCTGGTTCTACAGGTTCTTCAGGTTCTACTGGTAGTAGTGGAACGTCAGGACAAAATGGTAGTTCAGGAACATCTGGTTCAACTGGATCATCTGGTTCTACGGGAAGTAGTGGAACCTCGGGGCAAGGAGGTAGTGCAGGTACCTCGGGTTCATCTGGAACAAGAGGTAGTTCAGGAACTTCGGGTAGTACAGGATCTTCGGGTTCAACAGGGTCTTCGGGTTCCACCGGTAGTAGTGGAACCTCTGGTACAGGGTTCAACACAATCAATAATCCAGCAACAGGAAGAGTTTTATTATCTGACGGTACTACAAATGCTGCCACAGCATCGTCAAATTTAGTTTATACGAACGGTGTATTTACCGTTAATTCATCACAAACCTCTGCAGAAAATACCTTAATTGTTGGTGTTCCTGCCAATGGTGGAACTGGTGAAGGCGGCCAAATATTATTAGAAGCTTCTGGTGGGTTGTATACATCGGCATCAATGATTGACAATTACCAAAATAAGTTTAGAGTTTTACGCGGGACAAATGCAGGTAGTGATGCGTTCAAGTTACAGTTGGATATGCATAGTGGTCAACTTCAACTTCCTAACTATAGTAGTACCAGTGTATTTACAGGAACCGTAGTCGGTGTTCTTGGGTTTGATTCAAGTGGTAACATATTAACAGCAAACAGTGCTGCGGGGTCTTCTGGATCTTCAGGAACGTCTGGTTCTACTGGTAGTAGCGGAACTTCCGGCCAAAACGGTAGTGCAGGAACATCTGGTTCCACAGGTAGTTCTGGTAGCACTGGTTCCTCAGGTACATCTGGTCAAGGAGGAAGTGCTGGTACCGCTGGTTCATCAGGAACCAGAGGTAGTTCAGGTACGTCAGGTAGTACTGGTTCATCAGGTTCCACGGGTAGTAGTGGAACATCGGGTAGTTCTGGCTCAACAGGATCAAGTGGGTCTACCGGCAGTTCTGGTACTTCCGGTCAAGGTGGAAGTGCAGGTACCTCGGGGTCCACCGGTAGTTCAGGTTCAACAGGTAGTTCGGGTTCAACAGGTAGTTCAGGTTCTACAGGGTCATCAGGAACAAGAGGTAGTTCAGGAACATCTGGTAGTACAGGTTCATCTGGTTCTACGGGGTCAAGTGGAAGTACGGGTTCTTCTGGTAGTACAGGCAGCTCTGGAACTTCAGGTTCTACAGGAAGTTCAGGTTCAACTGGTAGTTCTGGATCTACAGGAAGTTCAGGTTCAACTGGGTCATCAGGAACATCGGGTCAAAATGGTTCGTCGGGTACTAGTGGTAATACTGGTTCTTCTGGGTCTACGGGTTCTTCTGGTAGTTCCGGTTCATCAGGTACGCGAGGTAGTTCTGGAACAAGTGGAAGCACAGGTTCTTCTGGGTCTACTGGTTCTTCTGGTAGTACTGGTTCGTCGGGTTCAACTGGTAGTTCTGGAACCTCAGGTGCAAACGGTAATAACGGTTCATCAGGAACTTCGGGACAGAATGGAGCACCAGGCAGCTCGGGAACCTCAGGTGCAAACGGTAACAACGGTTCGTCTGGAACCTCAGGTAGTACGGGTTCATCTGGGTCAACTGGTTCATCAGGAAGTACAGGTAGTTCAGGTTCAACTGGTAGTTCTGGAACCTCTGGTTCTACAGGTAGTTCAGGGTCTACAGGTAGTTCAGGGTCTACGGGTTCATCGGGCTCTACAGGTAGTTCTGGAACCGCAGGGTCATCTGGTACACGAGGGTCATCGGGGTCTACCGGTTCCTCTGGTAGTACGGGTTCATCGGGTTCAACGGGTTCGACGGGAAGTAGTGGAACTTCTGGTCAAACTATAGCCGGTAGTTCAGGAACCTCAGGAGCAAACGGTAACAACGGTTCGTCTGGAACCTCAGGTAGTACGGGTTCATCTGGGTCAACTGGCTCATCTGGTACTAGAGGGTCGTCTGGAACTTCAGGTAGTACCGGCTCTTCTGGTTCCACGGGATCAACTGGTTCATCAGGAACTTCAGGTCAAACTGTAGCCGGTAGTTCGGGAACGTCAGGTCAAACTGGTGGACCAGGTAGTTCTGGAACGTCAGGTCAAACTGTAGCTGGTAGTTCGGGAACATCAGGTACCAGAGGGTCATCAGGAAGTACAGGAAGTTCGGGTTCAACGGGCACTTCTGGAACCTCAGGTGCAAATGGTAATAATGGTAATAATGGTTCATCCGGCACTTCTGGACAAACAGGTGGTTCAGGTAGTTCTGGAACCTCAGGTGCCGGTACAATCAGTGGTGGAGCGGCAAATAGAGTAGCATATTTCTCAGGAGCCACAACAATTACGAGTTCGGCAAATCTCACATATGATACCGCTACACTATATGTCAATGGTGCATTGGGAGTAGGAACAAACACACCAACAACCACGGGATTGATTCGCGCAACAAATGACATCGTAGCATACTACAGTTCTGATGAACGATTAAAAGACAATAAACAACCAATATTGGATGCGGTTAATAAAATACTGTCAATCACAGGATATGAATTTGATTGGATTCCAAAAGAAGGTATTCACGAAAACGAGGGGCATGACATTGGTGTTATTGCACAAGAAGTTATAAAGGTAATACCTGAAATAGTTACCAAGAGAGATAATGGATATCTTGCCGTTAAATATGAAAAACTTGTCGCGGTATTGGTACAAGCTATTAAAGAACAACAAGAATCAATAGTGAAGTTGAGTTCACGTATAGAAACGTTAGAAAATAAAACGGAATAAACATATTAATTTATTTAGAATGTAATACATTTTGATATGTATAATAGTAATACATCATAGGATTTTATTATGGATTTTCTCACAGAGTATAGAAATAATGTTTTTACTCGTACTACTACCATACTAAATAAAGAGACTTTTCAACCATTTTTAAATTACAGTGGTTCTTTAGACAGTATGGGTGGTGGTTTTATATTATTAGAGGCAACACTTATCGGAGGGAATGCTCCCGCTTTACTACGACTATACTCAGATGAACCTAGTATGATTGTAGACCAAAATAGATTACCTGGAAACTTTAATATAAATGATTCTGTTGCGTTAATAACAGAAATAGCGTTTGAAGACTTCACACCGATTAAATTAGTTCCACCAGTTATAGGTAATACACTTGATAGTGGCCGTGTTTGGTATAATTTGAGTGGTTCATCCAACGTAGCGGTTGAATTAAAATCATACGCGATAAGAGATATCGGTGATAGTATTAGCGGAAATGAAGGACTTATAATATCACGTTCTAGTGTGCCAACATCTGGTGTAGTTAGTGGTAATATAACAAGTCCAAAAAGTTTTCTAATACTAACTGGAAGTGCATCACGACAATCACGATTACGACTTTACTCAAGACCATATACAGAAATTCCCGCAGCAGAAAGTACTCGTCCATTTACATCGCAGTCAAACAGTGGTTCTTTATTGATTGCAGATTTGGTATTTGATTCCGCTAGTTTTAAATATCCATTAGTTCCAGTACTTGAAGCATATACATGGCAATCAAATCAATATGAAGTGGGTAATAACCAAGTTGGATATTATTTGGAAAATACAAGTGGTGTTGTAGGCGATGTAACAGCATCACTGTACATTTATAGTACTGAGGATTAGTATGCGTTTTTATCCGTTCGGGTCAAGTTCACTAAATCAAATTTTTTTTACTGCAACTGCCACCACAGCATCAGTAGCAAGTTATGCTGCTAGTGCAAGTTTTGCTACATTCGCTGTATCTGCATCTCACGCATTGACAGGTGTTCCTGGAATTATTGGATTGCCTGGTTCCTGTAGTTATTTAGCGGGTCCGACCGGAGAAACAGGTCGTGCGGGATTACCAGGAGCTGTCGGCGGAATTTCACAACCATATCCATCAGCCTCAGACGGTTCGGGGTACTAATATGCAATTTTTTCCACATAATACACCAATTTCGAAAGTTTATGGCGCGGTCAGTGCAAGTTCAGCCTTAAGTGCATCACGAATAAATAATTTTGCGGCAGTACCAGTTATAGCTGCTCAACGGGTAGTAACCGCGAGTTTTGCATTAAATATCACAGGAGCACGTGGAACTGACGGAACAAGTGTAGCCGTATACGGACCAACGGGAGACCGGGGTGATCGAGGAGTAACAGGTTTTAGGGGAGATAGTATTTATTTACTGTCTGGGTCATGGGTGGGACTTGAATATATAAATACTTATTGTTCACCCCCGCCGCCCGATTGTTATCCCCTATCATTCTATAGTGTCTATGAATTGGGTGGCGGATTATATACGTGCGACTTTACTAATAGTCCACCATACAATCCAACGACATACTACACAACAACGAATCCTAACACTACACCATTTAATGACGGTTTCCCGATGTATCAAAATGACACCTGTACTACTGAAGTGGCACCGTTTTATATTATGGGAGCAGTAAATTATGGTGCAAACCCAGGTGTTTATCGTGCCAACGCAGTCGGCGATTCATTCCGTTTCACATCTTGTAACGAAGAATTTTAAATAATATGTCAACTTCATACTATTTTCCATTTGGTGCTAATGATAGAGCACAAACTCAAAGTATAAGTTTCGCTTTATCTGCGATAACCGCGAGTTTACCGGTATCAACTACGGTTTTAGCGATAACAGCGTCATACGCTATTACATCAGCTTCTCGCCCTGCGACAGGAACAAACGGAACAAATCAAAGTGAAGCTTCTTGTGGGACGAGTACCATTGTTGGGTCAAAAGGACTACAAGGACCAACAGGTTCAAAAGGAACTGATTATGGTGGTTGTCCACCCGGAACGGTAGAGTGCGTAAATTTACATATATCTTTATCTGCAAACTGGATAAATCCAATTAATGGTCGACCTGGAGTTAACTACTTCAGACCCTCAGGATCACAGTTTAGTAAAGTATGTATAGAAATACCACCAGGCTGCAGCGGTGTTGTATGTCCACCACAACTACCAACATCATCGGTCACTGGACTATTTATGGGGTCAGCAACATTCCCACTTATACCATAACCCACTTGACAAATAACGTAAATATATTATATTTAAAAATAAAAGAGAGGATATATGCAAAACAATAAGTCTATTTCAGTACCTACTGCATTAAAAGAGCTTATACTAAGTAATAACCAACTACTGTCTAATTATCAACAAGAGTTGACGAATAAAGTAATTAAAGCTAATTTAGAAATAATGGAATTGTTGAATTTAAACCCAGCTGATGGTTGGAAATTAGATATAGAAAATATGGTTTACATTAAACAAGAAGAAAAAGATAAAGAATGATACACGAATCCGCCGAACGTGCAATACTCACGTTCGGGAAGTTTAAAGGTTATTCACTCGCTCACGTATACTACAACAATCAGTCATACCTCACTTGGATGACACAAACCGTTGGTATACCTGAAGTCTGGAAAGAAGCGGTACAACTGACGCTCAAAGGTGAAGATATTTCTCACCTGAAAATCGCAAAGACGAATAATCCGACTTCCACGTTCACACCACAAGTCTCAACGGACACCGCAGTTTCTATCCACTTGAAGGATAGTAAAACTGCGGTCGTTGTCATGCCTTATAATCCGAACTTGATGGCAAAGTTCAAATACGAAGTAGATGGTCGCAAGTGGAACGGGGAAGAAAAATGGTGGGAGTTCCCTGCGGTACATCTTCCTAAGGCATTCAACGTATTTGGTCAAACGAATATTAAATGTGATGACAAGGTACTGTCTCTGCTGGAAAAACTCAAGGACCGTAGAGA
>Ga0315904_10010326_pt1 | contig 12088 bp, 11 predicted proteins | sample LakEriMetagenome_6_FD_203529 | JGI IMG/M metagenome (GOLD analysis project Ga0315904, IMG submission 203529) | Freshwater fungal communities from buoy surface, Lake Erie, Ohio, United States - Buoy 12 MA120 | ecosystem: Environmental > Aquatic > Freshwater > Lake | place: USA: Lake Erie, Ohio...
TGAGGACTACGAAAAATACAACGAAAATATTGCACTAAAATATAGACAAGCGGGTGTCTCAACGGTAACCGCTGCTTGGGCATCTAAAAAATTAGTTTTTGCGAAAAAACAAAAACCTGAAAAGGTTCTGATAATTGCCAATAAGTTAGATACATCTGTGGAAATGGCTAATAAAATTAGGTCATTCACAGAACAATGGCCATCATGGGTTGGTGTTGGATTTTCTGCAGAAAAAAATTCACAAAGACATTTCAAGCTCACAAATGATTGTGAGGTCAAAGCTGTTGCAACATCCAAAGACGCACTGAGAGGTTATACTCCGACTATTCTTATCTTCGATGAGGCGGCGTTCATTGATGCAGACGGAGATTTCTGGTCTGCATGTATGGCTTCACTTTCTACAGGTGGTAAAGTTATTGTTGTATCCACTCCTAACGGATACGACCCAATATACTACGAAATATATGACCAAGCTCTCAGAAATATGAATGATTTCAAAATATCTGAAATGTTTTGGTATCGTGACCCGAGATATACAAGAGATTTGTATATGGTCAAAACAACAGATTTGGTACATTACTTGTTAAACAGGGAAGAATACAAAGATGATGTTGTGATTGATTTATCAACTGATAAACCTTACGAACGTGACCATTCTATAGTGACCGAGTACATCAAACAAGGTTACAAACCTTGTTCTTCATGGTTTGAAGGAATGGTTAAAAAATTAAAGTATGATAGGAGAAAGGTGGCTCAAGAGTTGGAATGTAACTTCTTGGGTTCTGGTGATAACGTGTTTGAATCAGAAGTACTACAGAATATCTCACAAAATACTTTACAAGAACCTGGTGCTAAATTAATGGGTGGTTCATTATGGATTTGGAAAGAACCTGTAGTTGGTCACAAATATGTAATGGGTGTTGACGTTTCAAGAGGTGACTCTGAAGATTTTTCATGTATAGAAATTATAGACTTTGATGAGAATGAACAAGTTTTAGAATACGTTGCTAAAGTTCCGCCTGACGTAGTTGCCGAGATAGCCTATAAATGGGGAACCATGTATGACGCATTTTGTGTTGTGGATTTGACAGGAGGAATGGGAGTTGCGACTGCTAGAAAATTACAAGAACTAAATTATAAGGGTTTATATGTTGACACAACAGAAAGTACTAATAAGTGGAAATGGGACCCTAAATTGAATGAAAAAATTCCAGGAATAAATTTCAATAGTAAACGTGTACAAATTATTGCATCATTCGAAGAAGTTGTTAGACATGGATTCAAAGTAAGGTCTACTAGATTATACAATGAGATGAATACTTTTGTGTATATCAACGGAAGACCCGACCATCAAAAAGGTCACCATGATGATTGTATCATGGGAATCTCGATGGCGACTTATGTTGCGGAAAAATCGTTTCAACAACTAACAAAAAACGTAAATCATACAAAGGCGATGATAAATTCTTGGTCCACTTCAGTGAATGAAAATAAAAATTCATCACAGTTTTTTAATCCAATGATGCCACAAACCGACCAAAAAAGACAATATTTTCCAAACCAAGGACCGGCTCGTGATGATTACGAGAAATATAGATGGTTGTTCTGTTGATGATAACTATTTATATTATCAACCAGTAAAGTAAAATTGTAAAATGGCGGAAAATAATTTAACGGTATGGCAACGACTTGGTAAAGCGTTTGGACCTAATTCTTTGTTGGGTCAAGATTACCCCACCTTCAAATTTGACAAAAAAGAACTTTTAAGAACTCAAGATAGAGCTGAGTACGAAAGAGAAAAACTACAAGCTCAGCAAACTTTCTATTTGGCTAATCAGTGGACTAAAGTAGAAAACAATTTATATACCCAAGCAATATTTTATGAACCATCGAGGTTATCTGCAACTTATGACTATGAGTCTATGGAATATACGCCAGAGATATCTGCAGCATTGGACATTTATGCAGAGGAGTCTACAACTGTTAACGAGGATGGATTCATACTTCAAATTTATTCTGAATCAAAAAGAATAAAAGCGGTTTTAGCTGATTTGTTCAACAACACTTTAGATATAAATACAAACTTACCGATGTGGACAAGAAATACTTGTAAGTTTGGAGATAACTTTGTCTTTTTGAAATTGGACCCTGAAAAAGGTATTGTAGGTTGTCAACAACTTCCAAACATTGAAATAGAGAGACATGAAATAGGAATGACTGACAAACATGCGGTCAATTTGGGTAAATCTGAAGCTAAGAAAGCTCTCAGTTTTGAATGGAAGTCCAAAAACATGACATTCCAAACATGGGAAGTTGCTCACTTCAGGTTATTAGGTGATGATAGAAAATTACCTTACGGTACGTCTATGTTGGAAAAGGCAAGAAGAATATGGAAACAACTTCTACTTTCTGAAGATGCTATGATGATTTATAGAACATCAAGAGCACCAGAAAGAAGAATATTCAAAGTATTTGTTGGTAACATGGACGATAACGATGTTGAGGCTTATGTTAATCGTGTTGCAGATAAGTTCAAAAGACAACAAATCGTAGACCAAAAAACGGGAAATGTTGACTTGAGGTTCAATCAAATGGCGGTTGACCAAGATTATTTTGTACCTGTAAGGGACCCTGCATCACCAAGTCCAATTGAAACTTTACCTGGAGCTCAGAACTTATCTGAGATTGCGGATATTGAATATATTCAGAAAAAATTATTAACAGCTTTAAGAGTACCTAAAGCCTTTTTGGGTTTTGAAGAAGTTGTTGGTGATGGTAAAAACTTATCTTTACAAGACATTCGTTTTGCAAGGACAATTAATAGGATACAGAAATGTATGATTCAGGAACTTAACAAAATCGCAATCATACATCTTTTCTTATTAGGTTTTGAAGATGAAATCTCGAACTTTACATTGGGTCTTACAAATCCGTCTACACAAGCAGACTTACTCAAAATCGATGTTTGGAAAGAGAAAATACTCCTATATAAGGACTTGGTTGCGGACCCAGGAAACGGTATTCAAGCTACTTCTTCAACATGGGCTAAAAAACACATATTTGGATTCTCGGATGAAGAAATCAGAGTTGATTTAATGCAGCAGAGATTGGAAAGAGCAATTGGTGAAGAATTAAAACAAACACCAACAGTCATAAGTAAAACAGGTCTATTCGATTCTATCGATAAGCTTTATGGACAAGCGAGTGGTGGTACTGTTTCAGCAAGCGCGGAAGCGTCTTTTGGGGGTGAAGTAGGTGTTTCACCAGAATCTGAAATACCACCAGCATTACCTCCTGAACCTGCACCAGCCGGTGGAGAAGCTGCTGTAACTCCTGAGGGTACAGAAGAAAAAATGAATATTTTGGTCGAAAATCACGTTTTGAAAGGTAAATCTTTCATCGATTTGGAACAAGGTCAAAATTCTTTGGGAGAAATGGAGAAAGAATTAGATAAGTTATTAAATTAGTAATATTTATATTCAAATATAGAAAACACATGACTTTCGGTTTAGTAAAATCAATAATAGAAGAGAATCTTTTGGAATCTTACAAAGATGAAAAATCTTTCAAAAAAGCAATGAATGAATTCAAGCAGAATATTTTGAATCATAAGGAGATTTCTAAGATTTATTCTCTCTACGATGATTTATCCAAACCACAAAGCTTGAGTGAGCAAGACGCAAAAGAATTTGTATCTGAAGGAATTTCTTTAATACAAAAATTACTCCCTAAAGTAAAGTTACCTAAAATAGTTGGCGAATCAAAGGTAGAAAACAAATACAAAACTATAGATGAGTTGGTGTATATTGAAAATAAAGTTTCTATTTTAGAAAGGATGGAACTAAAGAAAAAGTTGTATAAATTAATGACCGAATCTCAGAAATCATCCAAAGAAACAATTCAAATACCTTTATCAACCATGGTAAAGATTGCTAATCAGACAGTTCAAAAATATGTAGAAAATTTGGATGAAAATTCTAAGAAAGAACTTTTTGAAATTTTGAAAGAGGATTCTAATGAACTTCAAAATAAGTTTGATATTCTAAAAGAAAGTGCGATAAGTAAATTGACACCAATGGTGGAATCAGAAAGTGATTCTGAAACAAAAAGTAAATTACAAGAAACCATCTCGAAAATACAAGGAGATACTTTCACCCAACTCAACTTTCTGAAGTTGAAAAAACTTACTGAGTCTCTCTAAGAGTTTTTAATTTTTTGAGTATAAATCGCCTTTAGTATCTGTTTTCTCTTAACTACAGATTTCTTTACATACTCTTTTCTTTCCAACAACTTTTGTTGCTGTTTAGTTTTAATTACTTTGGATTTAAGAGTTTTGAGAGCTCTTTCTATACTGTCCTTTCCTTTAATTTCAATGATTAACATATATTACAAATATCGCGATTTTTATTAAAATTTTGACACTTAAGTCAGTATATCTTATGTTTATAAAAAAATAAACACAAGTAATATGAAAATTGATGAAAAAAGGGAAAAGTGTAAAAATGAATTTATCTAATTTATTCAAGTCTACGTATGGTACGGTAGATTCTAAAAATTTGAAATCATTATATATAAACATTCAATCATGGGTATCACCCAAAGAAGAACTCGACAACTGGAATAGAGTTGTTGGTAATTTAAGTAGAGAATTAAAACATACAGTATTTGAATCGATACCAACTCACATCTTTAATAAAAATTCCATAGTTGATTTAGATTTACGAACAAGTGGGATTTCATCAGGAAAAAAATCATTTTTCAATTTAGAAATAAATCTTTTTTTAGATAAAGAGTTAGATTTCAAATCCAACGAACTTAAAGATTCAGTCAAAAGAATTGTCAAAAACATTCAAAAAACAAATATTTCTGAGAATTCATATTTCGATTTTTCACTGACAAAGAAGTAAGTATTAGTATCAATGGATATTTATTAAGAAAATTCAATGAAAAAGTTAAGAATATTGGAGTCACATGAGACAGGTCACGGAATTTTAGTTGAAATGGATGCGGGGTTTGTTTCTCCTATGGACGAAATAAATATCAAATTGATGAAAGAAGGTAAAAACTTAGATTATAGAAATCCGTTTGAGTTTTATGCTGTACTTCAAAAACATGATGTACCTAATAGAAATGGTAGAACATATCCTGAACAAATATTAAAAAGAGAGGCAGACAAATATAAGAAATTAATTCAAAAAGGATTATCAACATCGGAGTTGAATCACCCTGAATCATCTCTGATTGATTTGGATAGGGTCTCACATATCATAACAGACATTTGGTGGGATAAAAATATTTTGATGGGTAAATTGAAGTTGTTGACTTCACCAGGATTTCACGAAAGTGGAATTGTAACAACTAAAGGAGATATTGCAGCGAATTTATTGAGACAAGGTGTAACGATGGGAGTATCCTCAAGGGGGGTAGGGACTTTGAAAAAAGTTGGTGAAAGAAATGAAGTTCAGGATGACTTTGAATTAATATGTTTTGATTTGGTATCTTCTCCTTCCACACCTGGAGCTTATTTATTTGATAACGTTGACGACAGAGAAAAATACGACGAAAACTTAGAAGAAGAAAAAAAGATGAATGCAATTTCTTCAAGTAGTGTATCTAAATCTGTTGATTTGATGAAAAAATTATCCGATTATTTATCAAAATAAAAAATATGGATGAAAAGTACTTTGTATCAAAAATCACTTATGATTTGCCGGATGAGAACACCGGTAAGATAAAAAAAATTAGAGAAGAAAAATTAGTGAGAGGTTATACCGTCACAGATGTTGAGGCTAAGGTTACAAAATTGTATGAAAATTTTTCATACGATTGGAGAATAACTTCAGTCTCCGAAAGTAAAATAGATGAAGTAATCGAAAAATAGTCAAAATCTAAAGTGGTCAAATCTGACCACTTTTTTTTTGCAACAAAGAAAAGTATTTGTAATAGTCTGAAAATTAAACTTTTTTCAATAATGGAACTATTTATTGAATAAAAATAACACGACTATGCAAGAAAATAAGAATCTTGTTGAAGAGGCACTCATTCAAATGAAAAATGTTGAAGAGGTAATCGCCGAAAATGCAAAAGGAATACTTGCTTCGACTATGAAGGAAGAAATCAGCCAACTTGTAAAAGAATCTCTTTCTGAACAGGAAGAATTAGACGTAGATACTGATGTAGAAGATACTGAAGTTGATAATGATAGTATGGATTCTGAAGAAGTAGAATTATCTATGGATGACGAAGATATGGATTTACCATCAGATGACGATACTCCAATTGATTTGACTCACGTAGAAGATGAAGAAGAACTTTTGAAAGTTTTCAAAGCTATGGGAGAAGATGATGGAATTATCGTAAAGAAAGACGGTGAAGATATTCATTTGAAAGATAACGAAACAGATGAAGAATATTTAGTAAAACTCGGTGAATCCGAAGAAGAAAATTATGAAGCTATGGAATACAATGAAGAAGTATCTGATGACAAAGTACAAGACGTAATTGATGCAATTTTTTCCGACGAACCAATGGATTCTGACATGGGTTCTTCAATGGATTCTGAGGACGAGATGGATGTAGATGACGAAGTTGTTTACGAAATCGAATTCAACGAAGAATCTGATGATGAAGAAGACGAGGAAGAAGAGATGGACGAGTCTGAAGAAGAGATGGACGAGTCTGAAGAAGAAATGGACGAGTCTGAAGAAGAAATGGACGAGTCTGAAGAAGAAATGGACGAGTCTGAAGAAGAAATGGACGAGTCTGAAGAAGAAATGGACGAAGCCGAAGAAGATGAAGGTTGGCACATGAATGAGACTTATAGTCACAAAAAAACAAAAAAGAAAGAAACAAAAGAAGGTAAAATGTCAGTTAAACCTAAAGGTGTTGGAATTGGAAAACCTAAATTCTCATATAAGAAGACTTCTGGTGGCTTCAAAGAAGACAAAAAAGAAGGACCAAAAACTATGGGTACAGGGAAAGCAAAATTCGAATACAAGAAAGGTGAGAACATGGAAGGTAAATCCAAGGTTGTAAAAAAAGTTGAGACTAAGGAAGCTTCCAGAACTTACGGTATGGGTTCAAAAGAAGGTAGAGGTTTAAGAAAAGGTATTACTCCTAACAGAAATCTTACTTTCGAGAACTTAGAACAAGAAGTTAAAATGTTGAGAGAAAAGAATGAAGAGTATAGAAAGGCTTTGAATGTTTTCAGAGAAAAACTCAATGAAGTGGCTATCTTTAATTCTAACTTGGCATACGCAACAAGATTGTTTACTGAACATTCTACAACTAAGAAGGAGAAAATTAATATTCTCAGAAGATTTGATAATGTTCAATCTTTGAAAGAATCTAAGTCATTGTACAAGATTGTAAAAGATGAATTGAATCAAACCGAATCTAAATCATTGAATGAAACTGTAGAAAACAAATTAAATCAAAGTGTTCAAACAGGTTCATCAACAACTCTAATCGAAAACAAAACTTATGAGAATCCTCAGTTCTTGAGAATCAGAGATTTGATTACGAAGGTTAGATAATAAAAAATAAATAAAAACAAAAAAACAAAAAAATGGGAGCATTATTAGAATCAGGTCTCGTTGGTAACATTGGTCTTAAGCACCTTAAAGTTATCAAAGAAGATACTATCAACAAATGGGATAGCCTTGGTTTCCTCGAAGGATTGAAAGGCCATCAAAAAGAAAATGTAGCTCAGCTTTATGAAAACCAAGCATCACACTTGATTAATGAGGCATCTACAACATCAGACTCAGGTTCATTTGAAACTGTTGTATTTCCAATTATCAGAAGAGTTTTCTCTAAATTATTGGCTAACGACATCGTGTCTGTACAAGCTATGAACTTACCAATCGGTAAATTGTTCTATTTTGTACCACAAATTCAGAACTACCAAGACGCCGCTAATCAGCATTACGCACCTTACGGAGCACCTAATGGTCCAACTGACCCTAATTCTGGTTACAACTGGAACGAAGGAAGAGACCTTTATGATAGATTTTATGAAGGTACTGAACCAGCTTTAGACCCTCCAGGTTTGTTTGATTATTCTAAAGGTCAGTTTTCTGCTATCACAGCTGATGTTACAACTGCACAATGGAATAATACAACTTTGAACCTTGAGCCTGCAGCTTACACTTCAGACGCTTATAGAAAAGTTCTTATTATCATGTCAGGTTTCGCTACTGAAGCTGCTGGTAAATTGATTGGCCCTGACGGTAACCCAATTGACACTGAAGCTTTCTTGTCTGATTTGACAATTTATGGTGTTGCAGGAAATGCGACTACTTCAGCTAACACATCTAACCCTTATCTTTTCAGAGTAGTAACTCAAAGATATGGTAAAGGTATTGTTCAGTACGGTAATAACAACACATCTTTGACATTCCCTTCATCTTTGACAGATGGTGGTCAGTATGACAATATTTGTGATGTTAACGGTAACATTTACTTGGAAGTTGACCTTCAAGTTCCATGTGCTGTTGGTGCTAACTCAATCGACGGTTACTCTGGTTCAACATTCGCATCTACAGCGGTTGTAAACAACGCGTTCACAGCTACTTACAGAATCTACAAGAATCTTGAATTCGAAGACAGAATTGGTGAGGTTTCTTTTGACCTTCAATCTGTAACAGTTTCTGTAACTGAAAGAAAATTAAGAGCTCAATGGTCACCAGAAATGGCACAAGACGTTGCAGCATTCCACAACATCGACGCTGAAGCTGAATTGACAGCTTTATTGTCTGAGCAAGTTGCAGCTGAAATCGATAGAGAAATCTTGAGAGACCTTAGAAAAGGTGCAGCTTGGAACTTAAGATGGGATTACAACGGTTGGAAGAGACTCGGAACAAACGCTGTTCCTTACACTCAGAAAGACTGGAACCAAACTCTTATCACAGCTATCAACCAAATCTCTGCACAAATCCACAAATCAACTCTTAGAGGTGGTGCTAACTGGATTGTAGTATCTTCTGAGATTTCTGCGATATTTGATGACTTAGAGTATTTCCACGTTTCAAACGCGGCTCCTGAGCAAGACCAATACAACATGGGTATTGAAAGAATCGGTACTCTTGCTGGTCGTTATCAGGTGTACAGAGACCCATACTTCCCAGCTAACCAAGTTCTTCTTGGTCACAAAGGAACGTCTCTTTTGGATACTGGTTACATCTACGCACCATATGTACCTTTACAACTTACTCCAACAATGTATAATCCATTCAACTTCACACCTATCAAGGGTATCATGACTAGATACGCTAAGAAAATGGTTAACAACCGTTTCTATGGTAGAGTTACAGTTGATGGTGTTAGAACATTTGATTTGAAAGAGTTGAGATAATATGGTCTGAACCAAAAATACAAAGGGTCCTTCGGGACCCTTTTTTTATTTATTAAAGATATTTATCTACATGATTAAGCAAAATTGGGATTTATTAGAGGAAGAAAAAAAAAGGATTTTGAATCTACATGAAAATGCAACAAAAAACCATTATCTCCTCAAAGAACAAAATGAATCAAAAACAGAAACTCAGACAGTACCTTTGAATGCAAATTGGCAATCCGGTAAATGGAGACTAACTACAAATCAAACAAATGCTCTAACTCAACAATTGAATAAAATAACTAACTTTATCAATCAGCACAAAGGGAGTAAGGTTACGATACAGATAAGAGCAGGTGAAAGTAGAGTAAACAATTATGATAGAGAAGTTACACCAAAGGAAAAGTTAGACCCAGGTGTTTTGTCTGAAAGACGAGGAAGTTCTTTAGTTGAATTTCTCAAATCATATTTTGACACTTTATTAAAAAAAGGTTTGATATCTGAAATGCCAAATATCCCAAAAGCCCAAACTGTCATTGGAGACACCCCATATACAGATGTTAAAGATTTGAATGACCCAACAAAGGTTGCCCAATATAATGCAGAACAATTTGTGGAAGCCATAATTTCTGTGGAAAAAAAATATGATTGTGTTGTTGGTATGCAAATAACGATAGGTTATTTACCGGAAAAGGGTCAAACAGGTCATCAGTGCGATGAGGCAATATTTGAATTAAAATTGAATGGGGTTAGTTTGGGTGAAGTTAATTTGAATAATAGTGTAATGGATTACGGATTAAATGTGACAGATAGAAATAATGAACGAGAAAAAGTAAAGTATGAAAAAACAATACAAAAGTTAGAAAAAGATTGGGAAAATTTTGTTAGTTCAGGTCAGGTAAAAGATAACGAAAAACAAAAAAGAAAATATATCGAACAAAATTCAACACCGCCAGAACAAATACCATATCCTAATTGGGTTGAGGATAGAGCACAAGAGAAAGGATATAAAGATGTTGATAAATTCGTAGATGACTTAAAAACAATAAATAATTCATTCGAAAAATATGGTAGACCCAAACATTATGCTTCAGGTCGTCGTTCACAAACTTTTACAATAGATGGACCACTTGCCCAAAAAATAGTAAGCAGCACTAATGCAAATAAATTGGTTCTTTCAATTGTACCATTAGTGAGTCCTGATGGTAAATACAGTATATTCTATCAAAAAGGTATACATGCAGACACTCCATGGGTTATAATACAAACAAAAGATTCCAAGGAAATGTATAGCGGAGCCCCCAATGTCAATATGAAACGAGGTGATTTGACAGAAAAGGTTATATTGGAAACTGATTTATGCGGAAAGGAAATTAAAAAATCTTAATTTGGTATTGTATCATATATTACAGTAATCCCTTGAATGTCTTTCAAAATTGAATTTGGTGTTTTTTTTATAAATTTCTTGGTTACTCTATTTAACTTTTTTTGATATTTCTTACTGCTGAAGTCCTGTGTGTTTTGAACTTTACAAGAGAATGTAAATAACATCGCAATTATAAATAAAACTGTTTTCATTCGTTCAATATTTAGGACAAAACTAAATAAAATATTTCTGATTTTCAAAAAAACTTTATAATTATAGATAGATTTTAGTTTATCGGTCCCCAGTCTAATAGACTGTTGTACTATTCACGGATAGGAAGGTATTGGTAACGTAGTCATTAACTATTATAAAATTAAAAAAAATGAATTACACAACAAAGGTGGGCAATCCTACTGCTCACATCACAAAGAACAAATCACGTCTTAAGATTTACAACGGACACATTATCTTTCTTGAGAATGGTGATAATTTTGAATTTGAATTTCATAACCCCACCACTAAACCCGTCCTCGCAAGAATAAAAATCAACGGGGATTATATTTCAGAGTCAGGTTTGGTTATTAATCCAGGTCAGAGAGTGTTTTTAGAACGATTCTTGGACACAAATAAGAAGTTCGAGTTCAGTACCTATGAAGTAGAAGATAACGACGAGAATAGGTCTGCAATTAATTTTAATGGGGATATCAGGATTGAATTCTACAATGAACAACCGATATCCACTTATTCTAATGTGTCAGGTGTACTAAATTCGTGGACAGGTGTCAATACCACAGGTTCGCCTTATTATGGTAATATGACATTCACTACGAGTAATACAGGCGTTTCTACTTTCACAACAACTTCAAATGTTAGTTATTTGTCAAATCAAATTGAAACGGGTAGAATCGAGAAGGGTGGAACATCTAATCAATCTTTATCGAATTCTTATAGTAATTTCTCACATCTTGTCACAAAGTACTATGACTTCAAAATTTTACCAATAGGTAATAAGAATAAAACTTCTGAGGAAATAAGAAGGTACTGCACCGAATGTGGTACAAAGGTTAAAAAGAATTTCAAGTTTTGTCCATCTTGTGGAAATAAAATCTAAATAAAAGGGGTTCCGTGAAACCCCTTTTTATATTTACAAAATTTAGATTTATAACCAAAATACAAACAACGTAATAATTCTAACTCTTCTCTGTGAGACCTATATCGGTCGTCTTGAGTTGGTTTGTGTCCATTTATAACTGCTTCAGTTATTTCGAAATCCAATTCAATTATCCTCGACGATATCTGATTCAAATCCTGTTGTGTCATCTTCTGAATATATTTCTTTATTAATTATTCTCAAACACTTGGAAATCACTTCAGATTCCAATAGA
>Ga0315904_10010331_pt1 | contig 12086 bp, 9 predicted proteins | sample LakEriMetagenome_6_FD_203529 | JGI IMG/M metagenome (GOLD analysis project Ga0315904, IMG submission 203529) | Freshwater fungal communities from buoy surface, Lake Erie, Ohio, United States - Buoy 12 MA120 | ecosystem: Environmental > Aquatic > Freshwater > Lake | place: USA: Lake Erie, Ohio...
ACCTCGATGCCGATCCCGAGCAAATCTGCCGGTCGGTTTTGAAAGTGCTGGGGCGGCACGTTGATGCGGGCGCACTCAGCCACCTGCGGCAGGTGCTCCCGCCGGAGTTGGTGGACCTGCTGTAAGTTAAGCCCCATCGCCACCCCCATTTCCCCTGTTCCGGGATCTAAGCACTGCCATGCAGACGCCGCTGGAGATTGAGTTTCGTCACCTCGACCGCTCTGAGGCGGTCGCAAAAAACATTGAAGAACATGTACGGAAACTGGAAGAGTGCTTCGCACGCATCACCTGCTGCGAGGTGGTGGTCGAACAGCCCCACCGCCACCATCATCAGGGGAATCTTTTCCATGTCAGAATCAAGCTGTCGGTTCCAGGTCGCGAGCTGGTCGTCAGCCGGGCCCCGGCCGCAAATCATGCCCACGAGGATGTTTACGTCACCCTCCGCGATGCTTTCCGCGCTATCCGACGGCAACTGGAAGACTACGTGCGAGAGCTCCGGGGCGATGTCAAGCAGCATGTCGAGTCACCTCGGGGACGGGTCATTTCATTGAAACCCGAACAAGACTTCGGCATGCTAGAAACGCCCGATGGGCGTGAGACCTAATCCCACCGAAACACGGTCCATGGGGGGGGTTCCAGCGGCTCCGGGTCGGAGATCGTGTGCAATTCACCGAGGAACCGGGAGACAAAGATCCCCAGGCCAGCACCGTCCGTCCGGATTGATCCTCACCGGGCGGCTCCGGTTTTCGGAATCGGGCACGGCGCATGTCGCCCTGTTCTCCCCGGCGGATGGAAGGTGCGTTTCCCACTCTATTGAAGGGGCAGTACGTTTCGTGTCGTGGAACAAACCAGGTCAAGGCAGTTGACCAGGCGCGAACTAAGGGCCATGGGCAAGCGGCTCCTCGGGAGATGCAGGCAATTTTGGCCAGATTGCTCGACGCTTGGAATGTCGCAAGGAACCCTTGGCGGTTTCGGCTCGAACAGCACCCCGGGTACCGTCAAGGCGTGAAACGCAATGGACAGGGAAGAGAGAAATGACCTGATCTTCCAGGATGTCCCCGATTCCCACGATCGACAATCCGGGGACACCCCCGCCACAGCCGAAGGGCCATGGCGCTGAGGGCACGGTACGTTTCGGCAATTTCCGGTGGTTGCTGCCACCGGCCAACGACGTGTTGTGCCCGTCTCTCAATGATCACGGCTGACCGATCGGGGTCGCCCGAACTATCGGAGCCCCGCCCCCGGACGCTTGGAACTGCCCAAGAGGAACAGAAACAGCCCTGAGAATTGCGGAAACGGAGCACAGACCGACTCCACCCCGAATTGGTCGTTGCGGCAGCATCTTGCGAACTGTTGACTTCAACTGGTGTCCAGATCCGTTCGCGAATTGCTCCCCCTGGGGAGAACCGATAGAATCGATTCCGGTGATTTTTCGACCCGAGCACACACTTCCCCTCTCCAGCCGCGCCCGAGGCATCGATGCTGCAGATTGGCCGACACGCGACGGGCAGTTGTGGGGGGCTGTCACGCCGGGCGTTTGTACAGGCCGGAGCCTTGGCCCCGCTCGCCATGGCAGCCGCGGCTGGGGGTATGCCCCAGGCGACAGCGGGGGAGCGTGCTGTCGCCAAGTCGGTCATCCTGGTGTGGCTTTGGGGAGGTCCCAGCCATCTGGACCTGTTCGATCCCAAGCCTGAGGCACCGCTCGATGTCCGCGGGCCGTTCGCCCCCATAGCCACGCGGCTGCCGGGGGTGCAGTTCTGCGAGACACTTCCCCGGCTGGCGGCACGGAACGACCAATTCGCCCTGGTCCGCTCGAATGTCAATTTCCAACAGGGGCACCTGGAAGCGGGAACACTGGGACTTTCGGCCGCCAACCTGCTGACCTCAATTCCTGAGCCGCATTTTGGGGCGGTGTTGGCCAAAACCCGCGGATACGGCAGCCTGCCCCCATTTGTGGCTCTGGGGAACGGTCCGATTCGTGATGTCGTGGGGCTGGTCAAAGGACAGGGGGGGGGTCGCTGGGGGCAGGCGCATGACCCATTCCGGATTCGGTGCGGTGATCTCGGAGACGTCGAGATTCCCTCGCTGCAATTGATCGAAGGCCAGACTCCGCAGGCATTGGCCGATCGCACCCGCCTCCGCGACTCGCTCGACCTGCTGCGTTCGGGGATCGATCAGGTCCGGGACGAACGATTGGGTGTCTGGGACAAGTCGTGGCAGCGGGCTTGCGACCTGCTGACCGCCCCCGCGGCCCGGGCCGCGCTCGACCTGGGGACGGAATCCGACGCAGTGCGGCAATCCTACGGGTACACCACGTTTGGTCAAAGTTGCCTGCTTGCGCGGCGGTTGGTCGAGGCGGACGTTCCCTTCGTGCAGGTCAACTGGAGCACCTACGTCGAAGCCATTACCCCCAATTGCGATTTTGGGTGGGACACGCACATTTGGAACTTCGAGCTGTTGCAGGACCGCCATGGGCCGATCTTCGACAGGGCCGCCGCCGCTCTGCTCGACGATCTGCGCGACCGGGGATTACTCGACAGCACATTGGTACTGATGCTGGGAGAATTCGGCCGCACTCCCAGGATCAACGGGCAGATGGCCCGCGATCACTGGCCGGGCTGCTACTTTTCGATCTGGGCAGGTGCGGGTGTGAAGCCTGGAATTGTCGTGGGGCGCAGCGACAAGACCGGTTCGGCCCCCGCCACCATTCCTGTGACCCCGCTGGATGTGGGGGCGACGGTGCTCGAGCTGGCTGGGCTGTCCCTGACACGGCGGATCGAGATGCAGGTGACCCCAAACGCACGGGTCATCGAGGAACTCCTCGCGTGAAGTGGCACCGCCTGACCACCGATGGACGTTTCAAGCGCGATCTTGCCTGGTCGCCGCAGGGAGATCTGCTGTACTTCGGCCTGCAGCAGACCCCCGAATTGCTCGCCATCCACCAGTTCGACCTGGCGACGGGGCAGATCTCCCGCTGGCATCCGCAGCAGAACACCTCGGAGTTCGAACCTGCCTTCTCGGCCGACGGGCGGTTCGCCGCCTGGGTGCAGTCGCGCGCCAACCTCCAATTGAAATTGGTCATCGCCCCCCCGAATGGATCCGAGACGGCGGTCTTCGATCCGGGGGGTGGGTTCGCTGGACTGAGGCACCCCACTTGGCACCCCGCGGGAACCCAGGTCTGCTTCAGTCTGCCGACCGCTGGCGGACAGCAGTTGATCACCGTCGATCCCCAGGCGAAAAACCGTCGCGATCTGACCGCCACTGCGGGGATCAACACCCATCCCGCGTATTCCCCCACGGGAGACCGACTTGCTTTCAGCAGTACCCGAGATGGCGACTATGAGATCTACGTGCTGCAGGCCGACGGCACCAACTCCCGCCGATTGACGCACTCTCCGGGGATGGACCTGCGTCCCACCTGGTCTGGCGACGGAGGACGGATCGCCTTCGTCACCAATCGGGAGGGGAATTACGATCTCTGGCTGATGGGGTCGGATGGCTCGGATCCTCGTCCGCTCACAACCCATCCGGAGCGGGACGATTTTCCCGCGTGGCATCCCACGGAGAATCGGCTGGCCTGCATCTCGGTCCGAGAGGGTCGCCATGACATCTGGCTGCTGGAACTCGATTGAGCCACCCCGGCTGAAGTAGCCCCGCCGAACCGACCGGCTGTTCGAACAGATATTGACCTCATGCGTACCCCTCTGCGGCCCAGCAGTTTCGCCACCCAGGCCTGTCGCCTGATGTTCGGCCTCTTCGTGTTGTTCGCTGTCATTGCCGTTGCGGGATCCTGCTGGCCCTTTCGCGTCTCTTCTCAGAGTTTTGGAGGAGCCTGGACCCAGTTCCAGCAGTTGGAATTCTTTCGCTTTCGGATCGGCTCGCGCAGTGACTGGGTGTCGAATGTCCTGCTGTTTGTTCCGCTGGGATTTTTCGCGGCGGGATTGGCCACCACAGCGGGGACGGCTCCTCGCGCCAGCGGACTGATTCGGGCGGTCCTGTGGTTGCCGGTGCTGGTGCTGTTCTCCCTGTTGCTCGAATTTGCCCAATACTGGTTTCCTCCGAGAGTGGTCAATCCGCTCGACGTCCAGGCGCAACTGTTGGGGGCATGCTTTGGGATGGGCGTCTGGTGGCTGATCGGCCCTGCGCTCGTGCGGCGGATGGATGTCTTCACTCAGATGCGTCCCGCGTGGATGGTGATGCTCGGGCTGTTGTTCCTGGCTCAACTCGCTCCGATGGACATCTCGATCTCCCCCTACGATCTCAAGCAGAAGGTGGCCTCGGGTGGGGTGGAGTTGATTCCCTTCCGCAAGCATCCACTCAGTCTCCCCTCCACACAACTGGGGCTGGTCGGCTGCGCCCTTTCGGCCAGCCTGATGGGGCTGGCTTTTATCAATCTGGGCCATCGGGATGATCGCCCACCCCGCTCGATCTGGATGAATGGCCTGCTGCTGACTCTGGCCGTCTGTTTCATGGAGGCGATCCAGGTGCTGGTGATCAGCCGGGTTTCGTCGACCAGCAACCTGCTGATGGGCCTATTGGCCGGTTGGTTGACCATCGTCTGTGTTCAACGACGGGAGGGATCTCTGGCCTGGCAGCTGCATCCATCGGAACGGACCTACGTGAAACTTGCCATGGGAATTGGAGTCTGGCTCTTTGGGGCCTGCTACCTTTGCAGTGAATTCTGGTGGCCTCTCGAACCACGCATTGAGCGGCCCCGCATCGTCACCATCCTGCGAGCCTTTCGCAATCAGCAACTGGGAACGTGGCTGCGAACTGGGGAATACGATTGGCCCACCAAGAGCAAACTGCTGTGGTACGCTCCGCTGGGCCTTATCCTCGGGTGGGTCTGTCGCCAGATTCAGCTCGATTGGCGAATCCGTCCCTGGCCCTTGCTCTTGCTCGCGCTGGTGGTCTCGGTACACCTTGCCCTGGCGCTCGAGTTGGGCCAGACGATCTTCCCTCCTCATGCCCCCGATCAGACTGATCTGTTGCTGGGCTGGCTGTTCTCGGCCCTGGGGCTAGCTCTGGGATGGTGGATCACTGGCCTGTTTCCGCCACGCAAATTGGCGACGCTGCCAGCCTCCCGCCTCGAGAGCACCCGGTCCAACGCGGCTGGTTCGAGTTTCGCTTCCCCCTCCTCGGCCTACCACCGTCGGAGCACATCCACTCCGCAAGAATGAAAGCAGCTCGCGCTGCTGTTCGTTCGGACTCCATACCGAATATTTTTTTCCTCGTTCCCCGTCAGCCCCCGGCCTTTTCTCCGGGTTCTGGTTCCTCGTCTTGCGAGCCATTGTTCATGCATCGCCTGGTCTGCCTGCTCTGGTTTGTAGGGGCCTGTCTGGCCCTGGGAATTTCAGTGGCCCGCGCCGATGTCGCACTGCCTGCCATACTGAGTGATCACATGGTTCTGCAGGCCGGGCACCCCCTCCGGGTCTGGGGCTGGGCCGAGCCAGGTGAAGAAGTCTCCGTGAATCTGGCCGGTGAAATCCGAGTCACGCATGCCAACGCCGCCGGAGAGTGGTGGGTTACCCTGCCGGCCCGCGAGAGCAGCCGCAAACCGGTCGAAATGACCGTCACCGCGCTGTCGGGCGCGGTCACTGTGCGTGACATTCTGGTGGGAGAGGTCTGGCTGGGTTCGGGGCAATCGAACATGGGTTGGCCCCTGCACCTCGCAACCGACGCACAAGCCGAGATCGCCCAAGCCAGGTTCCCCGAAATCCGCCTCTTCTCCGTCCCCATCGGTACGGCGGGTACCCCGCAATCGAAGGTCGCTGCGGGCTGGGTGGTCTGTACTCCCGAAACCGTTCCGGGCTTTTCAGCCGTGCTGTACTTTTTTGGCCGCGAACTGCACCAGGCACTTCGGCAGCCGGTTGGTCTGATCGCCTCGGCTGTGGGGGGAACCCGCATCGAACCGTGGATGTCCGCAGCCAGTTTCGCCGAGACTCCCAGCCTTGCCGGAGAATGGCAGTCGATCCAGCAGAGCCTGACCCAGTACCAGGAGGCCCGGCAAGAGCACCTTCAGCGGACGAAGACATGGGTGGAGGAGGCGGACCGCCTGCGCGAGGCGGGACGTGACTTTCCCGACGGGCCTGTCCCGCCATCCCATCCCCTGAATGGCTTCGCCGCCCCCACCAGCCTGTACAACGCGATGATCCATCCGGTGGTGCCTTACACGCTGCGAGGAGTGATCTGGTACCAGGGCGAATCGAACCGGGGCCAGGGGATGCACTACCACGACCTGCAAGCCGGGCTGATCGAAGGCTGGCGTCGCGTGTGGCAGCAGGGAGACTTTCCGTTTCTTTTCGTCCAGTTGGCCCCGTTCCGCTACGACGACAACACCACCTCGCTTCCCGAGTTGTGGGAGGCACAGTCGGCCGGCCTCACTCTGCCCCGGACCGGCATGGCGGTGACCACCGACATCTCCACGATTGGGGACATTCATCCTCCCAAAAAGAAAGAGGTGGGACGTCGGCTCTCGCTCTGGGCCCTGCGCGACACCTACGGACAAGACCTGGTCCCCTCGGGACCGCTGTGGAGTGAACAGGTGGTCGAAGGGGGATCCGTGCGATTGACCTTCCAGCACGCCATCGGCCTGAAGACCCGCGATGGCAATCCTCCCAACTGGTTCTCGATCGCCGGGGAAGACCGCCGGTTCTACCCAGCGACCGCCCAGATCGACGGTGACACAGTGATCGTGCGGTCCGCTGAGGTTTCCCAGCCGGTCGCCGTCCGGTTTGGCTGGAACCAGATTGCCGAGCCTAACCTGGTCAATGCGGTGGGCCTACCGGCCAGCCCGTTCCGCACCGACCGCTGGACCGATGCCCGCAATGCTCCCGCCCCAGAGTCCCGCCCCGCATCCCGGCCGTGAGGAGGTGGCAGCTCATCCAGCCCGGTCTCATCGGTCGGGGAACCCCGTCCGGGGATTTGGCAGCCGAGAAAAGTCTCCGGCTGGAAGTGTCCGCTCTGGGACAGGGGCATTAGAATGTGGTTCTGAACGGCCAGCCTCCACCGGGGAGGGGCGTGCCTGTGAGATGGACCGTGCGAGGGGTGTGGTGGATTCTGCTGGGAAAGACTCGGGAGGGGGGCGGCAAGCCAAGGGACGTTCGCGGAACCCGGCCTCAACTCCGGTGAGCAGCGGATGGTCGCGACGAATGTTCAAGTCGAAACTACACCGCCTGACCGTCACACAGGCCGACCTGCATTACGAGGGGAGCCTCACGCTCGATCTCGACTTGCTGGAAGCCGCCGACATCCTCCCGTTCGAGGAGGTCCATGTCTGGAATGTGACCCGGGGAACCCGCCTGTCGACCTACGCGATGGAGGGAGCCCGAGGCAGCGGCGTGGTCTGCATCAATGGAGCCGCCGCCCATCTGGTCCACCCGGGAGACATTGTTATCGTCGCCACCTTCTGCGACATCCCGGAAGCCGACGCCCGCAACCACCAGCCAACCATTGTGCTGGTGGATGCCGAAAACCGCGTCCGGTTGATCCCCCCACACGAAATCCCCGGTCCGCATCGCCGGGCGGAATGACTGGCCCAGCCGTCAGCCGGGGCTGTGCGAGACGAGATTGCGGCGATCTGCCCAAGTTCGATGGCGTGTTGCCAAGCTTTCTCGATCGATCCGCGAAACAGACCGACAGCCGGCCAACCAAGCGTCCCCCCCAGTTGCATCTGCCCGGTCTTGATTGTTCACTCGACGTGCCGGGTCCCCCCATGAAACCCGTCCGGTCCTTCCAGCGTCTGGAGAAAGTCACGAACGACCGACTCGAACCGGTCACGGTCATGTCGACAGCAGGAGTCGTGCCCGGCTCCCGGGAAGGTTTCGCAGAGTGGAGGCCGGGGGAACTCGACGGCGATCGACTGCAGGTCAGACTCTTGCACGCGGGTGTCCCGTTCTCCACGCAACAGCAGCACTGGGCACTCGACCTCACGGGCGTAATCGGTCGCGTTGTGGGTGAACGGGTTGAACCCATGCTGCACTCCCCCCCAGACGCACAGCAGTTCGGAAATGGGGGTGGCGGGAATGCCCACCAATTCACACCGTCGGCGGATGGCGGTGGTGAGCCTGTCGAACGGGCTTTCGAGAATGGCCGCGGTCGGCCGCACCTCATGGATGGCCATCGCCCGCAGGGCGGCGACCGAGCCCATCGATCGGCCGCACAAGATCCGGGGCTCATGCTCGCGGGCCAGAGTCGACCAGACCGCCGCGACATCCTCCGCCTCATCAACCCCCAACGAGGTGTGGCTGGCGGTCGACCCGCCGCTTCCCCGGAAGTCGACCAGCACTGCCGTGTATCCGAGCTCGTGAAAGATCAGGGCATCGGGCAGCATGCGGGCCTTGCTATCGGAATAGCCGTGGAGCAACAGCACCGTGCCCCGCGGCTCGACGGCGGGAAGTCGCCACACCTCCAGCTCAATTCCCGGACGGACGGCGACGGTTTCGGTTGTGAATTCCAGCCGGTAATCGGCGGGGGTCTTCTCATTCTCGGGTCGACCCAGCGGGGGTCCCAACAGGGAGAACCACAGCCGCTGCCCCATCGACAGCTCCTCGACCTTGGGAAGCCGGGGAACACCGCGCTGAAAATGGGTGAGGGCCCGCGCCTGGCAGAAGAGGACGAGGTTGAGACTGACCAACACGGTCCCTACCCCCCAACCCAGAGATCGCCACCACGAACGTCGGCGGCGGGGCCGCGAATCGGTGTTGCTGACGACCGGGAGAGCCGTCACAGCCCCCATTCCTTGATCTTGCGGTACAGCGTCCGCTCGCCGATGCCCAGCAGGCGGGCCGCCTCTTCGCGATTCCCCTGGGTCAGCTCGAGTGTCCGCTGGATGTAGTACTTTTCGATGTCTTCCATCGATTTCCCGACCAACGCATCGGCACCCGCGACGGGCAGCACTCCCCGGGTACTGTCGATGGCCGCCGTGTGCAGGGGAGGAATGTCATCGGGCAGGTCATCGACATCCAGCAGTCCATCGAGGTCGACCACCAACATCCGTTCCACGGTGTTTCGCAACTGACGGATGTTGCCCGGCCAGTCATAGGCCACGAGGGCCGACTGGGCCGCCTTCGAGAATCCCTGCACCTGCTTCCCGTGCCGGTTCGACATTTCCTTGAGGAAATGATCCATAAGCAAGGGGAGGTCGACCTTTCGTTCACGCAACGGGGGCAGCAAGATATTGACCACGTTGAGGCGGTAGTAGAGGTCCATGCGGAAGATTCCCGCCTTGACCATCTCCTTCAGGTCGGCATTGGTCGCCGCCACCAGCCGCACGTTCACCCGGACCTGCTCGTTGGCCCCCACCCGCGTGATGTGGCCATCCTCCAGGACCCGCAGCAGCTTGATCTGGGTGTTCATGGGCATTTCGCCCACTTCGTCCAGAAACAGCGTCCCTCCGTTGGCGAACTCGAATTGCCCCACGCGGCGCCGCTCGGCCCCTGTGAACGAGCCTTTTTCGTGTCCAAACAGTTCGCTCTCGAGGATGCTTTCCGAGAGGGCCGAGATATTCAGCGGGACGAACGGCTTGCTCTTCCGCCGACTGTTTTGGTGGATGGCGCGGGCGACCAGTTCCTTCCCGGTCCCGTTCTCCCCCTGGATCAGCACCGTACTGTCGGTCGGGGCAATCTGCTGCAACAGCGTAATCAGCCGGTGCATCTGCGGACTGTTGCCAATTACCCCCTCGAAGCCGAACTTCTCGTCGAGCCGGCGGTTCAGCTCGGCGGTCTGGCGCATCAACCGCAGCCGTTCCGACGCTTTCTCGACCGCCGCCCGCAGCTCGTGGATATCGAGCGGCTTCGTCAGATAGGTGTAGGCCCCGTGCTGCATGGCGGTGACCGCCGAATTGATCGAGCCGTGCCCGGTCAGCAGGATCACCTCAGCATCCGGCAGTTCCTCTTTGGTCTTCCGCAGAATCGCCAGGCCGTCGACGTCGTTCATCCGTAGATCGGTGATCACCACGTCGAACGAGTCGCTCTCGATCAGTTGTGACCCGCGGGCCCCTGAGTTGGCGACCGTGCATTCGTAGCGGCCACCCCGTTCGAGACTCTCAGCCACCGCCTCGGCGTGAGCCTCGTCGTCATCGACGATCAGCACCCGCACGGGGACCGGCAATGGTTCCGCGAGCTTCTCCTGGGCGTTCATGGGACGGGAGGGGGCGGAACAGGACGGGGGGTGGAATCCGCGGCCGTGCTGGCAGCGGTCGGGGAGGACGATGTGGCCCGGAGTGGGGCCGCCGGGGGAAGCTCGATGGTCACCCGGGTGCCGCGACCAGGAGCGCTGTCGACCGACACGCGTCCGGCATGCGCCTCGACAATCCGGCGGACGGTGGGCAGACCCAGACCAGTGCCATTCGCCTTGGTCGAAAAGAAGACTTTGCGGAACAGGCTCTGGAGCGTCTCGGGGGACATGCCCTGCCCATTGTCGATCAGTTCCAACAAGACCCGGCCCTCGACCACGCGGGTCTGCAGTTCGAGCAGACCTCCTTTCGGCATCGCCTGCAGGGCATTGCGGGCGATGTTGAACAGCGCCTGTCGAAAGAGGGTCTCATCGAGCGACACGGGGGGCAGATCGGTCGCCAGGTGTGGGCTGATCTCGACACCGGCCGCCTCTGCCTCGGGCTGATAGAAGTCGATGAACCGCCGCACCTGGTCATTCAGATCGACCTGTTCCAGGTGCATCTCGCCCACCCGGACGAACCGGAGGAAATCCTCAAGGATCGTTTCCAGATGCTCGCACTCCCGCTGCAGGGTGTGCAGCTTGCGGAGCATCCGCCGGTCGCGGGGGGTATCCCCCTGCGAAACGTCCTCAACCAGCAGCTCAAGGTTGAGTGAAATGGTCGACAGGGGGTTCCGGATCTCGTGCGCCAGTCCACCCGCCAGGGCGGCGATCTGAGCGTGCTGGTTGACCAGCCGCTCCCGTTCGTCGTCCGCCAGCAGCACCTCGGCAGACATGGCGCACTCCCCGGTCCAGAAGGAAACTCAGGTCCCGGCTTCTCCGGCCTCGGCCAATTCGGCCAGAGCCGCCTTCCGCGAAAGTTTCACGCGGTTCTGATCATCGACCGCGATCACCTTCACCTGAACCTTATCTCCCTCTTTGCAAATCTCGCTGACCGACTTCACATAGCCGTCCGCGAGCTCGCTGATATGGCACAGGCCGTCTTTCCCCGGCACGATTTCAATGAAGGCACCAAAGTCCTTCACCGAACTGACGGTGCCGTTGTAGATCTTGCCGACCTTGATTTCCTCGGTCAGCGCCTCGACGCGGGCGACGGCATCGTCAACCCCGGCGGCGTCGAAGCCCGAGATGGTCACCCAGCCCGAATCGTCGACGTCGAGAGTGGTCTTGGTTTCTTCCTGGATCGCCCGAATGGTCTTCCCGCCCGGGCCGATCAACAGACCGATCTTGGAGGGATCAATCTGACGGCGAACCAGCCGCGGGGCGTAGGGAGAAATCTCCTTGCGGGGCCGCTGGATCGCCGAGAGCATCGACCGCAGCAGGTTGAGCCGGGCTTCCTTCGCCTGCTCGAGCGTGCCGCGAATGATCTCTTCATTGATTCCGGCGATCTTCAGATCCAGCTGGATCCCGGTAATTCCCTTGCCGGTTCCGGCGATCTTGAAGTCCATGTCGCCGTAGTGATCCTCATCGCCGATGATGTCGGTCAGGAGAACGAACTTGTCCCCCTCCTTCACCAGGCCGATCGAGATTCCGGCCACCGGCTGACGGATGGGCACGCCGGCGTCCATCAGCCCCAGGGTCGCCCCGCAGACGCTCGCCATCGAGCTGCTGCCGTTGGACTCCAGAATGTCGGAAATGACCCGGATCGTGTACGGGAACTTGTCGGCGGCGGGCAACACCCGCTCGACCGACCGCTCGGCCAGGGCGCCGTGCCCCAGTTCCCGCCGGCCCGGACCACGAATCGGCTTGCATTCGCCGACCGAGTACGGGGGGAAGTAGTAATCGAGCATGAACCGCTTCGAGATCTCAGGGAACAGCCCGTCGACCTTCTGCTCGTCGCGCACGGTCCCCAGGGTCACTGTCACCAGCGATTGGGTTTCGCCGCGGGTGAACAGCGCCGAACCATGCACGCG
>Ga0315904_10010333_pt1 | contig 12086 bp, 5 predicted proteins | sample LakEriMetagenome_6_FD_203529 | JGI IMG/M metagenome (GOLD analysis project Ga0315904, IMG submission 203529) | Freshwater fungal communities from buoy surface, Lake Erie, Ohio, United States - Buoy 12 MA120 | ecosystem: Environmental > Aquatic > Freshwater > Lake | place: USA: Lake Erie, Ohio...
CCCACACGCCTCGCCGAGTACGCCTGGACCGCGCAGTCGCCCCCTGACTGGGCCCGAAATGTGGTTGGTCAGAAGTTGCCCAATGATGCGGGTCTGTTCGATGTGCTTGGCACCGAGGATGAATGGCTCCACGACGCGTTTAATCCACAACCGCCCCCACACCCAGTCCCGGAGAGGGAAGTCGTCGGAACCGGGCATCAAAGGCTTGTCCGCAATTCCATGGGAGCCGCCTGGCATTCTCTCCGCCTGCATACCTGGAAAAGCCAGGCAACGACCGCCTTCGCGTCTCTGCGACTGGCCCGGACCCTGTCGGTACCGGGGGACGGAAGAGCCACGGTCGCCATCCCCAAGTCCTCTCAGCCGAGTTCCACAACAGCAGTCAGCGAACGAATCTCGCACTGAGCACATCGAAGCCGAACCGTCGTCCCTTTGGTCACCAGGATCACCCGGCATTCGGCAGATCGGGCATCACCCTCGGCACTGCACGTTCCCTTCAAGGGACATCCGTTTCCTGAAACGACTTGGGAACGGAGGCCGGTTTCAACCTCCAGGCCGAACCGTCGTTGCCTGCGGGAAACTGGTCCCACCAATCTCCCAGCAGCAGGGCATCGAGATTGGCGAGGTCAAGTTCGACCTGCTCCTGAATCACATTCGTCCCGGAAAGACGAGTCCCGTCGAGTCGTTCGGGATTCAGAACCGCACCCGGCTTTCCCTGGTTGAATGCCTGAACCCGAGGCGCCACGGGACCACCGGTCGCCCCTTTCTCCCGGGCTGCGGAGTCGGAAGGGTGCAGCCAGACAATCGCCGCCACGACGTCGCGCGACAGTGTCTGTTCGCGCCCCCTCACAGCAACCACCAGGGAGGTGTCATCAAGACTGATCAACTGGCCCCTCAGAAAGTCCCCCGAGGCCGACCGGACCAGGTGTGTCGGCGGATTCGCCTGCCCCTGCCGGGGAACCGTCAACAGGGCTTCCCGCAAGGCCGCCTTCAGTTCCAGCGTTTCCGCGTCACCTCGTGTCAATTCCACGGCCTTTACCTCGGCGTCGGCCAACTCCTGTTTCCCCCCGGTCGGCAGGGTGATGGTCAGGGTCCCGGGTTGCCATGCGACCTGTTGTGCGATGAGAACCTCGCCAGAGGCCATCTGCACAGCCACTCGGGATTCGGCCTGCGTCGGGTCGTCCTGGGTGTCGGCGCCAGGTTTGGCAGCGGCAGGCCCTGGTCGACGACGACTGGCACGATTCGGTTGTCGTGGCTCCCGCAGAATCATGCGGGCCGCGACTTCCGGGCGCAACAGACCCGTTCCGATTCCGAGGGGCCATTCCCATTCCAGGCGACGGCCGTCTGGCGTCTCCCGCACGCCACGCAATCCTCCGGACAGGGCTGTCGTGCCGGTCTGCAGCACTGCGGGCACCGCCACTTGAGGCGATGCGGCAACCCCCTTCGATGGCACAGCCCAGATCACTTTCCAGACGGCCGACCGGGGAATGCGCAAGCCCGCTGGAATGGCCTCGCCCGACAACTCCAGGTTGCCATCCCGCCACATGCCTTCGCGGGCGCGCCAGACTGAGCCGTCGACCAGTTCGACAACCAGTCGCGAATCCGGTTCCCATTCAGCCCCCTTCGCCAGCACCAGTCGGCGCACCTCCCGGCGTGGGAATCGACGGTCCGCCGCCTCCCCCCGCACAAGGATCTCCTGCGTCTCTTCGTTCCATTCCACTGATTCCGAGGATGCGACCTCGACCCCCTGGGGGACGGTGCGCGACGTGGCCGAGGGGGGCCGTCGCAGCACTCCATCCCAGTGTGCAATCCTGAGTTTTTCGAGCCGTACGGAACCACGGCCATTCACCAGGCGGATGGCCGTACCCGGCACTCGCACGGGCTCGGGAGCGAGCAATTCGCAAAGGCGTTCGCCAGTGGCCGAGGTCACGACCAGTTGTCCGGCCCGCTGGTCGAGGTACACCCGCAGAGCCAACCGTCCCCCCGGCTCCCCGAGGGTCTGGACCTGGACCTTTTCCAAACCGCGCCGCGTCTCCGCCAGGGCCCACAGTTCCGATCGGAACACTTCGAGGTTGAAGGGACGCAGTTCTGTGAGACCTCGAGGCCCTTCTTCCTCAGGAGGGGCATCCAGCCGGGCTGGTGCCGGGATGATCTGCTCATTCCGGGTCGAATCGGATTCATCCCGCGCCAGTCGCACGCCCCATTGAAATCCAAAATTGGCCCGCCCCCGCCACGTGACCTCGAGATCGGTCACCGATCGTTCCGGAAGCCCCACATCCTGCAGCAGAATTCCCTGCCCTTCCAACTGCAGGGCCCCCTGCCGGTCAATCGCCTCGGAACGGCCATGTTCGTCCTGCCATCCCCTCAGTCCATGCGGCCCCTGGTAGACCACAGTCGCCACTCCCGATCGCGGAACCATTTCGCGAATGAACCGACGTTCGAGGGTGATCTCCCCCCCTTCCGTCAATGGCTGCAACACCAGGTCCGTGGGAGTCAGCGCTGTCCAGGTCCCCCGCACCAGGTTCCCTCCTGCCAGCCGGATCTCCCAAAACTGGTCGGGCAGCGGAAACGCCTGGGTGGTCGGGTGAGAAAACGATTCGCAGGCGGCGACCGGAATCTTCAACTCGGACTCGAACAGGGGCGTTCTCCAGGACCACTCACCCGCCTGCATCGAATCCTGCCATTCGCCCTGCACCTGGCTGCCGTCCCGGAGACGCAGCAATCCTCCCGCCGGTTCCCCACCGAGACTCACGGTCATCGGGATCGTCCCCCACATTCCCCACAGCAGAGCCAGCGACCACAGATGACGTGCGGAGTGGCTCTGGAATCGATCTCGGGAACGCATGGGAATCAACATGGAAGTCAGAACTGGGAACGCGGCGATGGTGCGGGGGAGTCGAGAAAAGCCCCCCTTTGGTGAGACTACCAGATCCCCCCGGGGTGCACCCTTCCCTCTTGCCGGGATTGCGGACCCTTTCCAATCCAATTCGGTGAACCCCCGAGATCGTCCGATACGGATGTGGTACGCATGTCCTGTGCGCCGCAGGCCGCGTTTGGGGAACGGCAGGATTTCCTTTGCAGTTTCTGTAATTGGGGATCGCACCAAAAGTCGACGGCCACGTTCGGACGCGCTACACTCAAGCTGTCGTTTGCCCGTTCGCCATTCTCCGTCGTGTGCCCCATGGTGGATGCCCGCTGTGACCCGTCGTTCGCCACCGTACCACCATTTGCCGGGATTTGTACGCCGGCCGACGCAGTGCGTGTCGGGCTTTCGGTCGAGGAGTGCGTGGCATGGCTGAAAAGGCTGCATTATGTGTGGCGTCGACTCCACGAAAACTTTACGGCCCGGATCACTTCGGAACCGCTGTTTGAACTGAAGACCGCATTCAGCCATCAAGGCTGGCTGTGTGCCGAGCATGCCGGGGGACTCCGGACCAGGGTCTCCGAACTGCGTGAGCCTCCACTCGGGCTTGAGGTGGTTCCCCATGCGGGGCTGAAATGGATCCTCGACGAATTGCGCAGTGCCCCCGACGGGGCCACCTTCTGCCACGGGGTCTATGGGGTGATGTTGCCCGCCCTGCGGGACTCGATCGACGCCTACCTCGCCACGACCAATCGGCTCGCCGACGCCCCCTCGGTGCGAATCCTCCGGTTTGCCCGCTGGGAACTGGACGATCTGCTGGCCTTTGGAACTCAGGCCTGCCGGGCACTGCCGGCGGAGAATCCCTCAGAATGTGAGTCGTGGAAGCATTCGTTGTTGGCGGCACTCGCGGCGGCCGGGGGACTCTCGGGACGGGACGCTCCCGTCGGACCTGTTCCACCGCCCCACTTCAGCCGGCAGCCCTGGTCCTACGACCGGATCCCTCGCCGGGATGCGCGGTTTCACGATCCCTACAATGCGGGGGTGAATCCGGAGTCCTTCCTGTACGACACCCGATTCTCGCCGCGTGACAAGACGCTGATGCTGTTTTACAAGCGGCTGCGAGAAATCGATGTCCCCGAGATGATGGCCAGCCTGCTCGTGGAATCGCCAGACAAACCGTGGGGCTTTCACCAGGCGATGGCCCGACAATTGTGGGACGAAGCCCGCCACTCCCTCATGGGAGAAGCCGGTTTCGCCGCCCTGCAGGTCGACTGGCGACAAATCCCGGTCAACTTCACGTGGTCGCTGAATCTCAACACGCAATTGACGCCGCAAGAGCGGCATGCCGTGCTGTTTTTCATCGAGCAGGGACTGATGCCCAAGACGGGAAAGCGTTACGAGTGGGAAGTCGCCCAGGCCTCGGGCGTACCGATCGCCGCCCTGTTCCAGGACTTCGACTGGGCCGACGAAGTCCTGCATTCGCAACTGGGTCGCGAATGGTACGTCAAGGACTTTGGCAACCTGAATTCCGCACTCGAGTACGGCGACCGCTGCTGGTCGAAGGTGATGAGCCACTGGAGGGAGTACCTCGATCAGGGATTGACCACGCATCGCAACTGGTGGCCTGAGGTGTACAGCCAAGCCTGTACGACCTGGGGAACCCCCTGCGACCCCGATGCTCTTGCATTTGCGGAGACTTATGAGACCGTCCGGGCGGATCTGAAGGAAATCGCCAGTTCGAACTGACACCCCGAATCCTTGAGCCACTCGCAGGAATGTACACTTGAAACCATAGAATTTTTATGTATAGATGTGTTTTCCAGTTCACATCCTCTGGTGAATTGTACCGACACAGCCGTCAGGACAGGAATCAACTCGGGGATTGGGTTTCGGGACCCGCCACACGTCTTAGCCAGACAAAAGCCCCAGCCCGACAAACGCCCCAGCCCGGCCCCCCCCCAGTACGACGACCAGCACCGAGCACACCATGGAAGAGACTCTGAAGATCCTGAAGCAGTACTGGGGCTATGACAGTCTCCGTCCCTTGCAGGGGGAGGCGATCGCCGCGGTGCTGGAGGGGCGTGATTCGGTTGTCGTTCTGCCGACCGGCGGAGGGAAATCGCTCTGCTACCAGGTCCCAGCCCTGCAGAAGCCGGGGTTGGCCATCGTGATTTCCCCCCTCATCTCTTTGATGAAAGACCAGGTCGATTCCCTGCGCGACTGTGGTGTTCCGGCGGCCTGCGTCAACAGCACCTCAACCCCCGACGAACGTCGGCAGATTGCCCACGACGCCCGATCCGGTCATCTGAAGCTGTTGTATCTCTCTCCGGAACGGCTGATGACCGATCGGATGCTCGAGTTCCTGCGGGGATTGACCGTCAGCTTCATCGCGGTCGACGAGGCACACTGCATCAGCGACTGGGGACACGACTTCCGTCCCGAATACCGCATGCTGGGAAAACTGAAGAGCCTGTTTCCCGGGGTTTCGGTGCATGGCTTGACCGCCACGGCCACACCTCGCGTGCGCGAAGACATTTCCCGTGAACTGCACCTGGTCAAGCCACAGATCCTGGTCGGTTCATTCGATCGTCCCAATCTCGTCTATCGGGTCCAGCGCCGCACCAACCGCCTCGACCAGATCCTCGAAGTGCTGCAGGGCAAGCGGAACGAATCGGGCATCATCTACTGCATCCGCCGCAAGGATGTGGATGATCTCTGCGAAGAACTCAACCGCGAAGGATTCCGGGCGGCCCCCTACCATGCCGGTCTCTCGGACATCACCCGCGCCCGGAACCAGGAAGCCTTCCTCAAGGACCGGGTGCGGATCATCGTGGCCACTGTCGCTTTCGGCATGGGCATCGACAAGTCGGATGTCCGCTTCGTGATTCATGCCGGGGCTCCCAAATCGGTTGAGCACTACCAGCAGGAATCGGGACGGGGAGGCCGTGACGGCCTCGAGGCGGAGTGCTGGCTGTTCTACTCGGCGGGCGACTTTCAGTCGTGGCGCCGCCTGCAGGCAGACCTTCCCGCCGACGCCTACGAAGTCGCCCTCGCGATGCTCTCGGGAATTGAACGCTTTTGCACGGCGGGAACGTGCCGTCATCAAGCCCTGGTCGAGTATTTCGGCCAGGCATACGAGCACCAGAATTGCCAGGCGTGCGATGCCTGCCTGGCCGAACTGGATGAACTCCCCGATTCCCTTGTCGTGGGACAGAAAATTCTTTCGAGCGTGGTCCGGCAGGGAGAGAACTTCGGTGCCGAATATACAGCCAACGTGCTGGTTGGTGCGACCGAGCAGCGGATCCGCTCGAACGGCCACGACCGGCTCAAGACGTATGGACTGCTGAAGGGGACGGACAAGAAATCGATCCGGGAATGGATTGAGCAACTGGTGGCGCAGGGCTTCCTCGAACGACGGGGCGAGTACAACGTGCTGGGGGTGACCGCGGCCGGCCGACTGCTGCTGAAGGGAGAACTGCAGCCCCGCCTGTTGAGTCCGGCCCAGCAGAAAAAAACATCGCTGGCAGCCACGGTCTCGTGGGAGGGAGTCGATCGCGAACTGTTCGAGATCCTGAGACAGTGGCGGCGGGAAGTGGCCGAGGCGCGGCAGGTCCCCCCGTTTGTCATCTTCAGCGATGCCACCCTGCGTGACCTCGCCCGGACCCGCCCCTCAAACGAAGCCGGGCTGTTGAAGATCCAGGGAATGGGAACCCACAAGCGGGACGAGTACGGATCGCAACTGCTCGAGCAGATTGCCGGGCACTGCCGGGAACGGAACCTGCCCCAAGACCTTGATCTCGACATCCGGGTGGTGGCACCGGCCGAGCGGTCGCTGGAGAAAGCGTCGGGTGCCAGGCCGAGTGAGGCCAAGACACAGGCTTTCCAGCTTTTCTCCCGGGGGACTTCGGTTGCCGAGGTCGCCCGGCAGACCAACCGCGCGCTCTCCACCTGCTGGCAGTACCTCGGCGAATTCGTGGCACTCCATGGCATTACCGAGTTGAGTCCCTGGCTGGATGACGAGACGTACCGCCGGGTCCGCGACGCGGCTCGGGAATGCGGTCGGGACAAGCTGAAACCCATTTTCGAAAAACTGCAGGAGCAGGTCGACTTCCCGCTGATCCGCCTTTCCCTCCTCCGACTGAACTTCGAAGAACCACTGGCGGAAGAGGTCGGGGAGCAACAAGCGTCGTCATCAAGTGTTCCAAAAACCGATGGCCGATTGACGCCAGATCAGTTCGACGAGAAACTCGCCGCATGGACTCCCCAGTCGACTCCACCGCGTCCCGCCGCACCCCGCCCGCCGGGGGCTGGCCGCGTGCCGAAACAGGGAGCCGACTGGTGAGCGGACCGGCGAAACGTCGCTGGGAGTTGATCCAACTGCTGGCCCGCAAGGAGTGGCGGATCCGCTATCGCAGTGCCAAGCTCGGCTACGCGTGGGCGGTGGTGCAACCCCTGATGCTGATGCTGGTCCTGCTGGTCGTGTTTGGCCAGGTGGTCCGACTCGATCGGGAGCGGTTTCCCCAGACCAATCCCTACTCGCTCTTCCTGCTGTCGGGACTGTTTCCCTGGCACTTTGCCTCGGTCGCCTTCAGCAGCGCGACGCCCTCGTTTCCCAACAGCCGCAAGCTGATCCTGCTCGCCGGTTTTCCCCGCGAAGTGCTCCCGCTGGGTGTGGTGGCCGCACACCTGGTCAATCTGCTTCTGACGCTCCCCCTGCTGATTCCCCTGTACCTGTGGCACCAGGTCGCCCCCAGTGGCTGGATCGTATTGCTCCCCCTGGCCATCATCCTCCAGGGAGTGATCCTGGGGGCGATGTCGGTGCTCGCCGCCTTGTCGTGTGTCCGGTTCAGCGACACGTTTTTCCTGGTGCAGGCCCTGCTGCTCCCCTGGTTCTATGCGTCCCCCATCTTCTACCCGCGGGGGGCCGCCGGACAATTCACCCCCTGGCTGGCCCTCAATCCGCTCACCGGGGTCTTTGAGTTTTACCGCAAGTGCCTGATGCCCGACTGGCCGGGCTGGCTCGACGGAGGCGTGCTGGGGGCGGTGCTGATCTCGGTGGGGTGGGCCGTGCTGCTCGGCAGCCTCGCCTGGATCCTGCTGCGGCGCATGGAAGCGACCCTGGCCGACTGGATGTAAAGATTGGCTGAACGCCAAACGTCGCAAGTTTCCCCAAGGTGCATTCATGACACTGCGTCGACTGCTGCTGGCTGTCATCTGTCTCGGAGCCCTCGTCCTCCCTCCCGAGGGGCGGGCCCAGGTGCTCGACAAGTCACGCCTGCTGCAGCGGGAAACGTTCTGGGACAACCGGGACTTTGCCTGGTACCAGGATTCCATCCCGTTCTTTGACTCCCCCGATCCCGAGCTGAACACCACCTGGTACTACCGCTGGGAACTGCTGACGAAGCATTTGACCTACGGTTCGGTCAACACTGGCTACACCTTCACCGAGTTCATCGACCGTCCTTTCTGGTCGGGGGCCTATGGAGCAATCAGTTGTCCTGCCGGACACCAGCTCTACGAAGCCCGCTGGCTGCGACAACCCCGGATTGGCCAGGACTACGCCCGCTACTGGTTCCGAACGCCGGGGGCCCAACCGCGCAACTACAGCACCTGGCTGGCCGACAGTGTCTGGGCCCTCCACCAGGTGCATCCGGACCCGCAATTCACCACGGATCTACTCCCCGACCTCGTCAAAAACTTCGAGGCGTGGGAGGCCCGTCACTTTGTCCCGGAAGTCGGATTGTTCTGGCAGACCGGTCACGACGACGGGATGGAATTCAACATCAACAGCCGACAGACCAGGGACATCCTCCGGGGAGCCCCCAGCTATCGACCGTCGACCAATGCCTACTTCTGGGCCGACGCCCAGGCGATTGCCCGCATCGCCCGCCTCGCCGGAGACGAGCCCCTCGCCCGCCGTTTCGAGGACAAAGCCGATCGCCTGAAAGACCGCATCCAGACCCTGCTCTGGGATCCCCAACGCCAGTTTTTCTTTCCCATGCTGCGCGACAATGAAGAGCGCGATGGGCACATGATGAAGGCCCGCACCCTCACCTATCAGTCGGGACAGTTCGCCGGCGATCCGCACGGTCGGGAGTTGATCGGCTACGTCCCCTGGCAGTTTGATCTCCCCGACCGGGACCGCGGTTTCGAAGTCGCCTGGCGGAAGTTGATGGACCGCGACGCCTTCTTTGCCGATTTCGGCCCCACGACGGTTGAACGGCACGACCCCCTGTTCCTCCTGCAGAAGTCCTGCTGCTGGTGGAGCGGCCAATCGTGGCCGTACGCCACCACCCAGACGCTCAAGGGACTGGCCCACGTGCTGCAAAACCGGCAGCAATCGGCAATCTCTCCGGCGGAATACGCCCAATTGCTCTCCATCTACGCCCGCTCGCATCGCAAAAACGGACGGCCCTACCTGGCCGAAGCCTGTCACCCCGACACCGGTTCGTTTGAGGGGCACGACGGCTACAACCACAGCGAGCATTACTTCCATTCGGGCTTCTGTGACCTGGTGATTACCGGTCTGTGCGGCGTGATTCCCCGGGACGATGGACGTCTCACGCTGCACCCGCTGGCGCCCGCAAGTTGGGACTTTTTCTGTCTCGAGGACCTTCCCTGGCGTGGCCACCGGCTGAGTGTGACCTGGGATCGAACCGGGAAACACTATGGAGGAACCGCCGGGCTCATCGTCCGGGTGGACGGTCAGGTAGTCGCCCGTCGCGAGTCGCTGGGAACGCTTGAAGTCCCAGCGGTACCGGTCGCTTCCGAACCCGGGGGGGACCTCCGCACGGTTGCCGTCAACTATGCCATCAACAACGACGGTGATTACTACCCACGACTCACCGCCAGCCACACCGCTCCCCAGACATCCGTCGCCAAGCTGCACGATGGCAATTCGTGGTTCCACCGGCATCCCCCCAACCGCTGGACCAGCGAAGGGTCGCCGAACGATCGCGACACCCTGGTCCTCGACCTGGGACAACCCCGCAAGGTCCACACGATCAAGCTTTATCTGCTGGACGACAGCGACGAACAAGGCAGCGTGATCAGAGCCCCCCAGGCATTGTCGCTGGAGGTCTGGCGAAACCAGGAATGGTGCCCGCTTCCCAACGTCCCTGCGACCATCGAGAATCCCGCCAGCCATCAGGGACTGACAGTGACCTTTCCCGAACTGGAAGCGGCCCGCTTCCGATTGACGCTGATCCATGCCGGTTCCAGCCGGTCGGGACTGACCGAGTGGGAAGTCTGGGGAAATACCCGGCTCCCGGTCGAAATCCCCGCTCCTCCCGCCGGAAACCTGGCATTCAATCCCGGGAATCGCGAGTTTCCCAAGGCGAGTGCCTCCTTTACAGACCGGTTTGGGGGGAAGCCCCAGGCAGCCATCGATGGCAAGACGGTCTTTCTCCCGACCCCCATGAACCGCTGGACCAGCTACGAGTCGAAGGAGACCAGCGACTGGCTGGAGATCGACCTCGGCGAACCCCGCGAATTCCGTCGGGTGGACCTGGCCATCTACGACGACCGGGGTGGTGTGCAGCCCCCGACCGAGTACCGCATCGAAACCTGGACCGGGCAAGCGTGGCAACCTGTGGCCGAGCCCCGGTTTTCTCCTGAGAAACCAACCGGGGGCGCCTGGAACACCGCGCGCTTCAATCCCCTCCAGGCGGCCCGACTGCGGATTGTTTTCACCCACCAGGGACAGGCCCGCAGTGGGGTCACCGAAGTGATGGTCTGGAACGACTGACAACAACGCCCCCATGCAGGTCGAATTCCAGCACATTTCCAAGTCGTTCCCGGGAGTCCGGGCGCTCCACGATGTCTCGTTCAGCGTGGCGGCCGGTTCATGTCATGCCCTGCTTGGCGAAAACGGGGCCGGCAAGAGCACCCTGGGGAAGATCCTGGCGGGGCTGCATCGTCCCGATGCAGGGCGAGTGCTGCTCAACGGTCATCCCGCCAGCCTGCGGACTCCCCGGGAAGCGCTCGCCGCAGGGGTCGGCATTGTTCACCAGGAGCTGGTTTTCTGCCCCGACTTGACCCTGGCTGAGAATCTTGGGCTGCATGATCTCCCCCGGCGGCGTTTCCGGCTCGATTGGGAAGCACTCCATTCCCGAGCCACCCGGCTGCTGCAGCGAGTCGGTCTCGATCTCCCCCCCCAGACCCGTCTTGGCGACCTGGCGATTGCCCAGGAGCAACTGGTGCAGATTGCTTCGGCCGTCGGCCTGGGAGCCCGTGTCCTGGTGTTCGATGAACCAACCAGTTCGCTGGGCCAGGCCGAGACCCGACGGCTGTTCGCCCTGATCCGCGAACTGCAGAAGGATGGCACCACGATCCTCTATGTCTCACACCGACTTGAGGAGATCTTTGAACTGTGTGACACGGTGACCGTTCTGCGCGATGGACGGCATGTCGCGACACAGCCGACACGCGACCTCGATTCCACCCAATTGGTCCGCCTGATGGTGGGACGGGCGATCGAACCGGTGACACTCCCCGCGACAGACACGACCGGGTCCGTCCCACGACTCCAGGCCCGTCGGCTTGGGCTGGCCAACCGGTTTTTCAATGTCAGTTTTGACCTGGCTGCCGGGGAGATCCTCGGGCTCGCGGGGCTGGTGGGAGCAGGACGGACTTCGGTGGGGGAGACCCTTGCCGGGCTGCATCCCGGCTACACGGGTGAAGTGTTGTTGGATGGATCCCTGCAGCGGCTGTCCTCACCACGGGAGGCGCTGCGTCGGGGAGTCGGACTCATTCCCGAAGACCGCAAGCAACAGGGATTGGTCCTGCCGTTGAGTGTCCGCCACAACAGCACCCTGTCGATCCTCGACCGGCTCCGCGGCTGGCTGGGCCGGTTGCAGGAAGGGATGGAAACCGGGCTGACATCGCAGGCTTGTGAGCGTCTGCGAATCCGGACCCCCGACCTCGAGACTCCCGTCAATCGTCTTTCGGGAGGAAACCAGCAGAAGGTGGTGTTTGCCCGGGGGACACTGGCCAATTGCCGGGTGCTGGTGGTTGACGAACCAACCCGGGGAGTCGATGTGGGGGCCAAGCGGGAAATTCACGAATTGCTGGTGGAACTGGCCAGACAGGGGACCGCGATCCTGCTGATCTCCTCCGACCTTCCCGAATTGCTGACTCTCTCGCATCGCGTGCTGGTTCTGCACCAGGGACACGCGGTCACCCACCTGTCGAGATCAGAACTCACGGAAGAATCGGTCGCCCGGGC
>Ga0315904_10010341_pt1 | contig 12081 bp, 12 predicted proteins | sample LakEriMetagenome_6_FD_203529 | JGI IMG/M metagenome (GOLD analysis project Ga0315904, IMG submission 203529) | Freshwater fungal communities from buoy surface, Lake Erie, Ohio, United States - Buoy 12 MA120 | ecosystem: Environmental > Aquatic > Freshwater > Lake | place: USA: Lake Erie, Ohio...
GTGCTTCTTTTGGCTATAAAGGTTTATTTGGTGCAGGAGCAGGTTCAGGTAATTGGGCTTTCAAAAGGCATGAATACGAAATAAACAACTCAGGCGCACAAACAGGAACGGCAACGGGCATATTCTTAAATGCTACTGAAACGGCATTGAATGGAATGGGGCACAATCTTATGGATTTGCAAGGAGGTGATACTGGGGGTTTATCTGTATTTAGAGTTAGTAAAAATAGAGTTAGTTCAGCAAGATTTGAAACAATAGTTAGGCTTGGTGGAGGTTCAGATACTGCTCAACATTATATATATGGTGGTGAAGGAAACTCTACAGGTATAATACTTGATAGAGGAAGTTCAACTATTAGTGTTATTGGTGTTTTTGAAACAAGAAGAGATACAGTAAATTATTATAGGTCTGTTAATAATGCGGCATCTGTATTTACCGACCTACAATTTGATGTTAGAAACGTATATTATCAGTTTAACGCTGGTACTGGAATGGGTTTGGGTATCACAAGTGGAGCAAGCGCAAGACTGCACGTAAAAGGGGACGGGACTAATCCTATTGCATTATTTGAAGGTCCGTCAAGTAGTGTTTTTTTAGCTAGAATAAATGATAGAATTACATCAGGCGGTTCAGCCGGACTAGGTCTTGGTGGTTTTGAATTGCTAAATGGAGATAATACTACAACTGTTTTTAGATTAACAAGAAGCGCAGAAGCAGGTTTAGTTGTTCAATCTTTAGCAAATATTGGTTTTAGTCTTGGAAATACTTTTTCTGCTTCTGCCTATCATGTAAATTTCACAAGAACTGGTGGTGGTCATATATTACAGACATTAACTGGCACAAATGTAACTTCAAGTTGGTATACTGGTGACGGCTCAAGCAATACTGGTTGGATAGGTACAGAATCAAATCATTCATTTGGAATATTAACTAATAATAATTATAAAGTTTTAATTAGTAATAACACAAATACCTTAATTGCTTTAGGTAATTCTTTTACAAGTGGAGTCCCAGCTATTAAGAGAAACGGGACGGCGATTGAATTTAAGTTGGCGGATGATAGTGATTATTGTTCAATATTTGCATCAAGTGTAAGAAGTTCTTTAATGCAATCTTTTAGCGGCGCAAACAATGGAAGAGTGTCTTTACAAACATGGAATAATATGATTGTAAATGTTGAAGATGACGGCGTTTGTATTCAAAGTGGCGCATTTGCCTCTCCAAATGCAAGTGCAATATTACAAGTAAATAGTACAACCAAAGGATTCTTACCGCCTCGAATGACCACAACAGAAAGAAATGCAATTGCAAGCCCAGCATCGGGATTAATAGTTTATGATAGAACTTTAAATAAACTATATTTGTTTACAACAGCATGGGAAGAAATTACAAGTGCTTAATTAATTAACAATTTAATTTTATAAATATGATACAAGCAAACGGAATCATTAAAGATTCAAACGGGGTTACAGAATACGCTAACCCATTAATCAACATTTACATGAACTCAGGTTCAAAGTTTCAACCAACTTTAGGAGTTGCTCAAGTAGGTAAAATTGTAACGCAAGGAGAAAACGAAAGTTTTAATCCAGTTGCATCAATTGGAACTTACGAATGTACATTAGCTAATCCTTCTTTTTTAGAAGTACAAGATGTAGTATTAGCTGGTTTGCAAGCAGACTATCCAGAAGTAACATTTACAATTATACCATAAAACAAAAAAATCAAAAAAAACATGCTAAACAAAGGAGAGTTTCTTTTAAAGTACAATGTAGCCAGTCAGGTTTCAAACAACGCGTTCAGTAAGCTAGGTTTAGCTGCTAAAAGATTTACAAAAGCTTATGCTGATGAGTATTCAGATTTAGCAGATGAAGAGCATTTTATTAGAAAAGATTTTGCTCAAAAAGGCGAAGACAAGCAAGTAAAGAAAGACCAAAACGGAGGTCTGATTATGGATGATACCAAAGAAAAAGAATTGGTAGCAGCATTAAAAGCTTGGAAAAAAGAACCTATTGAGTTTGAAGTAAACAAATTTGTACCTGTAAAAATTGAAGGTAAATTATTGTTTATGAGCGCAGCTATTTACGAAGAGCTTAATGGCTTTGTATTTGATGTTAGCGAAGACGACTACATTGCAGCAATTGAAGCTGAGGTTGAAAGGCAAAATTCTGAAAAATAAATTCTATACTTACAATGGCAGCAACAAGTTTTGAAGAAAAAATTAAAGCATGGGCGTTTCCCATGTTGCTTGGCATTGTATCTTTTTTCATGATAACCTTAGTTAATAAGGTAGAAAAAATTCATGCCGACATTCAAATGGTTAAAGAAACAGTTATTGAGGTAAAAGTAGATACTCGTTACAGCAAAGAAACAATTAAAGACCATGACCAAAGATTAAGGGTATTAGAAGGCTCAAAAACAAATCCAACTGATAACACTAGGGTTAATTATGAAGCTTATAAAAATTAAAGAAGGCCAGCATTTGAGTAATCAGATGACTGGCATTCGTTTTTTAACCAATGGTGCTATAGAGTTTGACGTAATGTTTGGCAAGCAAAGCAGATACGTTTTAGGAGATGGCGATCAATATGATTGGAACAAATTGTATGGCTGCAGCTGGGGATTTTTTCCTTTGATTGACTCTTTTCAAATGCATTACAATTCTAGCAGATTTGGCTGGAGATACATTCCCGATACCGGCACTTATGAATTAACTCCTTACTATTACATCAAAGGAGAAAGAAAATTTAATAGCAGTATAAAAGCCGTACTTAATGAAAACGAGGTTTACAACTGTACTATTACTCCTTTGTGTGACCATGTAATATACAGGGTAACTCATAAAGATACAGGCAGTCAGATATTGTATTTTGAATCAGAAGAAAAGGTTGTTGATTACAATGGTTTTTTAGCGCCAGGATATTTTGGAGGCAATAAGCGCGCCCCAAGAAATGTGTCGTATTTATTTATAAGATTATGAAAAGCAAAACAATAATGCAAAAATATGCAGAGCCGGTGCCTGCCAAATGGAGAAAGATTGGAGATATGGCATTGCTTTTAGCTATCGCCATAGAACCGATGGTTGCCAGCATACCTTTAGATAATCCTGAATTAAAAGAATGGATTGTTTGGATTTTTAGTACATTGCTTATTATTTTCAAATTTTACACTAACACAAAATCAGTTCACGATGATATATCTAGTAGCGGGTCATAGCAAATCAGACCCAGGCGCAATAGGCGTAGGAGGGGTTAAAGAGTCTGAATTAGCTATGGAGCTAAGAGATAAGATTGCTCATTTTATTACATCTAAAGGTTACAAGGTAACACTTGACAACGACCACAATAGTTTAAGCCAAGTAATTGCCAGAATAAAAAGCACAGAAAGTTGCGTGATTTGTGATATTCATTTTAACGCAGGTCCCGCAACTGCAACTGGAGTAGAAACAATAATTCCTGACAGAAGCACAGCTAATGAAAGAATGATAGCGGGATTGATTACAAGCGGAATTGCATCTGCTATGGGTATTCGTTCAAGGGGAGTTAAGTCAGAAAAAGATACCGCTAGAAAAACTCTAGCTATCATGAAGCTATCAGGAATTAACCTATTGCCTGAGATTTGTTTTGTTTCTAATAAAAGCGACATGAGCGCCTACCAAGCAAATAAGGATAAAGTTGCCGAGGTTATTGCTAGACATTTAATTACTGCGGAGGATTTGTTGAAATGAAATTATCACTACCAGCAGTCATATTTGTTTTTGCAATAGGAGTTATGCTATTAGGCGTTTTTACCTGCGATAAAAAAACTAAAAACAATTTAGATATATTGCAAGCTCAATACGACTCAATCATGCAGGAAAACGCACGATTAGATGTTTTACTGGATAGCATTGAAATAGAAATAAGGAATTCAGATTCAATTATCATACATACCAAAGAAACCATTTATGTTAAAGTTAAAAATATTCTCAATCTTAATGCTGACAGCACTATCAGCTTATTCAACTCAAATACCCGACAGTTGCAGGATAGTCTTAATAAAAAAAGACACATTTACAATCTGCCCAATTTCAGTAATTAAAACAGCAAACGCAGCATTCTCAATTATGGAAGGACAAGACAAACTTATAAATCAATTAGAAGCCAAGGTTTCTAAGATTCAATTTGAATCAGATGTGCTTAAAATGCAAAACAATGGATTGAAAGCTAGTGTTGCCACTCAATTAAGAGTAACAGAAGAATTGAAGAAAAATAATGCTGAATTACTTTTAAAAACTAATGAGCAAAAAAATACTATTAAAGCTCAAAGAACCGGCTTATACGTTTTGTCAGTAGTAGCAATAGTTGAGTTTTTCTTATTAATAATTAAATAATGGATATAGATTTTAGTTCATTAGACTGGGGGAAAATGATGGCAAATACCTATGCCATGCCTCCTAAAAAAGACCCTAGAATACAATATAAAGAAGCGTTCAGGTATGAAGAGTATTATCCAAAAGAATTCCCCTACGCAGACATTTTCAAAGTCCTTAGATACATACCAATGGTTTATGATAAAAATACACCATTGTTACAAGTATTTTCTGACCTAAAAAAAATAAAAGTAAGCGCAGCTGAACTGGCTGGATTCAAAAAGCAAGAAGATGGCAGATTTCTTTCTAACGTAGAGGAGATACTTGCTTGTAAAAACTTAGAAGTAAACAAGATGATTATTAGGTATGCATTGAGCCACAAGAGCGCATTGTATTCTAAATTTGTCATTTATTCAGAACTCCATTTATCTGAAATGGGTAAACTTCTTAGTGGAGAAAAAGGCGCTCGCGTAGGAGACTTTGATTCGCTATCCGACAAGCTAGATTCTGTTCGACAAGAAATATTAAGCAACGACAACTCAATAAAACTCAACGAGGACTTTATGAGTTTTTATTTTGAAGACAAGTTGTATTTACGACCAGAAGATATAGCCAAAAAGATTCAACAAGGAGAACAACCAGTTCGACCTCCTCAAAAAAAAAAGTCCCAGAAGTTGCCAGCAAAATCCTCTCGAAATACCAAGCAGAAGACAGAGAGTGTATAGTAAACGACGATCCGGATTTAATTCCTATTTACATCAAGCTACCTAAATGCGAAGACCCTACTCAGGCAGATGGATACGGATTGCCACCTAGACAACAAAAATTTGTCCATCCGCAGATACCACCAAGACTGCAGCACATAATAAATCAAGTAGATTCTCTTGTTGATATTTGGACTGAATTAGAACTTAATCAAGATAAATATTCAGAAGAAATCAAGTGGGTAGAAGAGCAATGGTATTATTTTTTAAATGGGTATTGGTTTTACAATAATGGAAAACTTACCTACTTAGATGGCTGGCATTACACTTATCTTTCTCATTGGAAGTTTTCTGGCGGCATTGTGCCTGAATACAGGGATAGAGATAGAAAATGGTACCACGCTGTAAGATATTGCTACACCACAACGGAAAGACCTGCTTTGGATGAATTTGGAAGACTTATTTGGGAAGATAAAGATTCTCGAAGGCTTTCAATGGTTCAAGGTAAAAGCAAAGTTTGCCTTGGCTACACGGATCCAAAAGGACGTAGAGCAGGAGATTCAAATAAACATCTGCTTGCTCAGTACATGGAAACCATTACTCATTTTGGTAAAAATTCTGGAATTATATCAAGCTCAGGCGATCACGCAAAAAAGAAATTGTTTGACGAAATTTTAATAGCCGGCTGGCAGCAAATGCCATTTTTTTACAAGCCAATTACAAGCTCAAACGAAAACCCAGATACAGAGGTAAGGTTTATGGCGGCTAGAAGAAAAGCCGTTAACGCTAAAATGCAGGACCAACTTAGGTCAAAGATAGATTATTCCTCAACGGCAACTTCATCCCAATACGATGGAGGTAAAGAATTTTGGTTACTAGCTGATGAGGGAGGCAAGACTAAGGACGTAGATGTTTACGAGCGTCACCAGCAGTTAAAAGAGTGCGTTAGCCAAGGTGCAGGTATAAACATTATTGGATTTATAGGCATGCCTTCAACCGTAGGTGAAATGGAAGGTTCGGGAGGTAAAAAATACTTTCAACTATGCGCTGATTCCAAGTACGAAAAAAGATCAATATCAGGACAAACGGTAACAGGACTTTTTACTATTTATATTTCCTGCTTAGAAGGACTTGAAGGCTTTGTAGATGAATACGGAAACAGCGTAATAGAAACACCAACAGAACAACAAGCAGCATTTATAAACAAGACGTTTGGCGCAAGGGAGCACATCGAAAGTAAAAGACAACAATTCTTAGCCGACAACGAAACAGATAAATATAATGAGTTTGTTCGATTGTTTCCTGTTTATTACAGAGAATGTTTTAGGACAAGCGATGGCGACATAGGCTTTAACACTAAGATTATTAACGAAAGACTTGATGAGCTTGCTGTAATAGAAAAAGATTTCATGCGTACAGGCAACTTTGTTTGGTCAGGAGTTAAATACAAGTCTGCTGTTAAATGGATTGATGATGCCAATGGCAAGTGGAGGCTCTCACAAGTGCTTCACGAATCTCTTACCAATAGGTTTGTATGGATGAATATAAACGGAACCATGCAAAGAGGTCCACATACACCAAAGCATATTACTTGTTGCGATCCATACAAGCAAGAAAAAGTTACTGGCAGCAGAATGAGTAAAGGGGGTATAGCTACATTTTGGGATTTTGATGCATTAATAGATGATTCTACGGCAGACCCTCGCTCATGGACTTCAAATAGATTTGTTTGTACCTATTTAAATAGACCAGGGAAAACAAGTGATTTTTACGAGGATGTTCTTTTACAAGTTATGTATTTTGGTTCTTGGTTGTATCCAGAGGTAAACGTGGCAGAAATTATTGAATTTGCTCAAGAAAAAGAGATGGCCGGATACTTTCTTTACGACATAGACTGGAAAACAGGAAAATTTAAATCTGTTCCAGGTTTTTATAGTCAAGGAGAGGTTAAACAATCTTTATTTAATTCTGTCAGGGATTATATTGAAGTTAACGGTTACAGGGAAAGGCATTCCGATTTCTTGCTTCAATGCAAGCAAATAGAAGGTATGGAACAAATGACTGATTACGATTTATTCACCGCATGCGCAGGGGCTTTAAGGGGCGCAAAATCTAAGATGATAGAAATTGCGACACCTAAAACGGAAAAGAAAAAATTTGGCTACAAAAAGCGAAGATGTAGATAATGAATTAATTTTGTAATTTTGAAGTATGAATAAGGATATTATAGGCAAGTATAGCATAGGAGAATCTGCATTGCAATCAGCAGCAAAAAAAACAGCAGACCAATATGTAAAAACAGGGTATTTTTTTCCTAGCGATGATATAGACCCAAAGCTAAAAGGAAAGGAGTGGCACGTCAAGTGGGCTGAAGCTATTTGGTCTTTATTTATTAGAAAAGGAGCATACAACAATGTTGATATGGTTAACGAGCTTAGGTGGTTCAGAATGTATGGAGCAGGGAATCAACCAAAGCAATTATACCAAGACATTATCCTTGAAGGAGAAAGAGAAGGATATGTAAACACTAATTGGGAGATATTTTCTCCTATGAGCAAATACAAAAGGGTTATTTTTGGAAGATTTGAAGATCACGAATACGATTACATAGCATCAGCAATTGACCCAATTTCTGTAGATGAAAAAGAAAACGCTGCATGGAAAGTTTGGTATGAAAGCACTTTTGGTGAAAAAGAAAGAGAACTCAGGGCTTTAGCAGGAATACCAGAGGCGCAAGAAGGCGTTAAATACATCGCTAGTAGCTTGGAAGAACTTGAAATGGTAAAGAACATGGGCGGCTTTAAAACAGCTGTAGAAAATCAAGCAGAAATACTTTTAGAGGCTACTAACTTTTTATCTGATTCCAAGACTTTAGAAAGAAAGTTGATTAATGATTTAATTGATTTCAATAAATGCGCATTCAGAGATTATTACGACCCAATAACCGGATTATGTAAATTCGAGTACATGGATTGGGAGAACCTGATAATAGACTATTCTAGAGAAACAGATTTTAAAGATATTAGGTTTTGGGGATACTTGTCGTTTAGAACTGTGAATGAAGTAAGATTGAAGTCGGGTTTGAGCGAAGATGAATTAATGCAAGTAGTTAAACCTTGGCTTGGATATTATGGAAATTTAAATTCAGAGATGCTAGGTAGATATCAGATGGCAGGATATAAAGATGAGAATGGAAATTATGTTTACAATAACTTTAGAGTTCCTGTATTTATCTGCGAATGGCTTTCTACTGATACCAAACATAAAACACTCAAAAACGGTAAAATGTATGACCAAGAGTGGGGTAAAATAAAAGACACTGGAAAAAAGAAAACAATTGAATTCCAAGGAAACAATATTTATTCCTGCGAATGGATTGTCGGCTCAAAGGTTTGCATGGAGGAAGGCATTAAACTTAATACAAGCAGGCAGAATCCTAAAGAACCTAAATTTAGCATTCACGCAATAGCTTTACCAGGAAAATCAATGGTAGAAACTATCATCCCTAATTTGGACCAAATACAACTTACAAAACTTAAATTAGAAAATGCATTGGCTGTAGCCAAGCCAAGAGGTTTGACTATTGAGGTTAATAGTTTAAGTAATATTGATATTGGAGATGGAGAGTTGGCGCCATTGGAGTTAATTAAACTTGCAAGACAAACTGGTGACGTATTGTATAAAGCAACTACGCATGCAGGAAACTACAACAATAATGGCAGGCCGATAGACATTTCAGAAGGTGGATTAGGTAGCTTTTTGAATGAATGTGTTTCCTTGTTTGAACTTAACTTCAATTTTATATCTGAATTGTCAGGCATAGACAGAAGAAGCGCAGCAAGTCCAACTAGCGGAGCAGAAACAGCAACAGCATCAAAACTAGCAACAGCCGCTACTAACGATGCACTAAAACCGTTGTTTACTTCTTATGTTCAGGTAAAAGAATGGGCAGGTCAAGCCGTATTACCAAGAATCCAAAGAGTGATAGCCAAAATGCCAGAAGCTAGAGAAGCGTACAAAGGCATTATAGGTACTATGGGAATAGAAGTGTTAAAATTCTCAGAAAGACTTGGAGTAGCAAGCTTAGGTATTAAAATAGAAATCAAACCAAACGAACAACAAAAAGCAGATGCAAAAGTAGCCGCAACAGAAGCGTTAAAGCCAGGTAAGGATGGAGAAAATATTAGCATGGCCGATTGGTTGATGATAACCCAGCTTATTGATAGAAATAGAATAAAGCAAGCTCAGGCTGTTTTACAATTTAGATTAAATGCATCTAGAGAGCAATCTATTAGGCTACAACAAGAAAACATGAAAATAAATGCTCAAAACGCGCAAGCTTTAGAAGAACAAAAGACTCAAAAAGAGTTAATGAAAATAAAGGCAGAAGAGGAAAGCAAGATTCGTGTAGAAGCGGCCAAAGCTTTATTTAACATGCAGGTTCAGGACAACACAACCCTAAACAGTCTTAGAGAGCAAATGATTTTACAGGCATTAACACCTATGATTCAACAAGGCAGCCAGCCTCCGCAAGGTGCGCCAATGGAAGAGTCGCAAATGCCTGTAATGCAATAAAATTTGTTTTAATGATAATAAACACTTTAAATTTGTAATTATATATGGAAAACCAAACACAATCGTCTGAAGATAATCAGGCGGTAAGCGAGACAGCAGAATTTTTGGCCGATATAATCGGAACATCAAATTCTCAGACGCAACAACAAAACCAACAACCAGAAACAATTGACTCTCCTTCATTCTTTGGAGAAGAGTTTACTGACTGGGGAAAAGTAAAAACTGAGATTCCTCAAAGGCTTCAAAAGTTGCAGCAATTAGAGCAAGAAGTTACTCAATTAAAATCAGCTCCTTTGCAGTATGCTAATGAAGAAATAGGTGAGTTTGATTCTTTTGTAAAAAACACAACCAAAAAAGATTGGGGTTTATTTCAAAAGGTTAAATCAACTGAATCTTTAGAAGGTTTAGATGCTTTAGTTTTTAAGACAGTGTTTGAAAATCCTGAATTAGCAGGAAAAGAAGATGCTGTAAAAGCTAAGATAGTTTCGGATTATAAAATAGATCCGGACATTAATGATGTGGAGAGCGTAGAGTTCACCATGAATAAAAAGAAAATGGAACAAGATGCTGTTGAAGCAAAAAACTGGTTCCAAGACTTAAAAGGGAAAGTGAAGGTTCAATCACAATCCCCAGAAGAAATGCAACAAAAGAAGGCCGAGAAGGTAGGTCAATGGAAAACGGCTGTTCAGGAGGTATTGGGTCAGGTTACTAAGATTCCAATTCCAGTATGGGATGGCAAAGAAGTTAAGATTATCGGAGATTACGAAATAAAGGAAGATAATCGTTCTGTTTTTATTGACCCATTAACGCAAGCTTTCGCTTCGTATGAGTTAGACGACTCGAATCGTAGAGTGGTTGGACAAGAATTTCAAGAGAGGTTTATCGCTAGAAACTTGCCATACATTATTGATTCGGCAATCAAACTTAAAGAAGCTGAGATAAGGTCGCAGATTGAAGCCGAATACGGTGGATCCATTAGACGACCAAACCCTCCAGGCGGTGGCGGAAGCACGTCGGGAGATGATTTCGAAAATTATTTAAATTCTTAAAAAAAACAAAAGTGAAAACATCAATCAAATTTTTACTATTTGCGATTAGTATTTTCGCATTAGTATTTAGCGTGTCCGCAGATCCAGGACTCGCATTAGCTATGGCCGGCCCTGCTGCTGCCACAGGCTCTTACACCGAATCATACGTTTCAGGCTTTGACTTGAACATGAAAAAAGTTTACCCTAAATTAATTGCTCGCTACGGAGACCAAGGTGCCGAATTTATCGGTATGTTAATGGCTTTAGGCTGGGAATCTACAACCGACGTTCAAACTATTGAGCACTTTGAAGACGAGTGGGTTTGGGATTCATTTAAGGTAGCTACATTTGCTGGAGGTTCTGCAGGTGCATCTGCAACTCTAACTGTTGAACCTGACTCTATTGATAGCGAAGGTAATTTTTATCCTGCTGTTAAAGACATCGTAGAATTTCCTGCACGTGACGCTAATGGCGACCCTATTTGGGCTTACATTACCGCTAAAGGTTCAAACACTATTACATTAAAGCCTATTAAAGCTGCAAACTCTATTCCTGCTTTGGCTGCTGGAACTGAATTAATCGTTGTTACTAACGGTAACTCTGAAGGTTCAAACCAAACAAGCCCTAAAGTGAGTGGAGCTTACAAGTACACCAACAAATTTGCTATCGCAAAAGCTGACATCGAAGCATCTGGTTCAGAAATGACAGACCGCTCATGGGTTTCGCAAGACGCGCAAGGCAAAGCAATTGGAGCATGGTACTCAAAAGCGTTAAACTTTGACTTAGATTACAGAATGATGCAAAACATCCAAGGTTGGTTTTTAGGTGGACAAGAGCCTGATAATTCAATTTTAGATCCTGATAATTCAAAAGCAATCAAGTGGACAAAAGGTTTATTCCCTACTATGAACGAATCTTCAATTCAGCATCCTTACAACGACCAGTTCGGTGTAGCTGACTTTGACGAAATCGAGCGTGGTATGTCACGAGTTTACGCTGGTACTTTAACTGCTGCTATGTTAGGCTTAGAAGTTGATATTACATTAGAAAACAACTTAAAAGCTTACTTTAACTTTACCAATATCGACTACGTAACCAAGCAATCAAACGCTCAGTTATTCGGTGGTGATGAAGGTTTAGCTATGGCAGTAGGTTTCAATTATTTTGAAAAAGCAAAGCGTAGATTTGCGTTGAAGCGTTTCTCTACTTTACATAACCCTAAGACCTACGGTGCAGAAGGATATGATTACGTAGATCGCGCATTCATGTTCCCATTACGTAGCCAAAACGTAGTAATGGATGCTAAAGGTAACAAATCTCAATTACCTACAATGAGAGTTGTTTACAAAGCATTAGATGCTTACTCACGTAAAATGGAGGTATTCCAAACTGGTTCTGCTAACGCAGCTAAGTGGGGAGTAAC
>Ga0315904_10010343_pt1 | contig 12081 bp, 25 predicted proteins | sample LakEriMetagenome_6_FD_203529 | JGI IMG/M metagenome (GOLD analysis project Ga0315904, IMG submission 203529) | Freshwater fungal communities from buoy surface, Lake Erie, Ohio, United States - Buoy 12 MA120 | ecosystem: Environmental > Aquatic > Freshwater > Lake | place: USA: Lake Erie, Ohio...
CGTAATTATCTTCCTTATTTTCCTCAACCAGAAATTCGCATGATGTTATCCGGTTTCGCAGCACGTGAAGCCTTGCACATTGCTGCATATAGTCATTTGATCGAAACTCTTGGTCTTCCAGAGACAACGTATAACCAATTCTTGGAATATCAAGAGATGAGAGACAAACATGATTATGTTATGGATATCTCTTCAAAGAACGGAACAATTGAATCTACAGCAACACACATTGCTGTGTTCTCTGCATTCACAGAAGGTATGCAGTTGTTCTCTTCATTCATCATGTTGTTGAATTTTCCAAGACAAGGTAAGATGAAGGGTATGGGACAGATTGTGACATGGTCTATCGTTGATGAAACTCAACATGCAGAGTCGATGATCAAATTGTTCCGAACATATATAGAAGAAAACAAAGAAGTGTGGAACGATGACTTGAAATCGAAAATCTATACGATTGCTGAAAAAATGGTTCAGCTTGAAGATAAGTTTATTGATTTAGCATTCAGCTTAGGCAACATGGAAGGTTTAGATGCTGCTGATGTTAAAAAATATATCAGATACATTACTGACCGCCGATTGATTAGTCTTGGACTAAAGGGTATTATGAAAGTAAAGAAGAATCCTTTACCGTGGGTTGAAGAAATGATTAATGCACCAACACATACAAACTTCTTTGAGAACCGTGCAACAGACTATGCAAAAGGTGCTTTACAAGGAAACTGGGGCGATGTTTGGGCAAATTAATTTTAGAATAAAGTCGGAGAATAAAGATGAATAAAACAATAACAGCCGAATGCAACAATTGCGAATCTTCTTATGACATTGAATATGTCGAAGAATTAACATCATCAGAATATCCAGAATTTTGTCCATTTTGTGGTGAAGTCATAGAAGAACTTTCTGAATATGACGAAGATGAAGATCCGGACAATCAAGAATGGGATTAAATTGGTCATATAATAATCAAGACTTCACCGAAGAATTGATTAATGATTATTATGGTTTTGTTTACATAATTACTAACACCATAACTGGTAAACAGTATATTGGTAAAAAGTTTTTTTATTCTTCAAAAACAAAACAAGTTAAAGGTAAAAAGAAACGATTTAAAATTTTTAGTGATTGGCAAAGTTACTATGGTTCTAATGAAGAACTCAAAAAAGACGTTGCAACTTACGGTAAAGAAAATTTTAAAAGAGAGATAAAACACCTTTGCAAAACAAAAGGTGAATGTGGTTATCTTGAAGCAAAAGAACAATTTGTCAATGGTGTTTTGGAGAGTGATGTGTATTACAATTCATGGATTATGGTAAGAGTGCGAAAATCACACATCAAAGGATTACAATGTTAAAGTTTTTTGAAACAGTAAAAGATTATGATACATTATGTTTTATACCAGTAGAAGGTCAAAATAATTCTCTTAATATAATAGTCAGTCAACATAAAAATGCTGGAGAACCTGTTGGTGGTAGTCCAATGGGTCCAGAATGGCATGTAGTATTATTCAAATCAGAAAATGACGCTGTAGGTGATCTAGATCATTTTGATGCGATACTGACGGATCCTAGAGAGTATGTTTCCTCTTTAATAGAACAAGATTGGTATGGAATGGTTTCCAGAAAAACAACAACCTCCAAAGAATTTGTTGAAAAGGTGTTGACTTCACTGAAAGAATGTGATAAGATTGGTGAAGTGTAAATTTTTTAAGGTTTGTTATGATTCTCGTTGATCTAAATCAGGTATTGTTGGCTGGTCTAATGGCACAAATTGCCAGTCAAAAAGGAGTTAAGTTAGAAGAAAGCTTAATTCGCCATATGATCCTAAACATCATTAGGACTCATGTTAAAAACTTCCGTAACGACTATGATGAAATTGTTCTCTGTTGTGACAACAGGAAATACTGGCGCCGCGAATTGTTTCCTTTCTACAAAGCTGGTCGCAAGAAAACCAGAGAAAAATCTGATCTGGATTGGCACCTCATCTTTGATATGCTGACAAAATTCAAACAAGAACTGAAGGATTACTTTCCTTACAAAGTTGTTGATGTTGAGGGTGCCGAAGCTGATGACATTATCGGTACTCTTGTGCCACGACACATTATGCATGAAAATATCCTGATCATTTCTAGTGATGGTGATTTTCTGCAACTACAACAGTACAATACGCCATCAAACAAATACACAGTCAAGCAATATAACCCATCACAAAAGAAATTTATTGTTTCTGAGAATCCATTGTTGGAACTAAAAGAGAAAATTATTCGTGGTGACAAGGGTGATGGCATTCCTAATATTCTATCACCATCGGATTGTTTTGTTCGCGACCTGCGCCAAACAACAATTTCCAAAAGCAAACTAGAAAAGTTGATGGAAAAAAACTATGGTGACTGGGATAATGAAAATGAAAAAATTGGTTTTTCTCGCAATCAGGCTTTGATTGATTTGAGAAACATACCCGGTGATATCAAAGACAAAATTATAAATACTTATGATGAAGTCAAACCGGCACCTAAAAATAAACTACTAGATTATCTAATAGCCAATAAACTTAAAAATTTAATTGATGTAATTGAGGATTTTTGATGAAAACAATGTATGAGATATTTGATGAATTTGAAAATGCCAAAAGTAAAAAAGAAAGAATGCAAGTAATTGGCGATAACTTGTCACAGACTTTAGTTGACATTCTAAAATTGACTTATCATCCAGATTTTAAATGGAAAATAAAAGAGATTCCAGAAAATTATAAAGTACCAACCGATGTATTGCCTGGTATAACGCACGACAGTCTAAATGCACAACTGCGAAGAATTTATATCTTTCTAGAAGGCAATCATACAGCAGAAACGCTCTCCGAAAAAAGGCGCAACGAACTACTAATTCAAATGTTAGAATCTATTGAACCAAGAGAAGCCGAAGTTCTTCTAGGCATTTTTCAAAAAGATTTAGGCGTAAAAGGATTAGATTATAAGTTTGTCAAGGAGGCTTTTCCTGATCTACTACCATGATAACCAAAGAAAAAATAATAGTAACGTCTGGTTATTTTGATCCAATATCTTTTAAAGAAATAGTACACCTACAGAAGTGTAAACAGATGGGTGATTGGTTAATTGTCGGTATACATTCTGATATGTTGCTTCATATGAAGACCGGCATACTTAATCAAAGTATGGAAACTAGAAAAACAATATTAGAAAGTATAAAATACGTTGATGAAGTTTTTACCTTCAACGATTGTAACGATAATGTATGTAATTTATTAAAAGTGGTGAAAGTATGTTACCCCCGCACAAACATCACTTATGTTTCTGAGTTTGATATGTCAGATAGACCAGAAACAAAAATTGGGGGCATTAAATTTGAAGTATTAAGTAAGGAGTAATTAAGTGCCGAAAAATGTTGAAAAGTTTCGTAGGAATAGAGACTACAACGAAGATGATTATGAATTCTTCTATGAAAAAAAGAAGACAACAAAAAAACCATCGAGAAAAGCATTTTATAATGAAGATTATTATGATAATGAATATCAAAAGTCTTCCAGAAAACGATATAGACGACAAGACTAATATAAATCAATATTGTTGTTAGGACGCAACAACCATCTTGACATTAAATCCAATTCTGTTATACTTATAGCATTGGAGATTATTATGATGATTTATACACGAACCCAAAAATCTAAGGTCAAAAAACGGCCCAAGGCCGAACGTGAGCAATATGAGAAATGGTTGGAGTCCCACAAACCAACTAAAATTCTTAAAATTGCGAAGACCAGCAATATGTTGACTGGTTACAAACTGTCGGCTCCGGCCGGCCGAGAGACTGTACGCCTTCCTTCACTAAGTACCGGTGAAAATGGCGGCACAAAAGCTGCTCCCAAGGTTTATACTGGCACAAAAGTTGTCGGAATCGCTACAATGCATAAATCCAACGCTGTTCCTGTGTTTTCCGATGAACAAGCAGTCGAAATTTCTAAAATGCGGCGTTAAAATGAAGACAAAAAAGACTTTTGTTGTAAAATTACAACGTCCTGTGTGTCGGACTCCAATTAAATATGTTCAAAAGCACAAAAATGATGTAAAATACTCACGTAGAGACAAAAATTTGCGTAATTTTACTAAATTTGTGATTGGAGATGAATGAATGTCGAAAGATTTTTCAAAAAAACACTGGACTACAAAACTGATCGAAGCTGAAGATGGTTCCGGTGATGCAATCCTTCAATTTCCTGATGAACTAATTCAAGAAAAAGGTTGGAAAGAAGGAACTGTTCTAAATTTGACAGTAGAACAGACAGAAACTGGCAATGTACTTGTAATTACCGAGAAAAAGTGATATGAATCTGATTGACTCAAAATCTATTTTGGCCAAACTGATGGCCACCGAAGACCTGATCGTTGAACAGCGTAATGTATCAACGGCTTTCTTTGATGTGCAGAACCGAATTCTTACAGTTCCTGTTCTGGATAAAAATATCTCTTCTCAACTTTATGATCTTTTTATGGGACACGAAGTTGGCCATGCTCTGTATACTCCTTTGGAAGGCCTGAAGAAATCCAAAGAAGAAAAAGTCAACATGTCGGTTCTGAACATTGTTGAAGATTCCCGCATCGAACGTAAAATCAAATACAAATATCCTGGTCTAAAGAACTCTTTTGTGAAAGCTTATCAAGAGCTTCTAGAAAGAAATTTCTTTGAAACGGCCGGCAAAGACCTCAATGAGTATAACTTCATTGATCGTGTAAACCTGCACTGCAAAGGTGGTGCATTGCTTACCATTAAATTCAATGAAATCGAGCGTGAGTTGCTGGGTCTTGTTGAATCAACTGAAACTTTCGATGAAGTTGTTGAAGTCACTAAAAAAATTATTGACTACATGAAGTTGGAAGAAGAGGAACGCAAAAAACAAAAAGAAGAACGCGGAGAAGATGACTCCGATGAAGATTATGACTCTGAAGAATATGAAATAGAAGAAGGTGATCTTCCCAGTGATGGAGAAGATGGTGAACCAAAAGATCAGAGTGAAGATAATTCTGAAGAAACCGAGAAGACTGCGAATTCTTCTTCAAGCAATAAAGATGATAAAAAATCCGACAAAGATGAAGAAGAAAAAATTCGTTCTAAAACGGATGACGCATATCGTAAAAACGAATATCAGTTGTTCGCCAATGATGACACCGAAATTCGTTATGTGAATATTCCAGATTTCAAAGTCGAGAACAACATCTTTGATTATAAAGATGTGTACAAACGATATGAAGAAGAGGGATATGGTATCGCCAAAAAAGAATTCGATTCGTTCCGTAGAGATTCGAACAAAGTTGTTTCCTATCTTGTCAAAGAATTTGAAATGCGTAAGAACGCAGATCAGTTGAAGCGTGCTTCTACTGCAAAAACCGGTGACTTGAATATGAAACAGGTGTTCTCATATCAATTCAATGAAGATATCTTCAAGAAAATTACTGTGATGCCTGGTGGCAAATCACATGGGTTGATCATGTTTGTTGACTGGTCTGGTTCGATGGCTCGTCACCTTGCAAATACAATCAAACAATTACTTAATCTTGTAATGTTTTGCAAGAAGGTGAACATTCCTTTTGAAGTGTATTCTTTTGTTGAGAGTACAATTACCGAACATTCATCAACGTTCAAATTAAAGAAAAATGATTTTGTGATCAATGAATTTGGTCTAATCAATCTTTTGTCTAGTCGAATGTCGGCCAAAGATTTTACTTATGCTGGCGCTGCTCTAATGTATATGAGTGGATTATCATCTTATCGTGGAATTCCCCGTACTCCCTACTGGATGTCCTTGTCGGGTACTCCGTTGAACGAAACAATTGTTGCTGCGATGGAAATCATTCCTTATTTCCAGAAAAAATACAAGTTGCAGATTGTTAACACTGTTTTTCTGACTGATGGTGATGGACACTCTTTGTCACAGTATCTACTCAACGATAAACCTTATCACACTGGAGATGTTCGTTATTCTGGCACCAGAACGAAAAAAATTTCTAAGGTTGTAATTCGTGATACAAAAACTAAAAATCAAGAAGAATATCAACCAGATTCTTTTCACAATGGTCAAACTACAGCTCTCATCAAATTGTTGAAGTCGCGAACCAAATCTAATGTGATTGGTTTCTATATTGCTCATGGTAAAGACTATCGTCAGAAAGTTGATTACTTTGTTCCTATAACTAAGTCTATTGAAAGAGAAAAGGCAAAGAAAGATAGGTACTGTGTTGTGACAAATGCAGGTTTCGATGATTACTACCTCTTGCGTTCGGAGTCCATGGACACGGATGAAGACAATGAACTTGTCGTCAAAGAAAATGCAACGACACGTGGTATTGTATCTGCATTCAACAAGTATACAGGCAACCGAGTTGGCAACCGAGTGATTCTTAACCGTTTCATCAATCTTATTATTTAAAAGGAAAAAAATGCATTCCGAATATTACAATGGAAACAAAAGGGCTGTAGTCAGTAAAAAGGCTTCAACCAACATCGATGAGAACCGATCCCTATGGGAAGTTTTAATGTACATCGATGATCGTGTGATGCAAAAAACAACTGCATACAGTGAACAACAAGCTGAGAACATTGCCGAAGACTTCATCAATTCTGGTTCACGTATTTCTCCAACATTACTGAATGAGCGCATCAATGGATAAACAAATCAAAGAAGTCTTCTGTATTGCACAGGAAGAATGTGCAGAAGTAACCCAAGCAATTTCTAAAATCTTCCGTTTCGGTTTCGATTCAAAGAATCCACAGACAAACAAAAGTAATAAACAATGCCTAGAGGAAGAAGTTGGTGATCTCCTGGCCATGGTTGACATTATGGTGGAAAAGTGTATAATCTCAGATAGTAACGTTAATGCTGCTCGAAAAGCCAAACGTGAAAAACTAAAGGTCTGGTCCAATATCGAGGTTTAAAATGTTTCACAAGATTATGAACAAGCTGGGTCGGTATCGACTCATCAAAGACAGGTTGTCCGGTGACGATTACATGCACCGTTATTACCTGTTTCTGAAAGATCGTAAATGGTTTCCCTTTAACTTCACCTTACACAAGATTGTAAAGTCCGATGAACCAGTGATGCATGACCATCCGTGGCCGTACATGACAATCGTTCTCAAAGGCGGTTACCATGAACACACACCAGTCTTTGACAAAGATGGTAAGATTTTTGCCGAAGTCGCCAAGTGGCGTGGTCCTGGTTCTGTCATCATCCGTGGTTCAAAAGAATATCACTGGTTAGAACTGGACAACAATCAACCAGCAACCACCTTGTTCTTCATGGGACCTCAGCTTCGCGAATGGGGTTTCTGGAAGGGCAAATGGATTCAATCCGAAGAATATCTAGAGAAACGTCTTAAAAATGAGCAATGAAGAACTAGAGAAGATTTACAAAGAAATGGTAGAAATCTTTGGAGACAATCTTCCTAATCCGGAACAGGAACCAATCCGTTTCGCATATTATGTTAAACTCTATAAGTACTATCACGTTTCAAGCGCCTCCGGCAATTCCTGAGTAAAGAATGCAAACCTTCTTTGACATTTCTTTTGTTTCACTGAACCTTTTCAGCTTCATGCTGGGTATGTTGTATACCCTCTGTGCTATCACAACATTCGGTAATCCAGTAAAACTCTGGTTACACGTTGTTGTGTATATTGCAGGTGTCGCACTATATTTTTATATAAACAGTACAGGACATATCCAAATGACTCCTCAGTCAAACGCAAAGTATTATCAATTAGATATCGTAATGAAGACAGGATTCAAATACTCACTGGTTTGCTTGGGCAAACAATTAGAGGGTATGAAAAAGAATTCTTCCGGAGAGTGGACCGAATCTTTGAAGGTTACTGAGATAACAAAAGAAGAATATGAGAATTTCTACTACAGAGATGAACCAAAGAAAATTTCGAAAGACTTAGAATCCATTCCAGAAAAAAAATCCAAGAAGACTAAAGATCCAATTGCATTTTCTACTGTAGAGGATTTCTTAGAAGGTAACTTGAAGAAAGAGAAGAATTAATTATGCCAGTATTTGATGATATGAAAATCGAATGCCAAGATTTCGCAATTGGTGGTAAACTCGTTACCGGTAGTATAATCGTTAAAGAATACGAATACCGAGATCCAATTGCAGTTCAAAAAGTAATCAAAGAAAAACTCTTAGAAAGATTAATAGACCATATCTTAGAGAATAAACTTGCAGAATTCACTATGGTTAAACATCCAATTGAAGATTCTAGAATTTACAGAGTCCGTTGTTACCTTGCACCGGACCACACTGTTAAGATTCTAAGAACTCTTAAACAGAACCTACAATTATGAAATACGTTTACTCAGAGGAATATGATGCGTATTATGATAAAGAAACCAATGAGTGGCTTGATGACAAGTGTGATGATCCGACTTGTGAATTTTGTATGAATAGACCGGAGAGACCGGTGGCTCCAGAAAAAAATTTCGAATCCTCAGATTCCGGCCCAGAAAATAAAAAATTGGAAAAAAGAGTTTGACCTGGTGGGGCTTTTTATTATATACGCGCTCACCCATACCCCCCATCCATACCCCATAACAGCTGCCATGGCAACCAGCAGCCACCATATAAGCCAAAAAAAAGGGCAGCGCCGCAAAGCACTGCCCTTGAACCACCCACCATCCAGCCGAGCCTCAAGTGGGGGAAAACCTCATGCTGCCACTGCTATCCGAATAACCTTTGCCATTTTCCGTCCATGGGCCGGATATCCAACCACTGCCACATCCTTGGAGTAGCAGGCACGGCAGCCATTACACTTGCCACCATGCTCATATGCACGGCACAGCGTGACACCAGCAGGCACATTGTCAGAGCTAGGCAGAATGGTGCTGCCATGGACACCAGGTGTAAAGGTGCCATCCACAGCATCGCTACTAGGACGGACCATGACATTAGGCAGTGCTTGCATGGAGGCCAGGATGGCAGCGAATTTGGTAAACTTATGCATCCTGGTGGGCAGCCAGTGCTTCACATGGGGCGTAGCTACCATGACAGCGTACATTTTCTCCGCGAGCTCGAGGCTGTACATGTCTCCAGAATCGAACCAACGGAAGAAGCGCTGTTTTTTCAGAGCAGCCACCATGGTGTCCACCCAGTCAGCTTCCTGCCATGCCAGCTTATTGTCAAAACGAACAGCTTTCACACCAGGGAAATTGTACATCCCGGTGGTGGCGTAGCATCCAGAACAAGCAGCAACCAGGTCGCCGTTGGTGGCTTTGCTGCCGGGGCAAGTCTCAATAGCTTGCAGCGACCAGGAGAGGATGTTATCCAGCTTGGAGGTTTTGGAGAGCTTGTTCATTTTCTTGCCTTTTGTTTAACCGATGGATGGATTATGACAGAACCAGTGGAAATGGCAATGTAAACTTTAGTATTCCATCCGTCCGGTCAAGTGCTTGCCATGGATGGCAGGATATGATAGGCTGGTCGGTTATGCTAGGACTGTATCAATTTGCTTGGCAATGCTAACCACACCATTCCAGAGGATGCTAGCGGTGCTAAGGGTTTGGATCGGAAACATGGCACCCAGCACCATAAAACCAAAAGCAAGAACCAAGCGAATAATCATACAGCTCTCCAAAAGAAAACGTCCATACCAACAACAATCAAACCGAGCACACCGACCACGGACAGGATCAGCAGCTCATGGCGATCAAAAAAGGACATTATACACCCTTGGTAATGGTTACGGCACCAGCCTTGCGGTTGGCTTTGGCAGCCTTAGCGCCAACCTTGCCGACCTGCTTGGACAGCAGCTTCTGGAGGCGAGCCTCTGCCTTAGCGATAGCAGCAGCCTGCCGTGCCTCAGCACCAGCCAGCTTCTCTGCCTTGACAGTGGCAGCCAGCTCTTTCACGCGAGCCTGCAAGGTTTTGACCTCAGCACGAGCAGCACGGAGAGCAACAACGGAGAGGGAGACGGTTTTAGCCATTTTAAATCCTTTAATTAATGAGCCAATTGAGAAACGATATCCAGAGCACCTTGCAAGCCGTTATAGCTTTCAGCAACCGGGACACTACACCGAGGATGGAACACCTGATAGCGGCGATGCTCAGTGGAGTAGCGGATGGTGAAAGTACCGCGGTCCGTGCGGACCTTGGTGGTGTTCTGGGGAGTGAGAGTGATTTCGAACATTTTTTGTCGCTTTCTTGAATCGATGGATGAATTATGACAGAATTGGAGGGATTGGCAAGCGCTCAGGAATGATCCAGCGGACCGGTCAAGAATGCTTGACGGATGCTCCAGCCCCTGTATAATGGGACCTATTCGAAAGCAGCCTGGGGTGGACGCTGGGGCTGCGTGACTGATCCACGACTATCGATCCCTCTGCCGCGATAGTAATTTCCAATCGCAAAACGCTTGCCATAGCACTCCGGTCAACAATGCCGAAAGCGCTTGACAAACCCACCAATGCCTGTATTATCCAAGAATCGATTCAACGAAAGGCGACACCATGAAAGCAGTAAAACTTCAGTATGCGGAAATTCGGAGTATTATCAGCAATATGTCCAATGCATCATATTCAAAATATGGATCATATTCATATTCTGCTGGTTATCTGGAATCTCAATTGGCGCAAGTAATGGCCGATTTACCCGCTAATAAGCAAATTGATATTATCAAAACGCTTCAGCGGACCATTAATGATTTGCAAAAGGCATAATATGGACTATAAAATCGAATATGATGGCGAATTCTATAATGTATATTATGGAGATACTCATTTAGAAACCTTTTGGTCTCTGAGTGAAGCACAGGATTATCGCGCTATTATGATATGGGAGCGAGATAATGCCTTTCAGGACTATGGTACCGAGTGGGATATTGAGATGGTTTGAGCGTGTCCTGTGTGATTTTGGTAGGTTTTGGATATATTTCGGTGCAATACACGAACTAAGTATCCAATCCTACTACCTATCCGCGACATACTCCGCGCAGGTATGCATTATATTGCATAGTACTATAATGCATATCAGGTAAGCAGTGAGGTAGCATTGAGGTAGACTCTATTTAATACAATGGTTCTCATACTAAAACACTGGAGAACTATTGTATTAGGTTGACAAACCTAGGAATACCTGTATGATTCAGGTATTGATTGATTGATTTTCTTTGACGTAGTGATGAGGTAACATTATGCGAAATTCTGATATTATTGAGATGGTAAACGATTTGCTGGATGAGCAAGGTGAGGTTACTATTGGTAATCTGACATTCTATCCTTCTGATATTCTACGTAAATGTGATCCTACTGCTTATCGGATTACTGTCAATGAATATATCGATAATATGATTCAAGATTTGGAATATGATCTTGAGCGTACCGATGATGAGGATGAGCAGGTAGATTTGAAAGAACAAATTGCTCATCTTGAAGATTCTTATATTTGAGGTATTAAATGGGTTTCGAGAAACGTATTCTAAATGAGATTGATCCTTTGCTGGATTCTGATACTCATGCAGAGTTTTATAATGGTACATTGTTCTTGGAAAATGTATCAGGTGAAACAGGTAAGCGGATCTATAATAGGTTGGTGAAACGTCTAGGTAAAGAAAAGGTGATTTTCTCTACCATTGGTGATGGTTTCGCTGTTGATTTTGTTTGAGGTAAGAGAATGGCAAAATTGTTAATTACCACTCAGGTTCACGAAAACTATGGTGCCCACGATTGGGATGGTGAAGGTGAATGCCCCCAATACTGGAAAGCAAAGGGTGGTAACGATTATGTGGTACGTAATATTACCGATTTTGGTAATGTGACGGAAACTGTCATTGCCGTACGCTCTCAGGTAGAATCGGATAATCATTATTTCCGTGAAGCCATTATCGATTGGGAGGTAGTCGCTGACGATTATCTCACCGAATTCGAGCGTGACCAGCTGGAATATGAGGGTGTGATTCGTTTTGCACCCAAGGAACTAACCCTTTAAGGAGATAATATGGATTACGCAATGTACACCGACAAAGGCAATGCAATGGTGCATGGCATCGTTGTTGCAGCAAAATACAAGGGCCTATCATGGGGCG
>Ga0315904_10010345_pt1 | contig 12080 bp, 12 predicted proteins | sample LakEriMetagenome_6_FD_203529 | JGI IMG/M metagenome (GOLD analysis project Ga0315904, IMG submission 203529) | Freshwater fungal communities from buoy surface, Lake Erie, Ohio, United States - Buoy 12 MA120 | ecosystem: Environmental > Aquatic > Freshwater > Lake | place: USA: Lake Erie, Ohio...
AGAATGATTATGTTCACAGCTACAAGTGATTGGTGTCCTGCAAGTCTTCCAACAGTCTCCAGTACTTCATGTGCATTGATAGGATTCGACGGAGAACCGTTCTTTGACGCAACGACCCTTGGAGCAAATCTGGATAACCCACTTTCTATCCCAGGAATGAGTGGCGATGAAGTCATAGCAGTATGGAATCCTGTATCTAAGAAATATTCCATTCTAGCTAAGACATACAACGAAGTTACCGATATTCAAATCAATGGATATGACTTCGAATATCGTAAAGGTGATGCGTGTGCTTGGACTGATTGGCACACCGGTACAGATTGTGCTACGCTGCCTGATCCTGAACCTGGACCATAATCATGCCCCAAGTAAGATTCTTAAACATACCTGGACGACAAACAGTAGTGCTGTTCAATGGCCCACAAGTAGCTATGGAAGAAGCCTGCTGTTGTTGTCCATGCTGGCCTTGGGTAACAAGTTACGAAGTAAGTTCAGATGTTACATCCGATGTAGCTGAGTGGGAGTGTACTCTTGAAGATGGATGTATCGCCAACTTCAACGACGATACAATCGATGTTAGAGCTTGTGAACCTTTTGGTCCTGATTATGACTTTCCTCCAGTTATTCGTCGAAAGACTCGGATCGAAGGTCTATTAAATTTAGAGTTTGCAGTAACTCTTGAAATCGACCCAGAGACTTGTTGCTTTACTGAACAAGAGACATTGTTAGGTACGGTAACGAAAATATTAGAAGTTGATGTAGCTCATCCAGACGACTACGACGATTGGATGCTTCCGCCTTGCTATGGTTCTCGACCTACGCCAACTACTCTGACAGCCACTATAGAATACGAAGTTTACTTAGTAGTAACGTGTAACACGGTGAGCCTCAGATACGACCAAATAAGCATTACCGATCCTTGCGATTTTATCGCTTCATCTATTTGGCTAGGTTACTTTGGAATATGTGCAGTATCCACAGGAAACCTATTTACAACATGTGACAATGACACCGACACATGCTGTATGCCTGATCCTGATGAATCATGTCCAACCCACTGGACTAACACATCCGACATTGAATCATGCGTGACACTAACTTGGACGGGAACAGGGTTGTTATAGTATGCCCTACTTGTAACAAAGAATACTGTGCGGATAAACCAAGACGAGTATGCTGCGGTAAACTTATCTCGAAGGAAACACAGTTTCGAATTTCCCCGCAGAATGCTCCTGAAAGGAAAGTAAGAATTATGGGTAAGGTCCGATTTAATTCAGATTCGAAGATCGTAACTAACCCACAGTCGGACCTTCTCGTAGTCACTGTGGCTACAGGTTCCTTCCAGGAGATGCTAAAGATATCTGGTCCGATCTTCAAAGAGTACGCAAAGAAGTGTGGAGCAGATTATCTCGAAGTCACAGATACCACACAACTCTATGGAGTCTTTGAGAAGTGGCGATTAGCTTCACTCGAAGGTTACAAACGATATTTATATATTGATGCAGACGTTGTACTCAAGAACTGTCCTAATATGTTTCAACAGTTCGCCCCTGGTAAGGTCTACATCCATAATGATTGGCCTTTGCTTCAAAGTAAGGATTGGATGCAACGAGAATGGGAGTCTTGTGAAATCAGTTCAGATCGATTGGATGATTCGGTATGTTTGAATACCGGAGTCGTTCTTTTTGATGATGAACATAAGTATATTTGGCAGGCTCCAGATATCGAACTGAAACCTTCACATTGCATCGAGCAGTCATGGGTACAACATCAGATTCAGACTAAGAATGTTCCATTTGAATCATTACCTACGTCATTCAATACGCAATGGTGGATGCCTGATTTTGTACAACTTAGAAAGTCTGCCAACATAATTCATTATGCCAACGCACCTGATCGGCTCGATAAGATGCGTCAAGAGATTGAATGGTGTCCGTTTCAAGAAGGATGGAAGTGTACTCTTGCCTCTACATTTGTCGGAAAAGAAATAATATCTTCGCCCGATACTTGTACTGCGTGCGAACTATGCTCTAAACCACGAACGCTGAACCCTGTTACCGCGAAACTATGCTTCGATGCTTGCGATAATACTGATCTTCAAAAGACTCTCCAGACGGTTATCGACGGGGGTGAGTTACCTGCTGGCGTAGGAACCAATCTATCGAAGGTATTCAGTTGGGCGTTCATCAAAGCTAGACCTGGATGCAAGTGCAAAGGTTGGGAAGACATTCTGAATGGTTGGGGTCCAGCCAAGTGCGAGCAGGAGCAGGACAAGATTATTGACCAGCTTCAGAAGGAAGCCAAACGTAGGAAACTACCATTCGTCAGGTCAGTAGCTCGAATGTTGCTTCTAGGCGTTATCAAAGCGTCAAAATAGCCCCTAGAACGCTTCCTGGAAGGAAAATTGACTCAGAACACGTATCGAAGTCCCGATGCGTTTTAGGGCCAGTTTTCGAGGTCTGAATAACCTGTAGTCAGATTGACTACACTTGTCTCAAAGTGAGACGCCATTCTCAAAATGAGACAGAAAATCTTCCGAAATTTCCCCTTGACGTTCGGCCAAGGATCGCACTAGAATCTACGAACGAAGTGAGTAGATTCTAGTCTTAGGTTCAGAGTGATTAAATTTCAGAATCTAAGTTAGATAGTAAATACTCTCAGCATCATTCGAGTATTACTAAGGATATTAAATTTCAGAATAAAGAAGAATACTCACTTCGTTCGTAATCTTCTTTATTCTGAAATTTAATAATATATATATATATATAGTATATAGATATAGTTAAGTAACTAAGAGCGGCGACCGATACCATCGACCCGCAATCGTGAAATTTAATGGCTCCGAGCGAAGAAAAGATTTTTCGAAAAAAGCACTTGACACCGATTCGGCTTGTGCTAAACTGAAAGCGTCGGGCCGAGATTAACGGCAACCCCTAACGTGTTTCCCATGACTCGCTTTACGTTCTAGCCAGTCAACGTCCGACAAGAGTACGCTCGTCGTCCAAGGGTAGGATCGATCTTGCGAAAGGTCGGATGTTGGTTCGAATCCAACCGAGTGTATTGGTGTCAAAGAAAAATCTCCGCAACGAGTGATGCTGCAAATCGTCACGGATAGGTACTGTTCCGTGTAGGGGATTGTCCAATAGCATCGGGACTGTTGACATCGGAGCTAGTCACTTTCGACTCGTAAATAGTGCTCAGTAGGGACGAATAGACTACAGGGCAACAAGGATCAGTAGCTCAGTGGCAGAGCAGCACCCTTCTAAAGTGCAGGTCGGATGTTCGATTCATCCCTGATCCATTTATAGATATTGGTCTAATCAACCTTACCGCTGCCTGAGGGACATTTGCTGAATTAAGCATACAGGAAGGTCGATGCTGAAACCGGAGTGATTACTGGGAGTATGATGGGTGTTCGACAATTAGATGACCTGCCAAGTTGTCTAGTAGTGATAGAAGCCGGAGGTATTAGGCTGCTCGACAAGAGACGATTCGTCGGTTCGAATCCGACCTATCACTATTTCCTTCCAGGAAACGTACAGCAAATTCCCATAATGATGCACATGGGAGCTAGCCTTACCCAGTTCGGAACCACTGACTCCGAACTGGGTATTTTTTTAACTATTTTTTGGTAACTAAGAAATGTTTGTAGTTTTCTTAATGACATTGGAACTATTAAAGTTCTCATCGCATGAGACTGTTACAGTAGATTTGGTTGAATACAACCACTACTATGACAGTGATACTAAGAAAATATTAGACCAGATCATAGCTTATGATTGGGATGAATCTTCTAAGAAATTCTTAGTTAGGCAATGGTGGATACCAACAGAGTTGCAGATATCAAGACACGAAGACTACAAGGTTCTTCAATGGACTGATCGAATCAAGTATCGACACCGTAAATTACGGACCAAATCATTCAAGGAAACCCACACCGACTATGACCCAGAAGTTCGAAACAGAAAGTATCTCGATCCTCAAGATCGTATTCCAGTTTTTCCTTAGGTATGTAGTCCCATTCTCATTGGCTGGAACCCTTCTATGGTTAATATTGATGCCTAGAGGTACGCAGCTAGATAAGATGATCGATGAACATATCAAATCGTGTGAAGAATGCGATTATCGGTTCGATGTTATCCAAGGATGGACTTACAAGCAAGGTTGTCAAACATTGGAGAATCTCCAAAGAAGGAAATATCGATGACTTGACAAGATTAAAATTCTCGATAGAATACACTTATCGAACCGATGGGAACCGCATGAAGGAATCAGTTCTGACTGAACGAAGTCCCCTGATGATGGTTCGATATAAGCAACCCAGTGGTGTAATCCAGGAAACACACTGGTAGCAATACCAGAGTTCGCAGTTCAACTCTCGCGGTGGGTTGCTTTTATTTCTCAAGACAGGATAACCAATGGTTAAGAAAGTATTATCACTTGATGATGACGGTCAGTTAGAAGAACTGCAAATCGAACAATTGAAAGTGGAAGTTCCACAAGGACGAGTTTACAAACGACGAGACGGTTTGAAGCTCGGAAGATATCGAGGAACGCAGACAATCGTTCAGTACGTCGAAGAACTACTTATCAAAAATGAGATACTCGCTTGCATCATTGGTAAAGTACCTTGCACAAATGAATCAATGCTTCGTAGCGTAAAGAAATATTTTCCTGGTAAGTCCAAAAGGAATGTCAGCGTCGGTAAATGGCGTACAGCTTACAATGCTGGAACCCTTTATTCGATGCAAGAGAAACCGCTAATCGTATCGTTCAAATACAATTCACTTGGATATGTAGTTGATGATCGAAGCGGGAAGTATTATCAATACTGGGACGATTGCAGACAGAAATGTATCGACCTTCGAATTGCGGACCCTAGGTTTTTTACCCAGGAAGAATTGTCGGCAATGAGAGTAGCAGCGGTCAATGATGACCCTCAATTTTCTACTTGGAATATCCCTGGAGAAGACTTCTGTGAACACTTCAAAGAAAAAATCGGTAAAGACCCTTACAAAGCCATCAAGTGGCCCAAAAACTTTCAGTCATTTAAGACAACTTCAATCGTGCAATCTCTGTGAGATATCGCAGTATTGCAAGTACAAGGTAGAGCCGAGAGGGATGATCCCTTGCGATATACTATTCGTTGCTGATCCACCTACGATGGGTGACTACGCATTGAAGAAAGCGATCTCTGGTGAGGCATGGAAAATCTTAGTTCGAATTGTCCATGCCGTTGACAGTAGGCTTACCTTCATGGTAACAAATGCGTTATCATGTACTCCGTTCGAAGATGGTAACAGGGCTGAACTAGCTACTCCAAAGAAAGAATATCTTCGTAACTGTACCGTTCATCTAAACAAAGTTATCGAGCAGTCCGATCCAATCGTAATCATTGCGATGGGTAAGCACGCACAAACATCACTGAAGTTATTGCACGTTGAGCACGAAGTAATCGTTTCACCTTTATCTATTGCAAAGCAAGGCGAACATGGACGAGCAGACTTTGTACGAGCAACCCATGTCCTAAGGAAATACTTTGATGAGCGATAATGTCAATCACCCGAAACATTACAATTCCCATCCAGCGGGAATAGAATGTATAGATGTAGTTGAGCATCTACCTTACAACGTCGGCAATGCAATCAAGTATTGTTGGCGTAGTGGGTTGAAAAACCCAGACCCTACTGAGGATTTACAAAAGGCAATATGGTACTTAAAAAGGGAAGTAGCAAGAAGACAAAAACTAAGAGAGAATCCCTATGGGACTTATACCGAGACGGATTATCTCAAAGCCTTATCTCAAAGTTCCTTAATGACAGAGAGCGATACCGCATCTATGCCGTTGAAGGACTGCGAGAACGAGGATCAAGGGACCATCTCGAATTTGGAACCATCTATCACCGTCTCATTGAAATCTCGGCTTCAGGAATTGGGGATGATCAGGCTACCTTAGCTTCGCATATCAATGATTGGTGTAAGAAGCGTTTCAAGACAGCAACACCTGATGAGTTTGCAAATATCTATAGACTTGCCAATATCGCATTGGTATCGTTTATAGAGTACAAGAAATGGGAGAAAGCATTAGGCAAGAAGTATAATTACTTCTCCCAAGAAGAACAGTTCAAGAATATGTACAAGTTACCTTCTGGTCGCATCATTCCATTGCGAGGACGTTTCGACGAAATCATTCAATGGGATAAGAAGACGCTTTGGGTTCAAGAGAATAAAACAAAGTCTCGTATCGATGAAATGGCTATTGAGACTCAATTACCGTGGAATCTTCAGACGATGTTCTATGCAGTAAATCTACAGTTGAAGCATCCTCAGTACAAGTGCGGTGGTATTGTCTACAATGTCATTCGTACCCCTGGAGAAAGACAGAAGGTAAAGGAACCCGATACCGAGTTCTTTGCACGTATTCAAGAAAACATTGCAAAGGATCAGGCACATTACTTCAAGCGATGGGAATATGGATTGTCCCAAGATCACTTGAAAGCATGGGAGCAACAAACTCTCATTCCAATCCTTGAGCATATTGCGAATTGGTGGGACTCTATCAAGTCAAACCCGTTCAATCCCTGGGTGGACGCAGACGGAAACGTAAATCCGTGGCATTTCATACGTCCATTCGGGGTGTACGACTCAATGGCAAACGGAAACGGAGACTACTTCGATCTAATATGCCGAGGAATAACCGTAAATCTAGATCGAGCTACAACCGTGTTTCCAGAACTAGAAGACGACGACCCTAATGCGGAGAAAGAATGAGTTATCTAACTATTCGAAAAGAGACATCTGCGGAATGGTCATACTCAATTCGAGTATGTATCGTAGGTAACGCAGTACCAGTAATTTTGAAAATCAATGCACGGTCATTACGTGATGCTATGCAGAAGGTTCTCGAAAATGCGTTTGAACTCTTGGGATTTGAAATAACCCCAATCTCAATTTATGAATTTCAACAAACAGAAACTCAACACAAAGAAATTGTTTGTTGGTTCAGCTAGGAGTGACTATGGTAGTCAAGAAATTAGTTCCGAAGAAAAATGTCGCAAAGAAAGAAATTAAAGAACCATCACAGATATCGGTTCGAATTCCAGGACCGGACGAGTTGAATGTTCCGCCAGAAAAACTTACAGATTATTGCATCTGTATCTACGGGACCAAAGGCATCGGTAAGACTTCGCTCGCAGCATCGTTTCCAAACTCGTTTACCACGATGTTTGAACCACGACGCCGCAACCTATCCATCCGTATGCAGCAACTAGGCGTACCGGACTTGGACAAGGTAAAAGCATCGGAAGCTGATGAATGGGAAATTTTCAAACAGTACCTTGCATTGGCTGAAGAAGATGATACAGTAAGTAATGTTGTGGTTGATACTATCGACCTTGCTTACACGGCAGCCCTCCTATCAGTCTCCGTTCGCAATGGATACGATCATCCATCACAGAACGATAAAGACTACGGAAGGACTTGGGGTAAGTTGTCACAAGAAGTGGCTCTGACCTTTGATACATTCCGACAAAATGGTAAGGGACTTATATTTATTTCCCATACCAAGGAACGTGACATTGAAGTTGTTGACGGTTCGACTGCAAAGATGGTAAGCCCCTCGGCTCCACCTGCTTGCATTCAATACTTGAAACAAGCATGTGACTTTGCATTTTTCTATGGTTACTTCTTAGGTAAGCGGGCCTTGGTGCTTCGTGATAACGAAGGAAGTATTTGGACTGGTTGTGGTGTGACGAATCGTTTCATGCAACCAAACGGTAAACCCCTTAATATACTGGAAATGCCAGATGACCCAAAACTAGGATATCAACGATTGAACGATGCTTTCAACAATAAATGTTGGGACATCACCACACCTGAAGATGAACGAACCACTGAAACCGTTTCTCGTAAACCTTTGAAGAAGTCTTAATTGAGGAGATTGAACTATGGCTAAAGCAGCACAAGAACCAAAAGTATCAGAATCAGCATTCATTGCACGTTTGAATAAGAAGAAGGAACTTCTTAAGAAGGCTTCCAATGCGAAGGCACAATCATTTCTTAAGGATACAGAATTGATTAGTCTGTTCGGCTTAGATGCCGATACCTCTGTTGTTGTTACTTGCAAGGCAACCGGAGTTCGCTATGGAACCGACAAGAATGGAGACGCATTCTTCTCGTTCAATTATACGATCTGTGAGGGTGAGCATGAAGGTGTCAACCTTTCCGTGTATCGTAAAATTGATACTTCCACGGATGAGAAGGCAGAGAAGTCAATGCAACAAGTTATGTTCGGATTCCAACGATTGGGATACGACACCGAAGGTTGGACTGGTTCGGAACTGGTCGAAGCTGCCAAGGATGTAAGCAAGGATAAGCCAACGGTGAACATTAGCTTGTCTGTGTATCAGAAGGATGAGAACTCTGATCCACGGTTGAACATCAACGTCATTAGCGTCAAGAAGAACGATGACGATGAAGAACCATCGGATGATGAGGAAGAAGAATCCGAAGATTCTGAAACCGAGGAAGAAGATTCCGAAGAAGCCGAGGACGAGGCTGAGGAAGAAGAATCCGAGGAAGAAGATGAAGGGTTGGATGGCGAAGCTATGGTTGGCTACGAAGTTACCTTCAAGCCTAAGGGTGCAGCCAAAGCTATCAAGGGTGGTGAAATCACTTCGTACAATAAGTCGAAGAACACGTTCACTGTCACGCACAAGGGCAAGACCTACAAGGATGTAGCCTTTGATGATGTGACGATCCCTGAATAGTCAACTCGGTCAGAAGCCCCTAGAGTAATGATATTCTAGGGGCTTCTTTCTTTTCGGAGAAATAGAATGGAAAAATTACAAGAAATAATTATGAACCTAATCTTAATTGGTTCGTTGTGCATAATTGCGATAGTCGGATTTCAGTTGGTCTTCAGATTATTCTTAGTCATAAACGGGGTAATACGATGATTCAGAAGAATGACCGTAAAGCTAGAAAATGCCTAAGCTGTAGGAAAGACTTTTCTTCAGATGGTCCGCATAATAGGATTTGTTTTTCATGCAAAAGAAAACACGAAACAAAGGGTCTAAACGAAACGGACCTGGAAGTAAAGCTGGACGTAGAAACGTCGGCGTTTGTTCGAGGACAATTCCCAGAGAAGATGGACTGGTTGGGATAGCAATTGACGTTGAATCCACCGGACTAGGTTTGTATCGAGGATGCGAACCCTTCATGGTGACTGCTTGTGACGAGAACGGAAAAACATTTATCTGGGAGTTCCCAGTTGACCCATTCACTAGAAAGGTTCAATACGACGAAGCCACGACGCTAAAGATCAGAAAGACTCTCGGAGCCTACAAGAAGTGGGTATTCCATAATGCGAACTACGACCTTCGGGCCTTGCTCAGTATAGGTTTTCTTCCAGGAGATTACTGGGACAAAGAGATTCACGATACTCAGTACATGAGTCATGCTTTCGAATCGACTGCTAGACACGGATTAAAGGTCTTAGCATTGGTCCATTTAGATTACTCGGACATTGACGAGAAAGAACTAGAGAATGCGGTGAAGGCGGCTCAACGTAAGGCTAGAAAGCTAGGTTGGTCTGTAGCAGGTGGCAAGAGTAATATACCTTCGTTGAAGGGGGAGAAGAAAGAAGTTTTTCGATCAGACTATTGGCTCCCGAAGGCATTGGACCCTACCGATAAGACTTGCGAGAAGTATGCGTTAGGCGACGTAGAGCGTACTATCGGACTATTCATCTTCTTCAAGCAAGTCTTTGAGGACGATCAATGGCAAGCGTACAATCGATTACGTCCACTGGTGAAGTCAGTATTCAACATGCAAACCAATGGAGTATCGGTAATTCCGAGAAACATAAAAATGGGCTTGCAACATTTCGAAGAAATGCGAGAATCGTTGCATCAGTGGTTGGTCAAGTATGCTAAGAAGAAAGGCTTACCAGACTTCAATCCCGCCTCGACAGAGAAGGTTCAAACCCTCTTGTTCGATAAGATGGAGTTAGAACCAGTTGCTTTCACCAAGACAGGATTCTCGACGGATGCAGATACGTTAGAAGTGTTACTCGAAAACACTTTTGACAAACCAGAACAGCATGACGTTATCCAACGTCTAATAGATTTCAGAAAGACAAAGAAGACCATCGAAGCATTGAACTCTTATGGTGAGGTACGATTTAATAATAGATTGTATCCATCGTTCTTTGCCTTCGGTACAGTCACAGGTCGGTTCTCATGTAAGAACCCAAATACCCAGAACGTAGGTAAGAAGAAGCAAGAGTACGACGAAGAAAATGATTCCAAGTTTTCTCTGCGTAATATCTTCGGTCCTTTACCTGGGAAAGTTTGGTACGCAATCGACTACGATCAATTTCAATTAAGGATATTTGCGTATGCTTCCAATACCCCAGAACTTGTCAGAGCGTTTGACAACGGACTTGACGTACATAATATCGTTGCTTGTGATATCTTCGGTATTGATACACCTGATGAATTACAACGTCGAGCAGCCAAAGCAGTCAACTTCGGTATCATCTTCGGTGCAGGGCCAAAGCGTATTGCAGCAGAGTCAGGAATCCCAGACCTCTACTACCAGTACACAGAACGATACCACAACGTCCCAGTCTACATCGCTAAGTACGGAGACTTAGCTAAGAAACAAGGATACGTCCATACCCTAGGCGGTTATCGCGTATCTGTACCTTGGAAGTTTAAGTACAAGGCAGCTAACTATGTCGTTCAAGGTACTGAGGCAGAGATTGTCAAACGTGCTATGATCGATATAGATAATTTCCTTGAGTACGATGCAGAACCACGACTCAAGATGATTATGCAGGTACACGATGAATTGATCTTTGAAGGTAATGCCGGAGACGATCATACCGAAGTATTGCATAAGGTTGCTGATATGATGCTCAACTCGTCCTTAGAGGTTGGCGTCAAGGCAGCAGTAGAATGTTCACGAATCGACAACAACTGGGCAGAGAAAGTAAAACTCTTTAAGAAATAGGTAATTATGTACGCAAAGTTTTTCAATTTTTATCTCGGAACAGACATCGACGAAGAACATAAAGAACAAGTCCAAACAGAATGTCCGTTCTGTGGTAAGGATAATCACTTTTACGTCAACCCAATCACTAGCCTATGGGACTGCAAAGTTTGCGGAGAATCAGGTAATCAATATGCACTCATTACAAGACTCTGGGAAGAAGCTCTCGACAACACCACGGACTCTGATTATGAAAGCGTATCCTCCAATCGTGGGATTAAGTCTGGAGTTATCAGAAGGGCAGGAATATGTTATAGTGGAGTCACAGGAAAATGGTTTGTACCATATAGAGTTCCTGGAAAAAAATATCTCTATAACTTGGGAGTGTTCGACCCTACAAGAACTAAAAATCCTTATACGATTTATAAAGGACCAACTCTCAAACTCGGACTGTTTAACCCTTTTAATTGTGTTGTAGACAATTCGTACATAACAGAAGGTGAATGGGATGCGTTGGCAATGTTTCAGATTGCCAATAATCCGAAAGTCGGGATCGTAGCAGTACCTGGAGCACAATCGTTCAAGTTAGAGTATTTCAAAGACCTGACTCATACTAAACGATTCATGCTCATGTACGATAACGATGGAGCAGGTCAGAAAGGTTGTGCTAAGGCTCAGGATGTTCTAGTCAAAGCGGGTAAGGACGTTATGGTACTTGACTGGTCGTTGATACCAGAAGCACCAAAAGATGTTCGAGACTTGTTGATTAAGCATGGAGCACAAGAAGCACGAATACTATTGAACTCCGCAGTTGTAACCAGTTCCTATGAACCAGTTGCACCTAAAGAGACGAGTAGTGGGTACGTCACCACTGTTAAAGATATCGTACCAATCAAGTCCTACGAGGATTACATTACAGCATTCGAAGAACATATTTATATGAACGAATCCTGTAAGCTATCCATCGCAGCTTGTATGGCTATTGCTGCCTCGGTCAAGATACCTGGAGAAATGATCTGGGGATTCTTGATCGGTCCGCCATCATGCGGTAAGAGTACGATCATCGAGTCCTTCGGTGGAACAAA
>Ga0315904_10010346_pt1 | contig 12078 bp, 10 predicted proteins | sample LakEriMetagenome_6_FD_203529 | JGI IMG/M metagenome (GOLD analysis project Ga0315904, IMG submission 203529) | Freshwater fungal communities from buoy surface, Lake Erie, Ohio, United States - Buoy 12 MA120 | ecosystem: Environmental > Aquatic > Freshwater > Lake | place: USA: Lake Erie, Ohio...
ATGTTGCACGCTATAAATCATCAGCTGAAAATGAGCGGATCAAGAATGAGATTTTTAACCAGAATCCTCTACCGGTTGCACCTGCGGTTGACCCTCTCGTTCAGCAGCAGCAAGCGGCGGACGCAGCGGCGGCAGCAGCGGCGCAGGGAGGACCAGCAGCGGCGGACGCAGCAGCACAGCAGGCAGCAGCACCAGACGCAGGACCACCACAGCCGGGAAATCCACAGTCAGGCCCGTTTCCGTGGCCGGCAATCCCGCCTCCACAAGCACCGGACGGCGGTTATGGTAATTATAAAGACAGAGACGGTATTATGGCTTTGCTTCGCGCATATAATGATCACCAAGTAGCAAACGGTGTACGAGTAGATGCTGTATTTAATACTCGTAGGTTGGCGGGAGAAGCATCAGGGTTGAAACGCGATATTATAACATTTGCAGTTGCTGGTCAGCCAGGATTAGCTACTCCAAGTGCAACAATTATCGGAAAATATCTTCCAGATATTAGGAGAGAATATATAGAAGCGGCACGGGCAGCACAGGCAGCAGCGGCACAGGCAGCAGCGGCAGCGGCAGCAGCAGCAGCAGCACAGCAAGGACAGGCGGCCGGTCCAGCTCCGCAGCAGCAACAGCAGCAGCAACAGCAACAACAGCAACAGCAGCAGCAGCCAGCAGCACCAGCAGCGCGTCAACTCACAGCAGAACAGCAGGCATACCTTAATGCTGGAGGCACCCGGCCGCTCATAATTGCAGAGTTAAACCGGGACCAAAGCGACGAGGTTTGGGAGTTATACAAGGCCTACGAGATAGACACGGGTGCTGTTCTGGATCCTGGAAGCGCACAGAATCCAAATATTCAGGGAATGCGCGCATTTTATGATACATTACCGCAAAACCTTAAAAACCTTATGCAAAAGATAGGAACCGGAGATGATATAGATGAAGATACTGCGGTTATGGACAGTTTGAGAGATTGGATTGTAAATATCAAGCAGCAGCGTCAGACGTGGGGCAACGCGCAGAATCCACGCCAGCCGAGCAATTCGCTAATTGGTCTGGGTCGCGGAGAGCGCCGCGCAAACGCAAGGGCGAATGCAAAGCAGTATTTGCACCGCCAAGGTGTCCCACCCGAACTCCTCGCGAAATTGATGAAGCATTATGGAATCACCGACGATACGCTGGTAGGTGAATTGGAAGGCAGCGGCATTTGGGATACAGTCAAAGACTGGGCTTCGTCAGCCGCCGACTCTGCGAGCGGTTGGTACAACACGATTGCAAACAACTTGCCGACTATGAGTGATGTTCGCAGGGCAACCTCCAGAATTATCCCAGACAGTTTGTCTGATTATGTGCCGTCGGGTCTCCAACGCACCTGGGGAGACAAAGCAAAAGACTTTTTCGGCTTTGGATCACAGCGCGGGCATTTGGAGGATATGAAACTTCTTGCTGAACTGGAACGGGGACGCCCCCGCACCGTGGATATGTCGCAGGGTCGCGAGGCGCGCGAGAAAATGATGCCCTTTATTAACGAGTTGAATGCCCCCGCGGAGTTCCTGAAACGCAGAGGTCAGATTCTTTCCGGTGGAGTGTATGATGGCGTGCACGAGAACATTAACGATCAACTCCCGTATGAGATATGGGGAGGCAACGCGGCGCTGGATAATGAGGAGGAAATGACTCCATTTAAGCGCAGAATTGGATTGGCGAATCCCTTTGCTTACCAAAGCAGGGCTGATATGCTGCCTATTCGTCCTGCTCTGGCTTCCAACGCAACTGATATTGATGAGACGCTGCAACCCTTCCAAGAAATGTTCTCTACTACCCGTGGTGGCTTTGAGAAGGAGAAGGAGAAGCCGAAGGATATGGACGAAGATCCCGATCCGATCAGAATCACGAATGAAAACTGGAAAGTATTTACGGGTAGAATGGCGAAACCAAAATATAAAATCTCATCTTAAGGTATAGCCCCACAGAATGCGCCCTACTTACGCCCTTTTAGCACTTTTGCCGCTCCTTTTTTCTGCGTCCTGTGTATACGCAGTCCCGATTGATGAACTTTCTACTTCCGCTGTGGACTTTACAAACGCAGACGAAGCCGAAGATTATGGGGCAGACGATTTTGAACTTGGACTCGGATCCGACGACGACGCAACCGAAGATGCAGACTTGCGAGGCGGTCGCCGACGAGTCTATAAAGCAGTCAAAAAAATCCTACCTAAACGTGCACCAGCCCCAAAGCCAGCACCAGCCCCAGCAAAAGCAGTACCAAAGCCAGCCCCAGCCCCAGCAAAAGCAGTACCAAAGCCAGCACCCGCCGCCCCTGCCGTCATACGACGGGCAGCCCCTGTCGTATTACCCGTATCGGTTGCAACACATACATTCATACCCGTTCCAGCAACCCAAAGCGCCAAAGCAGACAAAGTAGCACACTACATAAGCGTTCTCAACACGGATATTGAAAAGAACCACAAAGTGTTTATGGATCAGTATAACGCGGAACTGGCGAAGCTGCGCGACATCTCCAAGAAGAAACTGTATACGGAGGAGGAGTATCTCAAAGCACAGCGCGAACTGAACGCCAAATACAAAGTGTGGAAGGATACGCTGCACGCATTTAGCGTCAGCAATTCAACGCTGTCTTCGCTGCGACACCACAACTCCTCATTCACAGAAGAAAAAAATCTGCTTACACACCTCTACGAATACGTGAAGATGTTTTCCACCAAGCAGGGTTATTACAAGCATAATTGCGTCTGTAATTCAACGATAATGAATGACCTGAAATGGATTAATTATTGAGCGGCAGCCAGAATCGCGGCTCTGATGTTTTTGAAATGTGGAACCTGGGATCCAACAGCCTCCTCTGGCTCTTCAACGAGTGTGAGTTCAAAGGGCGACACATATTTTTTGACCTGAATTTTGTACCATTTGACGTGAGGTCCGTCGCCGAGGTTTACCTTCCCATCATATTTGGGAAGATAAGCATATCCTGCTCTGGTGTAGAGCTCGCACAGGCGCTGGTTGTTTCCATCAAACTCCACGGCCTGGTTTGAAATGCCGAAATCCTCCGAGGTGCGAAGCATTCTCTGGTAGAGTTCCGTGCCGACGCCTTTCTCTTGAAACTTGGGGTGCACGAAGAGATACTGGAGCGTGGTCAAGAAGCGTTCTTCACCACGAAGTGTATCCGCTGTGAAGGCGATAAACCCGACGACGATTGAACCGCCTTTGGTGGCTTTCTTTGCGACGTGCATAAAGTAAGGGGAGCCGGCGTAGAATCCGAATGTCTCCACGACACCCAGCATTTGTCCGATCTGCTTCGCGTAAAACTTGTTCCTCTTGGCGAGGTTGTAGATTTGCTTGTTTGTGGCTTCATCTTCACGTCTGGCGGCTGGGAAGTACTCCTCAAAGTAGATTCCTTTGCTCAAGTGGTAGGCTGCCTGTGTGGTTCTGGTTCTTTGCATATTGATTCGCTTCCTTGGAATTGATTCTTGGAGTATGTATTGACTTAAAGAAACCAAATCAATTTTTTTCATAAATCAATAAATTAGCATTTCACATTTTGATTATTTTTGATGATTTAGGATTATTATTGAATTCTAAAAAAAATTGATTTGTTTTTTTCTCATTATGTAATAGACAGACAAGCATTACATAATGGACAGATCGTTTATTGAAACTGTTGAAGACACAGGTGAAACAACTGAATATGAAGAACTCCAGCAGCAATTGAACTACTACTTCAGCGACAGGGAAATTGCGCGCTGGTTCCGCGAGAACCTGCCCGAGAAGGAGTGGCTGCAGCAGATCGCAATCAACTTCACGCACGAACTGGAAGGAGACGAAAACACAGACGACGACGAAAGCGAGGAGCCTTTGACGAGAATTGAGAAACTCCGAGCGAAAGTGAATGAACTTGCGAAAGACTACACTATTCAGACAGAAAGGGTTGAAGATCTGGAGAAATATAATGCAGAAATCAACCACGAGAACCGCGAACTGGATAAAATGAATGCTGAATTGCTGTACGAAAATGAAGAACTCAAGGCCAGGATTGAAGAGCTGGAGAATGATGAAATGAGCCAGCTTGAATACGCCGAATGGAACCGCGAGAACCCAGAGATTCAAGCATTAGGCCGACAGATTGAAAGTCTTGAACAGACAACAGACAGCCTGCGAGCCGAGCGCGCGAAGCTGATTGCTTACATCAAAGAGCAGCAAGAGCACATTCGGGTTCTTGGTGCACAATACGAGGCAGACAACGGGAAGCTTGCAACCGCTGACTGGGATTCTATTCTACGATCTGACGACACCAGCTCGGGTGAGGAGAAGGCCGCCACACAGCAGACCGAGGAACACAAGTAGGTTCAGGAGCAGGATCGTCCATAAAGGGCGAGCCAAAAGAGACAGAATGCATTCCAAGGCGTTCAGCAGTAGATGTCTCTAATTTTTTTTTCAGTTCTGCATTCTCTGCTTCTAAAGCCAGAATGCGGTTGTAGAGTTTATTGACTTCGTAAAAAGAAATAGCGCCTTCCATTAATTTTAAGTACACGGGTCTTAAAATTAATTGAGAAAAAAACACCCTAAAAGATCACTCAACGGCAACCAAAGGTAATTTTCGGAGGTAGAGAAATAGACACATTAGGGTTGGGGCACAAAGCAGGCAGGACCCTTTTTGCTAAATCTACGACGGGCTTAATAGGTGGACGGGGGATTTTGATAGGCATTTCTTTCTACAGTAGTTGGATATTTTAATTTTTGCATTTATGCTTAACCTTTAAAAGTTAGGTGGGGAGGGGGACCGAGGTGGGGTGAAAACGCATAACTTTCTCCTGGCTGAAACAAGCATTCCAGCCTATAGGAATAGATTGGAATCCACTCCACCTCACTCAACCTACCCCACCTGAAAAAATTGAAATGGAAAAGTGAGAAGAGAGGAAGGACACCGACGCAAATGCAAGATCAAATAGACTACAAGGCTCGCGTGGAAGCCCTTGAGAAGGAAGTAGCTGCTTATAAGGCAGCCCTTGATAAAGCCGCTAAATGGTATGCAGATCGTACCTGGATACTGGAAGAACGAAACCACGCTTTGGAACACAAACTCTCCCAACTCAAAATGACTGAAATGAAAAAAAATTGATTTGGATTCTGGAAAGTTGTAGAATAGCAGCGTGAACACAACAAGCAACAAGAAATGGAAACCGTATTGAGACGTGCACTTTATGATGCATTTCAAACACCAAAGCGCATCTACACTTCCGAGGAGAAAGAAAGGATCAAAGTCAAGAAAGCGGAAGATGCAAAGAGGGAAAAAAAGATACAAAAAATGATGAGAGACCAAGAAATCAAGCAGGGCTGGCGTTTCAAAAATCATTACACAGAAGAGGACACACTCAAAGCACGACGAGCAGCAGATGCCGACCCATATTATGACCCATATTCTGGAAGAACAGACCAGCAGACGCCAATTCAGCGAGTTTTTGAAGCACACCAGATGTGAAATCAAAAATGACTGAAAATGAAAAAAAATTGATTTGGATTTTCAATCAGGTAATAGGTATGTAGTGATCAATCAAGAAGCAATAAGAATGAGTTTCAACTGTGCGTTTTCAACCGACAAATGCTGTGGCGCCGGAGAAGTGCACAAGTACTGCTCCCAGCAGGTCCAAGATAGGAAGGAGGCTCTGGAGGACGAGATGAAGAGACTGAAATGCGGTAAGTGCGACAAGTGCAAGGTTGAGGGTGTGGAACTCTGGCCTGTGCAAGGCCAGATTTGGGATTTGTGCAAAGGTTGTTTGAAGACATACGGCACACCGAAGAGATACAAAAAAAGTTTGTCTCAAGAGTGGGCAGATGCTATTCGTGGAGAAAAGTAAGGTAAGTGCAATAAAAACAAGGCAGGGTAAGACCTTTTTTTTATTGAAATAATGAATACCGGCTGTACGTTTTGATCGTACGACCTCGGAGTTATGAGCCCCGCGCGCTGCCTCTGCGCCAAGCCGGTTAAAAGAACCACGGGTTGGTTCACATTATTTACTAAATGGGCTTTAAGTAAATTACATACCCAAATGTTTCGCCATACGGCCGCCTGAAGTGCCGCCACCAGAAGTGCCGCCACCAGACATACCGCCGCCAGAAGTGCCCATACCAACCGCGTCCATCAAAGGACGGGCAAGCATCTTAACCTTGTCCTCAATTGCACCACCGACGAGGCGGGCAAGACCGGACTTGGAATACTGTGGACGAGAAGACACAGCCAACACGTCAGCACGGGACAGAATGGCGGTGTAAGTCTGACTGGTCCCGCGTTCTATAGCGAAAACGCCGCTGTTCATAGTGATCAGCACAAGTTCATACTGGTTGGGCGCAATATCAAGACCGGTGTTATTCTCAAGTTCAACCTTAAAAAGCAATTGAAAAGCGCCGATTGACCCGGGTGCGTACACGTCGTCAAGCTCAATATGGCGTCCGAACTCCAGAGCAAGAACCGAGCCGCAAAGAGGGATACTCTGGGGAAGCCCGTTGTCTGCAGACTGACCACCCTGGGCGCTCTTGTAGGCTGAACCGCTAAACTCATTCCAAGTCTGGTTGCTGCCTGATTCAACAGACATACGCCACAGATCAAGCTGGGTGGCGCCCGACAAAAGACCGGCCTTGTTGTTGAATGAAATGTTGACCTTCCTAATGGGGAGGAAGCTGTCGCTGTCGGCGGGAGTCTGGTTGCCCATCTTCTTCCTTGCAACGATAATCAACTTATCGGGAACAGAGTTCAACTGAATACTCTGGAAGGTCTGCTCAACCGCATTACCGTTTGCGGGCAGAGTAGAACCGACGTCGGTTAAGTACCGGGGGTACTCAGCAAATGGGAGTACGTTGCGCGCGCTGACCAAGTTGGAAGGCTGACGAGTCAAGAAGAGCATTTGAAGTTGGGCAGAGGCAACATCTGTGATGACGGCGGCGCTGACGGCAAACTGGGAGGTAGAGCTGGCGGGGGAAAGATTTCCGGTAGTTCCGAGCTGACCAAGAGCAAGGCGGAAAGCGCGATTTGCGGAACCCAGGTTAAACGTGAAATTCAAGGTCTGTACCCCGTACATACCCTGGTTGTTGCTTTCAGGGTCGCACCAGATGAAGGGCGAAAGCATAAGGGGTTCGCGGGTCTTAAATGTGATGGTGATGTCGTAGGGAGCGTTTGCGTCCTGCACGTATGGCTGGTTTCCAGCAATAGAGATAATCTTAAAAGCACCTCGGGGCTGAAAATCCTGATCATACTCGCAGTCGTTCCAACCGGCGTTGGGGTTGTTATTAGCGCCAAGTGCGTCAGCGTATCTGTAATAACTGTCGTATTGGGTGGGGGTGGCGTTGTTGAGACGAGCAACCTCGCGACGATCACCGAAGCGGAGAAGCTGAAACATTATATCTTTTTGATTGGTTGAAATAGTGTTGTTGTTCACGGTGGCCTGGATAGTATTGCAGCACGAGTGAAAGGGGAAGGGGCCAAGGGCGGAGCCGTATGCTAAATTAACAGCCCGGGATCCAACAGTCATACTGGAGTTGGGGGTAATGGTGAATTTGACGGACATCTGGGTCTCAATCATAATGCGTCTGCTAAAAACCGTGGACTCGCTGGGCAATTGTACGTTGAAGGTAATAGAAGAAGGCGATTTGGAAATCGCTTCATACTGGGACGGGGTAATATTTTGCGCGCCCTTAAAGACAGCGTAGCGAACCTTGTCGGTGGTCAAGAGCAGGTCGTCTTGGACACAAATCTTCTCAAAATCTGCGGAAGCCATTTGGATTTATCTTTGCTTTATAATAACTGCAAAGATAAAAAAAAAAGAAATACGCCTAAAATAAAATCAATACGAAGCATCTTTCTTACGAAACATAACTTTCAGGGAACAGGAGCAACCATTCTGGAGATAAAAATCGTGCTGGATTCCGTAAACATCTTTCCAGAGTACGTTAATTTGAATGCCGTAAAGGGGGGCGTTGGATTGCAAATCAATCAAGCGATATTCGGCGGTCGGCAAATAGAGAACATTCGGGAAATATTCAGTTCCGTTTACTAAATTAACCACGAGATCTGTGATTTCGTTGCTTATATTGTCGTTCTGCCCCGAAGCCCCACCAGTTCCTACATTATCGCTTAATGATCGCGGAACTCCTATCAATTGGGGTAATACAGGAACGAGGGTCGTCGTGAAGACGAGGGATTGAATCGGGCAGAGAGTAGCACCCGTGCTATAGGGTTGTTCCATAAAGAAGGCATTATAGGGAGGGCCGTCTCCTACAAACGGCACAGGGAATGGGGCAGGAGGAACAGGAGGAGCAACAGGGGCAACCACATAATTCCCCAGCTGTGGGCCGCCCTTTTTGTTAAATACCTTCAACAGATAGTTTGCCTCTGTGTCGTTGATTGAGGTCGGGGCGGGATTGTATGTGTAGTTGTGAAATGTTTCCAGGGAAGAAAAGAGGGTAAATAGGGGATTGTTAAAGTAGACAAATCCCTCGGCCGTTCCATTTCCTAAACATTCTTGTTCAAAGATTAGGGCAGGGGCGACATAGGTCAACTTCGCGGAGGTGGCGTCCCAGAGGAAATAGGGTTGAAATCCAGGAGCCCAAGTGTTGGGAAGGGTAATAGCTGGTACAGCAGCCGCTGCCTGTGCGATAATATCAAGGAACGCCACTTCAAGTGCATCATTCATCATACAGACGAACGCCTGAATGTTGTTGCACCAGTAGTAGGGTTCGGTGTTTGCCTGAATGGTCGCAGGGACAACACCAGGAACAGGATAGATGTTAGACTGCGGCACCCAAATCACGCGTGATTTTGAGATCAATCTATCCTGCGGTGCAGCAGGTGGATTGTATTCAACCGTAATGTAGTATACAGTATTGTTCCAAGGTGTACCACCTGCGCTGTTATTCAATTCAATCTGCGGGATAAACAAAGGCATACTGCCGGCTGTGTCTAAACTAAACCTCACAATAGACAAGAAGTAATCGCTGGGGTTGTCTAAAATAGGACTGCTTCTGATCTCCGTAAATGTGAGGCGATTTGGTTGCGCGGCCTGCGCGGTGGTTTGCGACGGTTGCACCGTATTTACGACATCAAGATCATAATATATCTGCGTTGGTTGCGTCATTATGTTTTTATATTTGCTATATACTCTTACTTGATATAAAAAATTGCTTAATTTCTATATTATTTAATGGTCTATATCTTGTAATAATCAGTTTTTGGGCGAGGTTGTAAATAATCTAAATGAATCGTGAATAATCTAACCAATTTTGATTAATATTTGGAATAATAAATTTATTATTCCCCGTAATAGTGTATTTCGGTTAGATTAATACCATATTTGTTGATTATTTGCTGTATATAATCTAAAATAGGTCGTAAATAATCCAAAAAGGACCGCCGGAAAGGTGGGGAGGGGGACCGAGGTGGGGTGAATATCATACTTATCTATAGTGTGGATATGTATGATCTGAATATACGGAATAGATTGGAAAAGACCTCACCTTGGTCCACCTGCTCCACCTAACTCGCTAAAGTTTTAAGCAGAGGAGAGAATATCAACAGCAGGGAGACTGTTTGCAAGAACAGTATACTCAACAGTTCCTGCGAAGAGGACATCTTGACCAATAGCAGTAAAGCCGGTGCCTGGAGTAATGGCGAGTGTGAATACGTGATTTAGAAGAGTAGCACCGTAGGCGGCCGCACCGGCAGTAGGGAGCCTAATACGAAGAACCACTTTATCAGTAGCAACAATAGATTTGCAAGGAACAGTACAGGTTTGTCCGGCTACGAAAGTCAGAAGGCCGTGCTGTTTGATTGCTGAACCAACAACGCTGTAAGAAGAAGAGGAAGCAAGAGACATTTGAATTTGGTTTATAATTACTGCGGAGAAAAGATTTTTGCTAAAATGTCTTGTCTTAATTATGAATAAGTTATACCTGTTGATTTGTCCCCGATTTGGATCCAAGCAGTTTTTCCTGAATTGGCTATATATGATTGACTTTGAGGACAAGTGGGACCATTAAAAGAGGCGGTATGATAAAGTGTACCATTTTGAATAAACCCGATTAAAGGTGTTGAAATAGTTCCCAAAGTGAAATTAATTGTGGCGTGAGTGTTTGAATCATAACGATAAATGGAACTTTTTGCTGCTACTTGCAGATAATTTACAGGAGTAATCGGAACAAAATCAGTAAATATATAAATACCACCATTTAAAATTACACCACCCTCATCATCTGGAACAAACCCTGTAGGTGCAGGCGCAAGAGCGGTTCCTAATGTTCCGTTTGCAGCCGTAAAATAATAAACATAACATACTAAATTAGTTGTATCATTATACAGAATGAAATCGTATGCGTTCAGACCAAATCCAATATTAGTAGAAGAAGATGAGGTTATACAGTTGAAACTAAAAGGGATCGCGGGAGATGGATAAGTTCCAGTAAAGTTGGTAGTTGCGTTGCTCCCTAAATTATACTCTACCGGAATACCGCTGCTCCCGCAAATCATTACAACATTTGCACCCTGTGAGAGAATAGGCCGCACGCAAATCCCGTCATTAACAGCAGTCGGTGCACCTGGAGGAGTAGTTGACCAATAAGCACCGGCACCGGCACCCAGAGACCACCTGGCCACACCGTGAGCATTTGGCGGAGCAGCTATAAAGGTAGGAGTAGAATCTTGTGCAAATTCATCAAACTCGCCTACTATTATGAGCTCGTTTGCGGTGGTGTTCCATAATGCGTCATTAATAGTTCCAGGCGACCCAGCCAATCGTACACCCAATCCAAGTGTAAGCACATCAGGTGAAAGATCATACTGATTAGCGGCCGTATCATATAAGATCATACTCAAAAATCCACCACTTCCTGGAACCGCCGGAGAGCAAAGAATATTGGAAAACTTTCCGACGATTACGTAATCACCGGTTCCTGGTAAGAACTTGATTGCGCTGCAATATCCTTGGGGTCCAAATCCACTCAAGCCGAGTGCAGTTCCCACGTTGGGAGATGGTAAGTTGTAAGCAGCTATAGCCATAGTATTTGCAAAACTAACCCCCAATACTTGACTACATATTAGATCTGGTTGAGGGTTTGGACCAGTATACACTAATTTAGAAAATGCACCAACTATAACGATACTGTTTCCCATCAAAGAACTCGCTCCTTCTGGTCCGATATAGCCCAGCACTTGGGCTGGAGCACCATAATTATCAAAGATCAAATGTCCAAGAGTGAGAATAGAACCTGAACCTTGATTGATTACATCTAATCTAATCGTTCTCGCACCGTTTATGTATTCAACTACTCCCTGAAGGCCTGCTCCTGATGCTGCTGGATTTTGAAAGGTTGTGAACCAGGGGGTGGTAAACTCTAATTCATAAGGTGCAGTATCTCCACCTTGACTGGACACTTGGTCCCAAGCAGGGCCTGGCTCTTCAGCCACGAGAATCATAGTTTCATTAAAGGATTGCGGCTGTGCAATTTCTACGGTGGCCGCGCTGCTGCGATTGACTGTAGGTCCGCCAGAAGGAGGCGCCGGCGTAGCCCAACGCATTCCACTTGGTGCGCCTGCGTACACTTCCAATACCTGGCCGTCGGTTGCACCGATCGGCAATATCACACCCGGAGCCCCTGCCGTGCTGTTTGCGCCAACGACCAGGTCTCCCTTTGCGCTGAAGTCAATCGCGATATTACTCGCGTTTCCTACTCCTGCCGACTCTATTAATGGAAATGTTGCTGTGATTGCACCACTTGCACCTACATCTTTCCACGCTGGAACACCGCCAACGACCCCTAAAAATTGAGTTCCTGAAGTAGGAACATTTGATAAAGCACCGGTGTTGGCTACACCTGTACCGTAGGGGATCTGGCCCGCGGAAGCAGGACCTCCACCCTGAAACCCAATAGCGATTTGACTTTCATTACCTGGACCTGCTACTTCTACAATTGGAGCAATTCCGACAATTGTGCCTGAACCACCTGCGTCAATCCACGTAGGCACACCAGCGTTAATACCCAAGATTTGCCCCGCTACAGGTGCATTTGTGAGTGCTCCTA
>Ga0315904_10010347_pt1 | contig 12078 bp, 9 predicted proteins | sample LakEriMetagenome_6_FD_203529 | JGI IMG/M metagenome (GOLD analysis project Ga0315904, IMG submission 203529) | Freshwater fungal communities from buoy surface, Lake Erie, Ohio, United States - Buoy 12 MA120 | ecosystem: Environmental > Aquatic > Freshwater > Lake | place: USA: Lake Erie, Ohio...
AAGAAATACTTGACCAACTGACCATAGCCGTGAAGGGCGATAATCATTTTTGGCGCCCTTACGTTTGACTGTGGTGCTTGAATTTCATAGCGATAGGTTTTCAAGGACATTAAGGTGTGTTCCATTGTTCGAAAATAAGGATTAAATTTACGCATGTTCATTAAATTTAATCGATTCATCCTGCTTCTTGTTCTCGTTTTGGCATGGAGCCAGGGTCCTGTTTATGCACAAAAAATATATATCTACGACCAGAATACAAACCTTCCGTTGAGTGAAGCACAGGTTAAAAGCTGTGATGGACAAACCAAGTTAAATCAAACGGGAATCGAAGGCTTCGTAACCATAATTCAATATGCTTCATGCTACCTTATTGAGGCCGATGGCTACCTTTCTCGAACAGTAGGTTCTGATGAGATCAAAGCGAATTCGGGAAAAATACCCATGTTCCCTAACCAACATTCCGTGGATGAGGTCGTGGTTTCAGCAAGTAAGTTCAGCGAGAAACGAAAAGATCTGGCCCAAAAAGTACAGGTGATTTCTAAACAAGAATTGGCTTTAATGAATCAAACGTCCACTGCCGATGTCTTAGCGAATTCCGGGAATGTCTTTGTGCAAAAAAGTCAATTGGGCGGTGGTAGTCCAATCATTCGAGGTTTCGAAACGAACAAAGTGCTCTTGGTCGTGGATGGGGTTCGATTGAACAATGCCATCTATCGAGGCGGACATCTACAGAACGTAATTACCATGGACAATGGGGTGATGGATAGAGTAGAGGTGGTGTTCGGACCAGGCGCTGTAGTGTATGGATCGGATGCCATTGGGGGCGTGATGCACTTTACTACTAAGAATCCTACCTTGAGCACAACCGATAAAACGTTAATCAAAGCGAGTGCATTCACCCGGTATATGAGTGCGGTAAATGGCTATGCTGCGCATGCTGATGTTTCTATGGGGACAAAACGTTTGGGTTCATTAACCTCGTTTACATATTCCAATTTTGGAGATTTGCGACAAGGCGCTCGAAGAAATGATTTCGTTGGAAGTTTTGGGGCGCGACCATGGTATGTGGAACACATTCAAGGCGTGGATTCAATCATTGTAAATTTGGATAGTAATTTGCAAGTGGGGTCCGCCTATTCCCAACATGACGTGTTGCAGAAATTTACCTTTAAACAAAAGGAAGGGGTTCTGCATAAATTGAATCTACAGCTTTCGAATTCCAGTAACATTGACCGCTACGACCGCTTAACGCAAACGAATAATGGGAATCCGAGATTCGCCGAATGGTATTACGGGCCTCAATTTCGATTGATGAGTGCTTATACTTTGGAATTGAGTAATGCAACTAAATTGTATGATGCAGCACGCATGACGCTTGGGTATCAAGCCATTGAAGAGAGCCGCATGGATCGACGATTTAAAAAGAATTTCTTGAATCACCGCATAGAGAATTTAGACATCCTTACACTAAATGCCGATTTTACAAAGAAGAAAGGAGATCATGAATTCCGCTATGGGCTTGACGCATGGCACAATCAGGTGAAGTCTACTGCTTTTCAAAAAGATATTGTTGCGGATACGATTGGTCCCCTGGATACACGCTATCCAGACGGGGGATCTAACATGATGTCTGCTGCAGTGTATGCAACTCATACCTGGGAGATTTCGGATAAATTGATCTTGAACGACGGACTTCGTGCATCCTACGTGCGTTTGAATTCCAACTTTGTTGACAAAACATTTTTCCCATTCCCATTTGATGATATTGCTCAACAGCATTTGGCCATAAATGGAAATCTTGGATTGATTTATATGCCGAATAAGCTGTGGAGAATGTCCATAAGCGGATCAACAGCCTTCCGTGCACCGAACGTGGATGATTTATCGAAAGTGTTTGAAAGTGTGCAAGGTTCTGTGTTGGTGCCTAACCCTAATTTAAAGGCAGAATATGCCTACAATGGAGAGCTTGGTATTAGTCGCGTGTTATCAGAAGGGTTAAGCATTCAAGCCACCGGATATTATACCTTACTTACCAATGCGCTTACCGTGGGTGCCGGAACGTTTAATGGGTCAGATTCAGTAGTTTATGATGGACAATTGAGTCAGGTCATGACAACCACCAACGCTGGGAGGGCCTATGTTTATGGATTTGAGGCGATGTTGTCGGGCAAGCTAAACGATCACCTGAGTATGATAGCCACGGTGAATTATACAAAAGGTAGAAATGTAAGCGATAGCATTCCCTTAGATCATATTCCACCGGTTTTTGGCAAAGTGGCGATGGTCTATACGATTGGCAAGCTCCGAACTGAATTATTCATGAATTATTCCGGTTGGAAGCGCCTAGAAGATTACAATATGGCGGGTGAAGATAATTTTGCGTACGCTACACCCTACGGAATGCCTTCATGGGCCACTGTAAATGCGCGAGTGAATTATAATTTCTCTCGTCAGTTGTCCCTTCAGGTAGCTTGTGAAAATATATTGGACCAGAATTATAGAAATTACGCTTCAAACATTTCTGCGCCAGGTCGAAACTTCATTGTTACGCTTCGCGGGAATTTTTAGGAAATATAAATCTAATTAGAGAAACGAGGAGATACCCTCTTTTTTTTGAAAATTAAGCACTGGATGCAATTACCGAGCTGCGTTCCCTGAGTAGCTTGTGATGAGCCTGTCGAATCATGCCGAAGGGCGCACCCAGTTATTTAGTTATTTATTTAATTGCTTAATTCTAAATCGCTTGATTTTTCGTTTGATTTTCTCCATAAGCGTTAATGAATCATCGATTCGAACTTCATTAAACGGCCGTTTTTTGCGTAAAACAAACCATTGGTATTCGTCGTGATGCCAAAGGCCATATTTCTGATAAGTCATTAATTCTAAGCCCGCATCGTCCAGTTGTTGAATTAAAGAGGTAAACGGAACCGGTTGGTCTATCACTTGCAAGGAATCGGCCTCCAAAGCGATGTCATGAGCGATATAGTCTGGGTTTGGTAGGTTAATTACGAAGTGTGAGTTAAGTCCCATAACCTGGGAGATTCGTTTGAATAAGGCCGCATGCAATTCAAGCGGAATATGTTCAAGTACATCAATTAAGGTAATGAAATCCGGCGTATTTAATTGGGTTTCGAAGGTTGTAATGTCTTGCGTACTGAAGGTAATGTTCGCTGCGCCAAATTTCGATTTTCCATATTCAATAGATGCCGCGCTAATATCGATTGCATGAATTTTTCCTTGGTTCACGGTTCGTTTTAAGAGCGAAGTCATCATTCCAATCCCACAACCCAACTCGAGCACTGAACTATGAGCATTTAAACCAAGTCCAATAAGGCGCTCATAAACGCCATAAATACGGTCGTTGATCCCTGTGTTCGCTTGTTCGACAACATATTCATCGTAAAATTCCGTAACCTCAGAAACTGTATTTTTCATCGTATAAATCTAATGGTTAAGGCGTATTTTTTTTGGTTACGTATTTTTGTTGCGCGGGTAAGTAAAAGAACTCGTACAATACCTTAGATTCTTTTGTGAGTATAGGTTTAGCCACATTGAAATTTGTGGTGGTGTCGGCGAGGCTTATGTTGGCTTGATACACTTGAATATTTTTTCGTGGATTCATTGCGGTAGCAATATATGCGAAGGAGAACGCTTTGGCGCGTGGTGTTCCTAATTCATCAAAGATTGGCCATTCGAAATATCGAGCTGGTGTATGATTTTCCACTGTGAAAAATGCACGATATGCTGAATTTCGGATTCGATAGGTAACTAAGACATCATTATATTCAGTCGATGTAATTGGTTCAAATGAAATTTCCAGTGGGAGATACGGTGAAGAGGGTACAGCAATCGCTGGGGAAATCAAATCCAATCCGCCATCATAATAAAAAATGTAGTTGTAATTACCTACATAGCCGATCTCCGCAAGTTTTGCTGCATTGGGTGATTGCCTTGCCTTTTCTATGGCGTAATTGAATCGATTTACGGTTATGATAGCATCTTCTTTATCATCGCCATCCAAATTTTGCTTATAAATCGTGAGGCCGTAACGTTCTGTTCCGGCAATGTTTAATTGGGCTTCTACATGTCGTACCGCTCTGCTTCTCAAATCGCCGCCTTCATTTGATGTGTTTTCTTTTGGTAATGTAGGATCATCCATGACCTCCTCATTTCCACAGGAGAACATCAAGGTACTAAGCGTAAGGATGGCGAGGAGTGCTTTCATTGGGCTAACAATTGATGAACTAAGGTTAGTGCTTTTTCAAGCTGCGTTTCTCGTGTGAGTAGACCCGTATCAAAAAGAACGGCATCTTCTGCCTGCTTTAAGGGGCCAATACTTCGCGTTGTATCGATTTCATCCCTCGAGGCAAGGTTGGCTTTAACTGCTTCCAAGGTAATATCGGGCATATTCTTTTGCATTTCTATAAACCTCCGTTGTGCACGTATATCAAGGTCAGCAGTAACGAATATTTTTAAATCGGCCTGCGGAAATACCACCGTACCAATATCTCTTCCGTCCATTACAATCCCTCCGTGTGTCCCCATCTGCCGTTGTAAATCCACCAATTTGGTTCGGACCTCAGGAATCACAGCAACCAGGGAAACTAGCGCAGATATTTCACTGCTTCGAATGGGGTCATTAATGTTCACGCCATTCAAAAGTAAGGGGCGGTCGTTTCCTGTAATCGGATCGCCAAACATTAAGTGGACCTCGTCTAGCCGCTTGATAAGGGCCTCTTCATGAATCGAATCATTGGTATATAACCCATTGATGACAGTAAAATAGGCGACACCTCGATACATCGCTCCGGTATCTATGAAAACGTAACCTAACGCGTCCGCTAAGGCTTTGGCTAAGGTGCTTTTTCCACTGGAGGCATAGCCATCGATTGCTATGATTAATTTACGCTCGTTCTGCATGAACGTCAAAAATACTTATTTGAGCTCAAATAAGCGGACAATAACCCATTGTTCTTGGTAGGATTATTCGCGAACGAAGCGGATGATCTCTGCACGTTGTTGGTTGTAAACTCCAATAAAGTAGCTTCCGGCAGCCAACTTGTGTGACATCTCAATGGTGTTTTTTGCTACGCCATTTACAGCACCCAATTGGAAGCTTGATACCAGTTTGCCATCTGTCGTGAATAACTTACAATCTACCACATCTCCGATTACACCTTGAATCTCCAATTCAAACACACCTTGATTTGGATTTGGGTAAAGTAAACTAACCTCAAATCCATCTTCATCCTCCAACCCTTGAGTTTCTTCTACAGTCACTTGAACCGTTCCAATGCATCCGTTCACATCTTTTACAGATACGGTATAAGTTCCCGGCGCTAAGTTGCTGAACAACACCCCGGAGTAAAAGTTAATCCCGTTGATGCTATACGTATATGGCATGTTGCCACCGGTAGCACTTGCGGTTACGGTTCCGTTGGCACCCGTTGATGGGGTGGCCACCGCCGAAGCAACGATTTGCGTTGGTTCTACTACCGTTGTTTGGAATGTTTGCACACAACCATTGGCATCTTGAACACCAACCGTATAGGTTCCAGCGCTTAGATTACTAAAGGTAGTCGCATTTCCATAGGCTCCACCATTGATGTTATAGGTAAGCGCTCCGGTCCCTCCCGTAGCTGTTGCTATCACACTGCCGTTCGTTTCTCCAAAACAAGTAATAGCGGTAGGAACTGCATTTAATGAAATGGCAGACGGTTCAGTAATGGTGGCAGAAACGGTACCTACACAACCGTTTGCATCTTTTGCATATAAGGTATAAGTACCCGCACTCAATCCAGTAAATGAATTGGATGCTTGATACGTAACCCCATTTTGTGAATAGGTATAAGCTGCTTGTCCACCTGAGGCACTCAACTGTATGCTTCCGTTGCTTTGCCCGTTGCACAGAATTTGTGTTGGGGTCGCGGTTGCAGTTATGTTTACCGGTGGATTCAAGGTAAAGGTTCCTTGTCCGGCACAGGCATTGGCGTCGTTTACCGTGTAATTGATTACACCGGCTGGTAGATTGGAAAATACCCCATTTCCTTGCGCTGCACCTCCATTGATTGAGTAGGTGTATGGTCCTGTACCTCCGGTAGCCGTAAGGGTAATTTGACCGTTACTTCCAGTACAACTTGGGGTGTTATTTATAACATATGCTACATTGAGTAGGTTACCTCCAATTGTTAATGTCATGGTAAAGGCATCGTTGCAAGCGTTTTCATCGGGTGAAATTCCATTTACACCGGATGCTGATATCAGCACGGTGTTATTCCCCGAAACTAATCCAGAAACAGTCACGAAAATAGTATCCGTTGAATTCAACGCATTCAATTGGTTTGAGTTGTATGATACACTCGTAGGTGCACCATTTCCAACTTGCCAGGTGAAGGTTCCTGTGGTAATCGGAGATGACCCTAAATTTTGAATAATTACTCCGAGCTGGGTAGTCGCTCCGCACAAGGTTGCTGGATTAACTACATAGGCGTTGGTGACACTGGCATCGTTTGCATCCGGGTTCATTTTGATAGCAGCTACGCGTGAACGGGTAGAGTTCGCATCGCGGTAAACACCCGTGTAATAAAAGGTCTCCCCGTCAAAATCATCTATCGCCATGTGGTGATAATCTCCCCATCGCGTATCGCTAGTTTTTGAAGATGCTCCGGCAATTATCGTAGTTTCTGCCATGGTCATTTGTCCAAGTGGATCACAAGGCTTTCTTCCGGTCATTTTGATGGAAGGAAAGTCACCCGCTGTATTGCTAGAGGTAGAATAAGCCATCATAATATTTCCATGCTTATCAATGTTTATGGCTGGCATAAATCGGTTGGTTGTACCAGGCGCATATGTTCCTTCTTGATACAGGGTCCAGTTGGCTGCAATACTTCCACTTGGTCGACGAAGTTCGCACCATCGAACACCTGCTCGGTCACTTCCATTCACATCCGTTGCTAAACATGCAAGGATGGTTTGATGGTCATTAAAGACGCGCATTGGCGACTTGAACATAACCGTTTCACGAAGTGGGTCAAGTTTTACGGTCGTTCCAGGTTGCGGCACACAGGTAAAGCTAGTAAGACCACACAACTTCGAGTCGATTTCAGCAATGGAAATGTCTTGAATTTTAGCTACCGTAGCGGTGGTATTGTTCCAATTGATGGTCATTTCCCACAATTCAATCCAATCGTTGGTTGGACTATCCGGAGAACCATTGGAATGCGATTCATCATCTCGGTGACGAATAAACAAAGGTTTCATTCCAGCAGGTGCCGCAAGGTCGCCCTCAATATCAACTGGCGTGATGGATTGAAAACCAAAACCATTTAATGAATACCCGATTGGAATCCCGATGAACGGAGAAGCTGCTCCCGTTAACAGGTTGCTTAATTTCATTGCATAAATGCGTGGAGGTCCACCCTCATTGGTAGAAACTAAAAATGCATCCGAGGTAGGACAGAAGCCCCATTTTGGATAGTCAGGAAATGACGGGCAAGTGAATTGGTAGGTATTGTATGCACCCTGTGGATTACTCGTTTGTGATACATGAAGGAGTAATTTATTTCCTGTATTGGAGAATTCCATTAAAAACCAACGACGAGCAGGTTTGTAATAAAGCACGATAGGGTCTCCTAATCCTGCGGGTCCGCCCAAGGATTGCATGGTTACAGAGCTTGCAATAGTTGCCCCTGTAAGTTTATTAAAGATCCGATACACTGCACCACCCCCAGAGTTGGTTGATGCAATGGTTACTAAACTGTCTGCGTCCACGGTTGGGTCGGGAGGCGACATGTTTTGACCAAGACCATTCCCTTGCCAAACGATGGTAGCGCTGGCTGTTTTTTCGGTTGATTCATGCTGTTGCCAAACCCAGTCTGGATTGTGCGTTTGTGATTGGTCTACAATCGCTTCTTCACGCCCTTTAAAGTTCGGTTTAATAACCACGGTATTTAGTTGTGCATCTTTTGGACTAACCGGTACCAAATGGCTTACGGTTGGAGCGAAATTGCCATAAAATTCAGATTGTTGAGCCATAAGTTGCATTGGTACCAATGGCAGAAGTAGGAGTAAAAGTTTTTTCATATTTTGATTTAGCGGTGGAAAGATAGCGTAAATTTGTTTAAAATTCGCATTCGTTGAAAACTCTAAATGCGTTGTTAATTTCTACTTTTTATGCGCTATAAAATTTTAATTTCTCCAGCTAAGAATTTACGAAAACATGTTTTTAATGACCATGATCGATTGAGTGTTCCGAAGTTTTTAGCAGAGGCCAAATTAGTGCATCGTTCCTTGGCGAAATGCACCCATGGAGAACTGGTTGATTTAATGAGTATTTCGGCTAAATTGGCGAGTGAGTCCAAACAAATGATAAAATTATGGGATCATAATTTCTTATATCGAGCGGTAGAAATGTTTGACGGGGAAGTATACCGCGGTTTAGCCATTGATACCCTTGCAGATGAGTTTAATGACGTGCTTTCTGATCGCTTAAGAATCCTTTCTGGATTGTACGGGATTTTAAATCCGAATGATTTAGTGGCTCCTTATCGCTTGGAAATGAAGACTAAATTACCCGTAAAGAAAGCAGAGAATTTATATCAGTTTTGGGGAGAAAAGATCGCTAAGCATTTAAAAAAGGATACGGATGTTTTAGTGAATTTAGCGTCAGATGAATACAGTAAAGTAGTGCTTCCGTTTTGGGATAAAGACAAGGTGATCACCCCGGTATTTATGGAGGAGAATGAGGGTAAACCTAAGGTGGTGATGATGTATGCCAAGAACGCACGCGGAAAGATGGCTCGATTTATTATTGAACATCGGATTGAGAATCTTTCAGATCTTCATGGATTTGATTTGGATGGGTACCGGTTTGATAAAGAACGTTCGGTAGAAAATCGCTTGGTTTTTATTCGTTAGCGATAGCCGGTTATTTTAACCAATCAACAATCCAATTACGTAATACCCCCAAACCAAGAACATCAAACTCACCAATGCGAAGTTCATCAATATAGCAAGCAGAAACCCAATGAAGGTGCCAAGTGCTGCTTTTAACGCCCTGCCTTGGTCTTTGTAATCCATATAGAGTTCTCCAACATAAGCACCTACGAATGGTCCAATTAAAAAACCGAATGGGATAGGTACAATGATTCCGATAATCATCCCAACATAGGACCCACGAACCCCGTATTTAGAACCTTTGAAAATCTTCGTTCCGTAGGCTGGAATAATCCATTCTAATAACAAACTTAATCCGGCAATGACACCTGTGACAATTACTACCCATAATGGAAGTTGAATGTTAGTGACAAAGTAACTAAGTAGTATTGCTACCCATGCTAAAGGTGGCCCGCTTAATCCCGGCACAAAAGCCCCAATATAGCCAAGAATAATGAAAATTAGGGAAAGAATGAGTAATAGGTACTCCATTAAAACAGATTAAATGCGTCCGACTTTTTAAGGATTTCCCAGGTATGATCTGAAAGTAATTTAACCGTTGCTAAATACACTAAACTGGTTTTACTTCTGCCCCAATCTTCAGGTGCTACCAAGGATAATAAATACTCCGATTCCTTTTGATACAAATGATAGGTGTGGTGAATCAAGGGTTCAAACTTTAAATTACACCGATAAATCATTTCAGAAATTTCCTTACGCTCTTGAATGCTTTTCGCTTGAACTGCCAATAGTTGAATTTGATCGTAAATTTGCTTGAGTTGCACATCCGTTTGGTACTCCATTGCCCGAAGTGCCCGACTTTTTAGTTTACCTTCATCCTCCGGTTTGATCGGCATGCTGCCCGCATGATGCGCATAGGGAAGAAGTCCAGGATTTTCTGCAATTTTCTCCGGATCAATCGGGTTAATAAACGGTTCGTTCTGCTCACTCATCTAATACGATTTTACTCAATTTTTCTCCTACCAATGAACCAATAGCAACACCCATTCCACCCATTCGTACTCCAACAACCGTGTGTTTGTCAATGCGTTTTATGATGGGTTTCTTCGATGTTCCAAGACCCATTGTTCCTGCCCATTGGTATGCTATATCAAACGATTTACCCGGGATAATGTTCGTTTGGAGTAAGGAAATAAGGTGGTTTTGAATACGCGCAGTGGGTTCCATCGAGAGGGTTTGCTCTCCGGTGAAATCCAAGTTTCTTCCGCCACCAAAGAGGATTCGATTTCCAATATTCCTGAAATAGTAATATCCTTCATCAAAATGAAAGGTTCCTTTAATCGCTAAGTCGTCTATTGGCGTAGTTACCAACACTTGAGCTCGAGCGGGAGTTACATCTAAGGGCAATAGGTTTGTCGCAAAGCCATTGGTGCAGACAACAACTTGATTTGCATGTAAGGTGCCAAATGGGGTGAGCAGTTCGCCCGAATCTATAGATCGAACAGGCGTTCCATACAAGAATTTAATTCCTGCTGCAATGCAAGATGCATGCAATGAATCAATTAATTGATCGGTTTGTATACTGCCTTCTAAGCGATTTTTAAATGCAAACTTGAATCCGTGTATTCCAGATTTTTTAAGCATTTCATGGTCTTCAGCGTAACACGATGCTTGCCCTGTGATTTTTTGAATATTATCGTTTAAATACGTCAGAAAGTCTGCCGAAATGTGTTGGTTTTTATCTAATAAATCCCAGGATCCACAGGCTTCATATCCCATGCGCGCTGCCGGGACAAGTTCCAGTAGACGTTTTAACCCGTCGTAACGCATTGCAACGGTTTCCCATACCTCTTCTTCGCTCATGCTTGCTAAATCGGAGTAGATTTCGGAAGGACTACCAAAACACGCAAACCCCGCATTTTTGGAACTGGCACCCGTGGGTAAATATCCACGTTCTAACACAACAACTCGCAAGGATGCGTTGGTGCGTTTTAAGGCCAAAGCGCAGGTCATACCGACAATTCCAGCGCCTATAATCGCGACATCGATATGCTCCATATAGGCACGCTTTTCCCAGAAACTTAAGTCCGTATAATTAAGCATTTTATTTTCTCGCTTTATTTGTCGAAATTTGTAAGACTAAGGTACAATATTGTTACTAATGAATTTGATTTTCGTTTGAAACACATGAGATTTTACACGGCATTACTTTTTCTGATTCTTGGGTTTAGTTCCTTCGCGCAGCAGTTTAAGGCAATTTTGTCTGGAGAAACCAGGGAAGAGAATAAACGCGTGATTGCAGGCGCTTCTATTTACTTAATTCAAAATCAACAAACCTTAGGTTCCAGTATGAGTAATGAGAAAGGGGGGTATTTGTTGTCCGCTTCTGTTTCTAAAAAAGAACCCCTAGTGATTCAATGTTCTAAACCAGGATTTCTAACACGAAAAGTTGTTGTTGATCTTAAAGATTTAGTGCTTCCGAAAAAAACATCGGAAATAATTATTCGACTTTCAGATTCAATCAATTTCAATTTGATGCCCATTAATCCGATCGTAACTTTTAATGTGGGAGATCGGGACTATGCTGAAAAGTTGACATGGAAAGAAAATGAGTTGAAGTGTGTAACGGATTTGGCAAATAAAAAGAACTACGCTGATTCGTTACGCAAGCGAATAACAGATGAAGAAGGAAGACAGCTTATTGCTATTTTTAAGCGAAAAAGCACTGATTTTGAGCAGGTTAAAAATTACACCATGGCGATTCAATACTTGGATTCAGCAGCAAAAAAAGCAACTGCATACCAATTAATGGATACCACCATTGACCGTAAAAAGCAATTTTTGCAAGCAGCACAAATAGCCCAAATAAAGGAAATTAAGAAGCAACAGACGATTGATTCCTTATTCAATGTTGGGGATTCTTTATTGACCTTATTGAAATGGAATGATGCGAAAATCCCATATAATGCGGTGTTGAAATTGGATCCTAATTCAATTAAAGCAAAGAATAAATTATCGGCTATAGCCGGTTTGAAAACGGAAGAAGACAATAAAAAGAAAGAGCTTGCTACATTTTGGAAAAACAAGACCGCGGGGAATAATCTGGCACTAAAGAACAAAAAGTACAAAGAGGCCATTAGCGCACACCAGAAAAATTATACATTGACCAAAATCCCACAAGCC
>Ga0315904_10010348_pt1 | contig 12076 bp, 20 predicted proteins | sample LakEriMetagenome_6_FD_203529 | JGI IMG/M metagenome (GOLD analysis project Ga0315904, IMG submission 203529) | Freshwater fungal communities from buoy surface, Lake Erie, Ohio, United States - Buoy 12 MA120 | ecosystem: Environmental > Aquatic > Freshwater > Lake | place: USA: Lake Erie, Ohio...
CACACTGTACTACAGTAATATCTACTCCTACTTTATAGATATGATGTATCTCATTCATAAACTCAGCAAGTTCTGTATCACTTACTGAACCTGAAGTATCAATAGCAAGCAGCATGTGCTGACGCATTTTAATCTTTAGGCCTGGATTATCTTCATATCTACGGTTCTCTTTTCTTCTGATCTTCTTAGTAAATACTTTAGTACTTACTCCAGTAAATCTTCTGAGATAACCCTTCCAATCAAACTTAGGTGCAGTAAACTCTTCAACTACAATTAGACCCTCAATCTCACCTGGTACAGTGCCACGTTTCTTTACAGTCTGTTCTTTTGCATCTTGTAGAATCTTCTGAACCTGCTTTTCAATTAGCTTTTTCTCAGCATCAGTCATGTCATCAAACTCTTCCCATGTGCTATGATCTGGAATATCTCCACTAGCTACATTATCAAGAAGTTTGTCCATGGCATCATTGCCTGTGGTACCATTCTTATCCTTCTCATCTTGAAGGCGGAGAAGCTGGTCATAGTAATATCTACAACCAGCTCTTTTATCTAGTTTAAGATCTTCATAATCTTCAATTCTGATACCTCCTTCTGGCAGCCAAGAGTCTTCAATATACTGATTAATTTCCATATCCATGGCAACATTTGCAAGTTTTTTGTTACTAAAAGAACTAAAACTTGTAAGGTGACCAAATGCAATATGGAGTAATTCATGCTTCAGTAAGCCCATTTTATGATCATCACTTAGACCAGTCCAGAATTCCTCATTGATGGCTAATTGATAATTAATATTCTGTTTGCTTACTCCTGCAGTTGGGAGATCTTTTCTCCAAACTTTATTCAACATAATGAGAAAGAACCCGTAATAGGGCTCTTTCAACATTAAGTCTTTACTTATTTTACTAAGGCTCTGTGCTTTGTCCATCATCTCTTATTTTTACATTGATGTCTACTTTGTCCATTGGATACCCTATGCTTCCTAACATACTGGTTAAGTCCCGGATGAAAAACTCCAGGAATGTTTCTATTACATGTTTAGCAGCTTTATTGTTAGTAATAATACCAAGTACACGTGCAGATGATAATGCTATGGCTTCATCACCAATTACATCAGCAATTCTCTGTGCAGTTTTTGGAACTTCTTTCTTCCATTGTGCAAATGGTTGTCCAGAAAATTTATACAATAATACTAACTCATTATTATCAAGTGAACTGTTCTCAATTGCATGAAATGCAACTACATGATTCTCAGAATCACTTGACTGAAACATGTTAATCAGATTTTTTAATTCATCTCTTGTCATTAGTCTTCAATTTTTAAGGTCTTAATAGCCCAGTCTTTAATTTCACCGGATGCAATCATATCTATCCATTCTTTTGCAGTAGGAATATATCCATTGCAATCTTCCTTAACATGTTGTTCTGCAACATATCTTGTATACACTCTTTTGTCATCAGAATTTATAATATAAAAACCATGACGTTTCTCACATTCAAATATACCTTCACTATGGTGACGGAACATTCTATGCTTACTATGACCTACCCATGCTTTGGTTTCATCAAACCAATTATGAATATGCATATAGTCTTCTGGTATACCACCAAACTTTCTAGCTGATGATACAGCATGTTGATATGGATGTGCCATTACTTATTTTTTATAATATCAATTACTTTTTGCCAGTATAATCTATTAGGCATATTAATACCATCTTTAAATGGTGCAAGAGCATGTATTTGTTCAGCAACCTTTATCGCTTCTTTTTTACCTTGCTCATCACCATATTTAGATGTATACTTACTGTATAATAATTCAGCTTTTTCTTTTTCAGAAATCATTACAATGTCTTTTGGATTAAAGAACCTTCATGAAAATAACTTTCAATCTGGGTAATTCTAATATCATTATAGATTTTGTATTTACCTGAAGGAATTAAAATACATACTGAACCATAACCACCCTCATTGTTCCACCAATCCTCAATATCATTAAGTAATTGTTCTTCAACAAAATTTGCTATATCAGAACTAAGACCAGAATCTAATTCTTGAAGATGTGATACATCTTGTCCCCATACTTCTATATCATTTATGTCATCAAAGGCGGCTTCTTCATCTTGATCCATTTTTTCTGTAGTATAAACTACATTTTCAATTGCACCAGAATCACCAGAGCCTTCATATTGTACCTTAATACCAGTAACTCCCAAGTCAGCTAATTTGACAAGGGTACCCATCATATTTATTTCATTCATACTATTTGATTTTGTAAAACCTGCCAAGAATATTGGCATTTAGATATTCTTCTTTTTCAAGCACTTCCCTTACAAATTGAAATTTAGTCTCATGATATGTTAACTCTGTCTTTGAGAAACATATTCTAACCATAAATCTCTTTATAGGTACTCCTGCTTTATGTGCATCCTGTAGCACTTGATTACTACTGTAATAGTTTTGATAGTTAGTTTTACTAACAAAAGTGTATTTTGATGCCCTTTTGTCTGTCATTGCAGCAATAGCTTTCTTTCCCAGTTTCTTTTTAACTGTAGAATAAAAGTTCTTTTTACCAATATAACGGACTGCTTTACCATTAATGATTGCTTCCATTTCATAAATGAAACCTACAGCACCATCTGGAATTTTGCTGTCATTAAATACTTCACCTTTGTATAACCAACTCATACTGTTTGTTTTAATAAAGATAATAATTTATCTCTCACAGCTTCAATACCATGATCTCTGACAGAGTCTGATAAATCCTTAGACATGTCAAGTATTACATGTGGAATATTATACTTATCTTGATATCTCTGAGCAGCCTTTATACCAGGCTCATCATTATCAAACAGTACAATAATCTTAGAATACTTTTCTCTAAGTTTATTTATAATAGATTCTCCAATCATTGTATTCTCACTGTCGGGAGCAATACATTCTATATTACCAATACCAAGCTTCTTAAAAGACATAAGATCTTTAAGTGAAGAAACAATTAGTAGGTACTTGGAATCATATTGCAGTTGATCCATACCCTGTGTATAGTTCTGGATCTTAATGAACTTCTTCTCTGGGACTTTAGGCATGTAAATCTTATATAACTCACCATCTTGTCTAAAATAACCATAGACATAGGGTCTTGCAAACTTATAAGATGTTATACTACCATCAACTTCAGTCTTTTCCATAGTAAAGAATTCTAATGGAATAACATTGTATCTCTCCAGTATTGCTGAAGAAATCCTAAAACTCATCCAAAACTTAGAGTCTTGGGAATTCCAATGTCTCATTTGAAAATCTGTTACCTTGAACTTATCATGAAATTGTATAGGTCCTCTTTCTGCAGGTGCATTATATTTTAGATACTCTTGATAGTCATGTAGTATTCTATTAACTGCTTTGAATCTTGTATCATAGTTAAATAAACATTTGACAAGTTCAATTTGATCACCTTGAAAGCCAGAAGAGAAATCTTTAAACTTATAGCAATCCCCATTGCGATAGATAAACATGCTTGGAACTTTATCCTTTACATTAAATGCAGATAGCATTTTTATATCCTGACCAATGAGTTTTTCTTTTAAGTTTAGATAATATTCAAATACCCATTCTCTGGGTACATCCTGTAAATCAGATACTAAGTTCTTTGTTGAAATCATAACCAATAAAAATAAAGGGGGGAGGCTCCTGATTTAGTTAGAAATCTCTGTTATACATTAATTTATTACTAACTCCCCCCTATTATCTAGGTAGTAGTTAGTCTAAACTAAAGTCAGAAGATGATTTTGGTTTCAAAAATACATCATCATCATCCCCAAAGGACTTAACTTCTTTAACTTCTAATTTTTTGAGATGCTTGGTTTCATCATAAGGTATAACAACACCGCCTTCAACAGCTCCAAATGCATACTTTTTACCTTCTGCTTTTGGTAACCACATATCATAGTTAGTATAACCAGTTTTACCTTCATACTCTTTACCAGCAACACAGAACTCAAGATATTTACCTCTGAAATCTGCTGTTTTATTGAATGCTTTAACAAAGTCTTCAATTGTTTCATGCTGACCATCTTGTTCAAGGAACCAAGAATCTAATTCCATAGTATGTGCAAGAGTTCTCAAGAAAATCAAAATAGATCTATCTCTTTGAATCTTAACACCAGACTTGGTCTCACCGTCAGCAAATGCATATTGGCTTGCTTTTACTCTACCAATCTGACCCGCATATCTTCCTTTGCTTTCATCATCTTTATCAATCATAAAGCCCTCAAAACCTTCAATAGGTTGAGTCTCTACATGCATCATAAGATGATATGCACCAGGAATAAACTTGAATTCCTCAAGTTCAATGCTATTAATTTTCAATACATGATTACCTGGAGTAATTGTTTTTGGTAGTCCTGAGCCTGCTGTGCCCAAATCAGTTGTGCTTAATGCCATTTTTCTTTGTTTTTAATAATTAAATAAATACTTTGTCCCAGTGGAACTCAAGTTCTCCTTTTTCATTCATCTCTGTAACTACTATCTCTTCATTTCTTAGATGTTCTGGTCTTGCACCACAAGTAACCTCTTCATTTGTCTTAAAAGACAAAATAGTTTTGTTACCTTTTCTATACATATAGCCAATTGCATCTGCATTAGCACAGATTAGAGACTTAATCTTACCTGTCAAATCTATGTTTGCGGCAAGAACCATCTCTCCCTTATCATCAACTTGTTTGTCTTTAATATGACCAGACAAAATAATGTGGGGAGCTAAAGTATCAATAAAATCTAAAACTTGAAAGAAAGCTTGTCTTAAATATAAATATCCCGCACCATTTGGTAGAGATAATACATTGTCACCATCATAGTTTTTACCCATGCTTGTATTCTTGTAAAGCTTGATAGCTAAAGGCATTACCATATCTTCTAATGCAGTTACAGTATCAATTGTAACATATTTGTATGGATTGCCTGCAGCTTTAATTGCTTTACCTGCATCAAGTAATTCTTGAAGAGTGCTAATTTTTACTTTAAGAGCTTCTACATAATCAGCACCATTCTCTAAATCCAGAATCAAATTATCTTCTAGACCAGCAAATGATGTTGTTTTACCTGTCTTAGGCTTTGAATAGATAACCAATCTCTTTGGATTAACTCTTTCAGCCTTAACTTTTTTAGTTGGAAGTACTATACTCATTTTATCTTAGTTGCTAGTTTTTGAAATTCTGATGCAATTCTTAGAAGAATATCAGAAGCTGATTCTTCAATATCTAAACTTACATCTTTGAGCTTTGGAATAAACTCATCCTCAAAATCTGGAAATACAGAAAGAGTTACTTGCTCTTTAGGAGCTTCAGCTTTTCTTTTCTCATATAGATTATAAGTAATCTCAGAACCATCAGGCATAATAACCATTAACTCAGATAATGGAATAGTGTAGGCAAAATAATTTTCACCATTAGAGTTTGTACCTTCTTTTACATCATATTCTTCTGCAAAATAAGGATTGTGTTTGTATCTAAAGAGTGGTCTATCTTCAAAAGCAGATTCAATACCTGTTTCTTTTCCAGAACCATCTCTATTGATATCAATAAACTCAATGAAGATATCTTCTCCTCTCTTTAGTTCACCTTCAAATAACTGCACTTGTCTACCATACTTACCTTTCTGAAAGAAAGCAGTTTTGATAGTAAAGTAGGGATCAGTTACCTGAGCTTTTCGGAATTTGTCCATGTGATGGGCAAAGAATTCCTTTTCTTTTTCTTTTCTACTCATACTTAAATTTTAATTGTTTTACTTGCTTGGGCTGGAGTTGCTATTTCAATAATTCTCATGGAGTGTCTATCAAGCTTGAAGAAGCTAATCCTAGTGGTACCATTTCTAGATTTAAGGAAGTGAAACACAAGAGTGTCTTCATCACTAATTATAAATCTCTCTGGACCATACTGTCTAATCTTTCTGATAGAGGGTTTATTAATACCCAACACCACATCAGCATGTTGCAATAAAGCATCTGCTCCAAATAAATCAGAATCTAATACATAATTTCCATAGTCACCATCTTTAGATCTATCTGGGTTATCTATGTTCCTATTCAACTGACTTAAGATAAGAAACGCCACAGGATAATGTTTTTTCATATATGTCATGGCTTCACCAAGAGCATATAATACTTCAAACTTATCCTTCTGACCTTTACCTACTTTAAATAAAGCTGAGTGGTCAATAGTAACCAGAGTATTTGTGTAGTTACCTGCTTCATCTTTGTGAGCTTCCATATAATAATGTATAGTTGCACACATCTCATCTACAGTACAAGGATCATATACTACATCAATGACATCATGTCTTGCACTATCTTCATAGTATTGGACGCATCTTAAGTATAGATCTTTATCTACTGGTTCTCCTTTGGACATTAGTGTATTGTAATCAGAACCTGTATTCAGACTCAGCTTTCTGATACCATTGGTCTCATCAAGCATCTCAAACTGGAACTTAAGTACTCTAAATTTATGGTCTTGGTTCTCTTCAATAATATCAGAGATTAATTGTTCCATAAATAAAGTTTTACCTGTGCCAGGTCTAGCACCTACAACGGTGATAGTTCTCCATTCCAATCCATCACAGAAGGCATCATTAAATTTGGGCCATGAACTTTTAAGTGACTTTAGCTCACCAGATCTTCTAGCCTTCATCTTAAGAAGGGCTTTTCTAAGAGCGTCTCTTTCACTCACAGGCTTCAGAGCCCGGGCACCGTTAAATAAATCTGCCATACATTTGGATTAAGTTGTTAACTTACTTTTTACATCATTATAGATGTAGTGAGATAAACCCACTATAAATTCAATTGCTAAAAATTGTACAAAGTTCATCTTTACAAGAAGAGTATAAACTAATAACCAGGAAACAAGGCTTCCTATTAATGCAATGAAAAACAATTTTGTTTTAATCATACAATATGTTCTTTAAAATAATTTGGTTCCTCATAATCATCTGCCTCAATCATATCACAATAAGTTGCCAAAGTAGAATCCCAGGTTTTATCTGTATTCTGTTTTCTAACAAAGTATTGAGAGTTTCTCATGTAGTTGTATCTATTCATAGAATATTCATCTACATATTTCTCAGTTGCTTTTAACACAGTATCCCAAGAATAACTAAAATTCTCAAAGAACCATCTAAAAGCATTCTCAAGACCTTTAATATTTACTCTTGCCGGTACACCACTTGGTAACTTACCTTTTGGAAAGATTTCATTATAAAGTTTGAGATTGTCTTGGAAGCTATCCCCCATTAGATCTTTTGATGTTTTCTTCTTGGATTTCTTAAAGAAACCATCAATTTCCTGTATAAATTTAAGGCTATTCCCTGACAATTCCAAGGATTCCGTCAGGTAATTACCTGATAATAATTTAGAAACTTCAAGGGAAGTATTAACTGATTTATCTGGAACAATGTTATTATGCATACAATATAGAACATAAAACATGTTAGGTGTTAAGCCCATTTGGCTCATCCTAATAAAGATTTCTCTCATTACCAGATAATTTTATAGTTATACAAATGTTGTACAGTATCTCTGACTTCTCCAAAAACACCTTTAGAATCCCATTTGCTACCATTATATGCAGCACTTGCAGGATGTGAAACCATAAATTTAGTACAATTTTCTCCACATACATCTGCCCACTCTTGAGATTTTTTACCCATATAGACATAAACTAGTCCTGGATGAAAGTTCTTTAGATAGTCAAATACATAAGCTACAAATGGAGCCCAGATTTCATAATGCTTACCAATCTTACCTACTTCAGTTGTAAGAGCTGTATTTAGCATAAGTATACCCTGTCGGGACCATTTTGCTAAATCTAGAGGTCTTTCATACCCGTCCGGGTATAATTTCTCAACTTCATCAAGAATAAATCTTAGTGAAGGTTGTTCTCTTTCAGATTTACTACAACTAAATGCAATACCGTCTGCTACACCTATTGTAGGATAAGGGTCTTGTCCAACTATGACTACTTTAAGTTCATCATAAGGACATTCCTCAAAGGCTCTAAACACATCTTTCAATACAGGAGTAAATCTTTTACCACTGTTTGAAAGATTATATAAATCAGTAAGAATCTTTTCAAACTCTAAACTAAATATAAAAGGTTTAAGAACTCTACCCCAACCACTAGGTTCAAGTTTATTAAATATTTTTTGTTTATAATCATTGCAGTCTAATATATTAGTCATAATCATGTATATTTGTTAAAAAAGTATAATATAATGGCTACAGTAAAAGAATTAAAAGATGATGCTCTTGTTGAGATTAAAGTCAATAAGGCATTCTATTATATGTTAAAAAACACTCTTTATCATCAATTTGTAAACATAAAAGGTGAAAAATTAGAAGATAAAGAAGCTTATATTAAAGATATAATGTCTAAGCCATATTCTGATTTATCAGAAGAACAACGTGCATTCTTTACAGTTACACTAATTATTTTAGAAGTAGAAAGAGCTGCACATGAGCAAAATCTTTATGAAGAAAAAGAAATTACTGATTCTTCAGATGCTAAGAAAGATTAAGATTAAAGTCTCTTCCTATTTCTACACAGGACTCTATTGCTAGAGCCAATTCCATTTTACTGCAGTCAGCAAAAGATTTACAAATCTCTGCATCTCCTGCATCATAGCAAAGACCAGCATGAGTCTTAATAATTCTTTTCATTTCATCAAAAGTATAGCCAGATTCTTGTGCTAATGTACGTATACATGCATGCACTTTAGCAATCTGAGCTAATGAGGCATTGTCAGAAGTTAAACCCATAAAGACTTCAACCTGCTGTCCATCAGCCAGTTTATCAATAAAGATCTGAAAATTTAATTTGGATTTATCATCAGGATAAACTAACTTACCTCCGCGTTTAACTAATTTAGTAGTAAACATAAGCTGATTTTTTTGTATATTATTAATAGATATGGAAAGAATTCCTGGAAATAATAGTCAGATAAGTAAAGATACTCAGATAGTATTAGATTACCTAGAAAGATTCCCAGAAGCTCCTTCAAAAACTCTAGCCAGAAAAATATATTCTGAAAATCCTGTTCTTAATTCACTTGAATCTGTCTATGGTAAAGTAAGATACTATAGAGGTCAATATGGCAAAGCACATAGAAAAAGCTTACATAATAAACAATTTCAAAAAGAACTTAAAGTTGAAATAAATATGAAAGAAAAATTTCTACCAGAGTCTTATGCAACTAAGCGTGATACTTTTATATTCCCATCAGGTTGCAACTCAGTAGGAGTTATTGGTGACCTTCATATACCATATCAAGATAATGATGCTATAGAAGCAGCATTTGATGAAATGGAAAAGCAAAACATAGAATCTCTACTTATCAACGGTGACATGTTAGACTTTTACCAACTCTCTTTCCATGAGAAAGACCCAAGAATGGTTCATTTCAAACAGGAAATAGAAGCAGGTAGACAATTCTTAGATTACTGCAGATCCAGATTCCCTGGTATTCCAATATACTTTATTCCAGGTAACCATGAGAATAGATTTGAAAGATACCTTAGAGTTAAGGCATCAGAACTATTAGACATGGATGAATTCAGACTAGATGTACTTCTACATGTTGCTGAATACAGTGTGCAGTATATTCCATTTAGATCTAAAGTTGTCTTTGGTGACTTCCTTATAGAGCATGGAGACAAGATACCAGGTGCAGGTGGTGTAGTACCAGCCCGCACTGCTCTAATGAGATTAAAGACTAATTGTCTTATAAATCACTTTCACAAAACAAGTTCTAGCTCACAGAGAGTATATGGTCCTGATGACTCTACAACCATCCGTGGATATAGTCTTGGTTGCTTATGTGAACTTACTCCAGAATATTTAGAAATAAATGAATGGAATCATGGGTTTGCTATTCTAAAAAGAAATGGTAACTTAGTACAAGTTAGCAATTACAAAATAGAAGGTAACCAAATAGTCTGATGTTTCTACCAATTGAATTTAAAGATGAAGATGGCCCATACATTGAGCATCTTAATGTTACTCACATAACAAGAATATCTTTTGTTAATCCAAGAAATCCAGATGCTGGTAGTAAAATACATCTCCGTACAGGAGAAATACTAAAGACTACTATGCCTTTTGACGTTCTATCTCAAGAAATTGATGATGCATGGGAGTCAGCATCTACACTAATTCTATCTACAGTGCTTTCTGAAAAAGCAAAGCTTATGAAAAAGAGTGATTTACAACTTGAAGGAACTGATCAACTTCCTCCTTTGTCTGAAGCTTAAATTGATTAGGCCAATCCATATTATATACATACCAATTTCCATCTTTTACTTGATCACTGTCTACTGACATAAGGGTCAAGTTATTAAAGACATCCAATGTATAGAAAAAATAATCATAACCATTCTGACTTTCTGAGTCTTTGACTTCTACCTTATTAAATCCAAGGTCTATTAATTGTTGTTCTGTCATATCTTAATTATTTGCTGGTGACATAGTCTGCATAAATACTTCATGATTGAGTATCTCATGCGGGTAGTCTTTAGCAATTTTCCAATAGACTTGACTTACTTTACTGTATTCACCGTGTTCTAGAATTCTTAAATTTCTGAAGCTCTTAATTGATAGAGTAACCATATGCAGGTTTTCTTCATCAGATGATTCTAACATTCTAATCATGTTTTTAATTTCATCATCATTAATGTAACCCATTCTTTTAAGCAGTTGTAATTCTGCCATATATACAAAAGGACGGAATGTCCCAACTTTACTACCCTTATGATACATATACCATAGATAGTTCAAGTTTCTATCTACATTTTCTGTTAATTCATAATGCTCTTTTGCAATCTGTGCTGATAATTCTAGCATTTCATGTGTTATTTTCTTTTCCATTTTAAAAAATGTTTTTCTCAAAATACTCCTGTGGTGATAAGGTAGTTCTTTTTAATCTCCAGTAAATTGTGCCATGTTTAAGCTGTAATAACTTACAAATACTATACAGAGTATAAACTTCATTTTGATAAGTGATGTAGATATTATTTCTCCTATTTGAAGCTTGTTGCTTGGGAGTTGCCCAAATACAATTTTCTTTAGAATAATCAGCATTATTATCAATTCTCTCAATTGTTGAAGCTGAAAATGGTTTACTACCCATATCATTTACAAAAGCCCAAAATGAATATCTCCATTCATCAGACATCTTAATACCTCTAGCACCATAATTACTATATCCGGTTGCACCTACTTGATAACATCTTTTTTTGATACCATCCCAAGTTTGATATAGAGGATGTTTACTTGGATTACCAGTAGTACATATTCTAGAACAAGACTTTATTTTACCTCTCTTTACATCACCACTCTTTTTTATAACAATGTTTCCGCACTCACATGCAAACACCCATTTTTCATCACCAGCATAATTAACAGCTGTTAGCTTATTAAACTTCTGACCAGTAATGTTTATTTCTTTTGTTCTCATAACTATATAATTTGAGACAAAAGTAGTAAAAATGTAAAACAATACCTAATAGTATTCCAAGGTATTATACTATCATGTATTTGAATAAACTGTTTAATGTAGTCTGACTTTCTATTATGCTCATATCTTACATTTCTACCACCATACTGAGATATCTTACCTTCTTGTATTTTAGGTGTCCAAAGAAACTCTTCACCTGGCAACTTGTGCTCTACATTATATCTATGCTTCTCTTCATTATGAGTTAAAAAGATTACCTCAGCTTTAACTCTATCATTAGCCCAGCCATATGTTTTGGCTATTCTATCTACATTGTTAAACAAACTCATATAATGCTGTAACCAATTATCATGTACAATAACAGGACTAAAGTTCAAATGAACTTCATATCCAGCATTTAAAAACTGTGGTATAGCTAAAAGTCTCTCATAAAGTTTACTTGTATTAGGCTCAAGATGTTCCATTAGTTCATGGGGCATTAGACTAAATCTAATTCTAATTTTACCTTCAGGACCAAAAGTTAATAATTCTTTATTTACATACTTAGTAGCAAATGAACCCATAGCAAGTGGATGAT
>Ga0315904_10010349_pt1 | contig 12075 bp, 13 predicted proteins | sample LakEriMetagenome_6_FD_203529 | JGI IMG/M metagenome (GOLD analysis project Ga0315904, IMG submission 203529) | Freshwater fungal communities from buoy surface, Lake Erie, Ohio, United States - Buoy 12 MA120 | ecosystem: Environmental > Aquatic > Freshwater > Lake | place: USA: Lake Erie, Ohio...
GCCAACTTGGGTTCAATCCGCCCATCATAAAGCGCTCGCCCCAAAATCGCGCCTTCAATCCCAGCACCTGCCTCGCGCAGCGCGGTGATATCCTCAACCCCCGCGACACCGCCAGAAGCAATCACCGGCAAACACACCGCGCGCGCGAGTGCCGCCGTTGCCGCGACATTCACGCCGCTCAACATGCCGTCGCGGGCGATATCGGTATAAATCACTGCTGCAGCGCCGGAATCCTCAAAGCGGCGGGCGAGATCGGTCGCACTCACATCGCTCGTCTCCGCCCAGCCTTCGGTCGCGACCATGCCACCCCGCGCATCAATCCCAAGTGCCACATGGCCCGGAAAGGCGCGGCAGGCGGCGCGGGCGAAATCCGGGTCCTTCACGGCGGCTGAACCGAGGATGATCCGGCTGACACCTGCTTCCAGCCATGCTTCAGCCGTTGCCATGGTGCGGATACCGCCACCCAATTGCAGCTTCGCCCCCGGTACGGCAGCGATAATCGCGCGCACCGCCGCCGCATTGGCCGGCTTGCCGGCAAAGGCGCCATCCAGATCCACCATATGCACCCAGGAAAACCCGGCTTCGATGAAGCGCCGCGCCTGTGCGGCAGGGTCATCGGCATAGATGGTGGCCTGATCCATCTCCCCCCGTTTCAGGCGCACCACCTGCCCGCCCTTCAAATCAATGGCGGGATAGAGCGAAAAGCCCATTACTGGGTGGGATCAAGCAAGGCGCCGGTGGAACGCCCACGGCCCGGTTCCAAGGGCTTATAGTAAAAGCGCCCGGATACCGTTTGCCCATGCACGCGCGCATAAAAGGGATGCGTGCCCCAATGGACGTAACCCAGCGCTTCAAACAGCGCGATAGCGGTGGTTTGCGTCTCCCGCACGTCAAGGTTCAGGACGCGATGGCCAAGGGCTGCGGCGCGTTCTTCAACGCGCATTACCAACATGCGCGCCAGACCATGGCCGCGCGCATAGGGCGCGAGATAGGCATGGGTCAGCGTAGCGCCAAAGGATTGCGCTTCATTATTGCGCGGCGGGCGCACCAGCTGTGCCGACCCGACCACATGGCCGTCAAGGCGCGCGATGAATAATTCCCGTTCTGGCACCAGCAAGGTGCCGCGGAAATGCCGCGCCAGCGCTTCCCGCCCCTGCGGTTCCAGCCAGCCGAAGCCGCCGCCTTCAATGATGGCCGCATCCGTCGCTTCACAGAGATCGGCCAAATCGGCATCCGATATCTGGTTCGCGAGTTCCACCGCCAGATCATGGGTGAAGCTCATGGTCATTGCGCTATTCATGGCACCCATTGGAGGAAATTCATAAGAATACGCAACCCCACCGGACCGCTTTTCTCCACATGGAACTGAAGCCCGGCAAGATTATGGCGGGCAATGGCGGCTGTCACCGGCCCGCCGTAATCGGTGGTGGCGATCACATCCCCCGCCTGCGTGGCCCTAAAGGCATAGGAATGCACGAAATAAACCTGATCCCCTGGCGTAATGCCCGCCAGCAAGGGGTGGCAGCCGGGGCGAAAGGTGAGCCCATTCCAGCCCATTTGCGGCAGCGGCAGGGGGGCGCCATCCGCGCCCTTCGGGTCCATGGGCGCTACCTCGCCCGGCAGCCAATCCAGCCCCGGCGTGCTGCCATGTTCCAAGCCACGCGACGCCATCAACTGCATACCCACGCAGATGCCAAGAAAGGGCATGCCATCCCGGCGCACGCGCCGTTCCAGGGCCGCAACTGCGCCTGGCAGCGCATCCAAGCCGCGCCGGCAGGCGGCAAAAGCCCCCTGCCCGGGCAGCACCACCCGATCGGCGGCGAGGATCTCCGATGCCTCACGCGTCACACGAATATCAGCGGCGATGCCTGCCTCCCCAGCCACCTTCTGGAAAGCGCGGAGCACGGAAGCAAGGTTGCCCGAACCCGGGTCAATAATGACCAGCTTCATGTCAGTCCGCGCGCCAGATCGGCACGACGATCCGCCAGGTTCAGCACCGCCCCTTCCTCATCCCGCCCCTGCACCACGCCCATCAGGCGAAAACCGCGCCGCTCCAGCGTCCAACGCTGAAGGTTCCGCGCCTCAAACCCTGTCAGGATTTGCAAAGCAATCATCGCCCAGGGCGAGATGCCGGCGGGCAGGACAAAGCCCAGCAGCGTGGCGAGCGCGAAATACAGCGCGGCGGCGATCCAAAGCCGGTTGGCCAGGAACCAGAACAGCGGAAACAGCGCGGCCCACCAGGAGAAGCCCTCGCGCACCATGACCGTCCGCGCGGGTTTATCCGCGATAGCCGGCCGGTGATGCACGGTCCAAACCCGCATGTCAGGCTTCCAGCACGCCCTTGGTGGACGGAATGGCGCCCATCGCGCGCGGGTCCGGTTCCACCGCTTCTCGCAACGCCCGCGCCAAAGCCTTGAAGCAGGCTTCCGCCACGTGATGGGCATTGGTGCCGGATTTTTGCGTCACATGCAGCGTAATGCCGGCATTGAAGGCGAGCGCGCGGAAGAATTCCTCGAACAGTTCCGTATCCATCTCACCGATTTTTGGCTGGGCGAAAGTAACCGACCAGGCAAGGAAAGGTCGGCCAGAGATATCCACCGCCGCTTCGGCCAAGGCTTCATCCATCGGGATCACGGCGGCCCCATAACGGCGAATGCCGCGCTTGTCGCCCAGGGCCTGGCGCAGGCATTGGCCGATGACAATCCCGACATCTTCGGTGGTGTGGTGAAAATCAATGTGCAGATCACCCTTGGCCTGCACCTTCAGGTCAAACAGGCCGTGGCGGGCAAGGGCGGTCAGCATATGGTCCAGAAACCCAATGCCGGTGGCGATATCCGCGCGCCCTTCGCCATCCAGGCCAAGGGCGACGGTGATCGCGGTTTCCGAGGTCTCGCGGCTGATCTCCGCGCGGCGGTTCCAGGGCGGGGTGGTTTTCATGGCGCCTAACTACGCCCCGCGGTGGGGGGGATGCAACCGAAAGCCGGGGGCGGTTGTCTCGGCGGCCAAGCCGCGCCATTTCATGGCCCATGACACAGACACAACACGACCCCCTGGGCTGGCACGGCACCACCATTCTTTGCGTCCGCAAGGGCGGGCAGGTGGCAATGGCCGGGGATGGCCAGGTCTCCCTTGGGCAGACCGTGGTGAAGGGCAATGCGCGCAAAATCCGCCGGATTGCCGGCGGCAAGGTGCTGGCGGGTTTCGCCGGCGCCACAGCGGATGCCTTTACGCTTTTGGAGCGGCTGGAAGCCAAGCTGGAACGCTTCCCGGATCAATTGGAACGCGCCTGCGTTGATCTGGCGAAGGATTGGCGGACGGATCGGTACCTGCGCCGCCTGGAAGCCTTGCTGGCAGTGGCGGATGCCAAAAGGTCCTTGCTGGTGACCGGGCAGGGCGATGTGCTGGAACCGGAAGATGCGATCATCGGCATTGGTTCGGGCGGCAATTACGCGCTTTCCGCCGCACGCGCGCTGCTCCCGGTGGAGGGTGTGGAGGCTGAGGAGATTTGCCGCCGTTCCATGAAAATCGCTGCCGATATCTGCGTCTATACCAATGGCAATATCATCCTTGAGACGTTGGCCGCCAGCGCGGGAGACGCGGCATGAGCGAAACCGTCAACCTCTCCCCGCGTGAGATCGTCTCGGAGCTTGATCGGCATATTGTCGGCCAACAGGAAGCCAAGCGCGCAGTGGCGATTGCGTTGCGCAACCGTTGGCGGCGCCAGCAATTGGCGCCGGGGCTGCGCGAGGAAGTGGTGCCGAAAAATATTCTGATGATCGGGCCCACGGGCTGCGGCAAGACGGAAATCGCGCGCCGTTTGGCGCGGCTGGCGAATGCGCCGTTTCTGAAGGTGGAAGCGACGAAATTCACCGAAGTTGGCTATGTCGGGCGCGATGTGGAAAGCATCGTGCGTGATCTGGTGGAAGTGGCCATCACCATGGGCCGCGAAGCCGCGCGCAAGGGCGTGCAGGCCAAGGCCGAATTGGCCACCGAGGAAACCCTGCTGACCGCGCTGGTGGGTGAAGGCGCGTCCGGTGAAACTCGGCTAAAATTCCGCCGCATGCTGCGTGAAGGCCAATTGGAAAACCGCGAAATTGAAGTGCAATTGGCCGATTCCGGACCCGCCATGCCGATTGGCATGATTGATCTGCCGGGCGGCCAGCCGCCGCAAATGCAGAATTTGCAGGATATGTTCGGCAAGATGTTCGGCGGGCGCAGCAAATCCCGCAAGATGACGGTGGCCGAAGCGCGCAGTGCCCTGTTGAAGGATGAAGCGGATAAGCTTCTGGATCAGGATGCGGTGGTGCGCGACGCGCTGTTGAATGTGGAAGCCAATGGCATCGTCTTCCTGGATGAGATTGACAAGGTTTGCGCCCGCACAAGCGAAAGCGGCTTTCGTGGCGGCGATGTCTCCCGCGAGGGGGTACAGCGCGATTTGCTGCCGCTGATTGAAGGCACCACGGTGACCACCAAGCACGGGCCGGTGAAGACGGATCATGTGCTGTTCATCGCCTCCGGCGCCTTTCATCTGGCGAAGCCTTCCGATCTTTTGCCGGAATTGCAGGGCCGCTTGCCGATCCGCGTGGAATTGAAGGCGCTGTCGCGCGATGATTTCCGGCGGATTTTGACCGAACCGGAACATTCGTTGCTGAAGCAATATACGGCGCTGCTCGGCACCGAAGCGGTCGCACTGGATTTCGCGCCGGATGCGGTTGAAGCGATTGCCGATCTGGCCGCCGAGATCAATGCGAGTGTGGAGAATATCGGCGCGCGGCGCCTGGCGACGGTGCTGGAACGGTTGCTTGAAGAAGTTTCCTTCACCGCGACTGATCGCGCCGGCGAAACCATTGCGGTGGATGCCGCCATGGTGCGTGATCGTGTCGCGCCACTCGCGGCCAGCGCCGATCTTTCGCGCTATATCCTATAGTGGTGCGCTGCATGCTCACCTTTCCCAAGGCAAACCCGCGCCCGTGCACCACTAGCCTTCTATTTGGTGGGCCGATTCACGCTGCCGTCGGGAACCGACGGCAGCGACCGGACCACGAGCGATGAGCCTTACGGTGAGCCCTGCGCCGCCGCCATTCGGCCCGCGGGCCGAGGCTGAATTGCGCGCGGCGTTTGAGGCTTTGGAGAACCCCTCCCTCGCCGCGCGGCTTTCGGCGACGGTCGGCACACCGATCGAGGCGCTGACCGCGCGCCTGCCAAGCCCCCTGCAAGGCGGGCTGCATGGCGCGGTACGCACGGCGCTGACCACAGCCATGGCGGTGGCGCTGCGTTCGTCACCGGCGGCGACCCCTGCGGTTCTTCCCTCATCCTGGCTGCATCGTGGACTGGCCGCGGCAACCGGTGCGGCGGGTGGGGCCTTTGGCCTGGCCGGCACGTTGGTGGAATTGCCGGTTTCCACCACCATTCTGCTGCGCCAGATCGCGGCCATTGCGGCCGAGGAAGGCGAGGATTTGGCGCGGCCTGAGATCACCGCCGAATGCTTGAAGATTTTCGCACTTGGCGGGCGCGGACGCGCCGATGATGCTGCCGAATCCGGCTATTTCGCGCTGCGCATTGCCTTGGCTGAGGCGCTGAAGGGCAGCATTGGCACAAGCATTCTGCCTGGTTTCATCGCGGCGATTGCGTCCCGCTTTGTGGGACCTGTCGGCTTGAAGCTTTCCGCCCAGGCCGCGCCCCTGATTGGCGCCGCGGCGGGGGCTGCGATCAACCTCGCATTTCTTGAGCATTTCCGCAGCGTGGCGCGCGGGCATTTCACGCTGAGGCGGCTGGAGCGGATACATGGCGCTGAGGCCGTGCGCGTGGCCTATGACAAGCTCGCGGCAACGCGCGATGTGGCGTTTGCAAAGGTTTAGGTGACAGGGCCTTCCCCAATGACCGGGCGGCGGCGCCCGGCCAGAAAAGCTGCGCGCAGGTTTTCCGGCACCTCTTCAGGGGAGAGGTAATCGCCACCATCATAAAGCAGCCCATGGCGCAGATAGGTCTCACGCATTTTTTCGGCCACCAGATGGATGATGCCGATCTGTTGGCCGCCCAATCTGGGTTCAATCCAGATGCCATCTTCGGGACGCTTCTGGGGTAGCGCATAATGGCTCATCCAATTGGCGCGTGAGGGGAGGGCGTGCAACTGATTAAGTTCAACCAACGTCTTTTGAAGAGCAAGCTGATCGCAAAGATCAGCCATTCTGCCCTGAAGCAGCGGAAAAAAATTTTTTGCCCATGCATCCCAAAGTAGAGGCTTCGCGTTGATGGCGTAAATGCCCGCATTAACCAATGGCAATGCGCTGAACTTAAGGGCAATCTCACGCCCATAGGCATCTGCCCATGCCTTGGTCTTGTAGTTGTGATAAGGAAGCGGATGCGTTCGGTACCAACGATAGGCAACATCGAGTTCCAGGGTAACCGCACCGGCGCCGGTTTCTGCGCCTTTAACATAATGCTGGATGATGGCTGGGTCTTGAACCCAAGTGTCGGCATCAATCCACAAATAGGTTTCGTGATTCGGCGCATATTGAGGCAGAAATGGCCTGAGGGTTAGGCCAAGTTTGTGCTGCGCATAGCCGGGTAATCCGGCCACACCCATATCATCCTTTGGTACGATAATTCGATGGGTTCTGGCCTCAAGCCAAGCCAATTCCTGCGGCGTGCAGCCGAGATCGAAGAAAAAGATCTCAGCATCGTAAAGCGGCACAATACGGCGCAAAGAAAGAATCAATCCCTTTGCTAGATAAAACAAATTTGTATCGCTTCCCGTACAGATGGCAAGTTTCGGCATAGGATCCCCTCAACAGCATCACAAACAGCAAGAGCTTAACACCAGCATAGAGACTTCTTGATCTTTTCTTGATAAACTACTCATCAGAAAAAGGTAGAGTCTTTGCAACACCATTTGGAGTCCGAAATTGGCCCTCAACCTATCCATCCCAGGTCAAATGACCAAAACCGAACTCCATCGGCTGATGGAATTGGCCAGCCGCGTGCCGCCCGGCGGCATCATGGTCGAAGTCGGCTGCCTTTAAGGGCTTTCTTCGTGGCATATCTCCAAAGCCTGCCAAGCTGGGGTCTCCCTGTTCTGCGTGGACCCCTGGGAAAGGGCCAAGTGGATCATTGATCTTGTGGAAAAACCGCAGCATGCGCCCCCCTTTTCCAGACAAGCCTTCGCCCATTTCACCAGGGATTGCGACAATATCGTGATGATCCAGGGCTATAGTCCGGAGATCGCCCGCGGGTGGAAGTTTGGTATCGATCTTTATGTGGAAGATGCGATGCACAGTAATCCGGTGCTGGGTCAGAACATGGCCTTCTGGAGCAGCCGGATCAAACCGGGTGGCGTCGCGTCAGGTCATGATTACTGCGCCGAATGGCCCGATGTCATCTCTGAGGCCAATGCCTTGGCAGAGCGCTGGTCTTCAAAGGTTGATGCGCCGACACATTTTGGTCGGTCGAACGCCCGGTCTGACACCCAAACAGAAACCCATATGGAAGTTGTGTGGGGTTGCGCCATTGCGCACGCCCCATGGCGCTTCCAGCGAAGTGGAAACTGGCCTTCCCGAAGATTTGGCGCGCATACCGTAGACAACTTTGAAAGGGAAATGCGCCACGCGCAACGGGACGCCACGCGCGTCAACTCGCGTCTATCTGCAAGCCTTCGCGCTTGATCACATCAGACCATTTGGTGATTTCACTGGCGACGAAGGCGCCGAATTGCTGCGCGCTGCCGATCATCGGCACGCCGCCCAATTCTTCAAAACGCTTCACCGTTTCCGGCATGGCGAGCATCGCCATGACATCGGCATTGATGCTGTTGATGATCTCGGCCGGCATGGCGGCCTGACCGAAAACACCGAACCAGGTATTCACCTCGTAATTCGCAAGCTCCGGCATGGTTTCGCGCATCGCCGGCACATTGGGCAGCAGCGGGTGGCGTTCCTTGCTGGTGACGGCCAGGGCGCGCACGCGGCCGGACTGGATATGGCCCATGATGCCGGTCAAATTATCAATCAGGAAGGTGACATTGCCGGCGAGCAATTCAATCTGCGCCGGGGCGGAACCGCGCGTTGGCACGTGAATCGCCTGGGCGTTCAGCATTTGCAGGAATAGCACCGGCGAAAGATGCGTGGATTGGCCGACACCGGTTGAGACATAGGGAATCTCACCTGGCTTGGCGCGCAGCATCGCGGCAAGCTCGGCCACATTCTGCGCCGGGACGTTGTTGTTCACGACCAGCACATTGGGGCCTGCGATGGTGCCTGCGATCGGGGCGATTTGTTCCGCGCGATAGGGAAGGTTGCGGAACAGGGAATAACCAATCGCTTGCGGGCCGATATTGCCCATGAGCAGCGTCAGGCCATCCGGGCGTGCACGCACCATTTCAACCGTGCCAATGGTGCCGCCCGCGCCAGTACGATTTTCCACCACCACCGGCGTGCCCCAGCGTGGCTGCAGGAACTGCGCGAGCAGCCTTCCCATGATATCCGTGGTGCCACCCGCAGCGGCGGGGACGATAATGCGCACCTGGCCGGATGGGCGCCAGGATTGCGCGCGGGCGATGGTGGGCGCGGCAAGCAGCGGCAGCGCAAGCGCGGCGCGGCGGGAAACTTGGGTCATGAGGGATCCTCCCTTTGATCTTGGGATCATCATGCCGCCGAAAGCTATTTTCGGGAAGGCTTCAGGTTTGGCGCAGCGCAGCCATCACGCGGGCAAGCCCGGCTTCCCAGGGCGGCAGCGCCACGCCGAAGGTGCGCGCAAGCTTGCCATTATCCAGCCGGCCATCGGCGGGGCGCCTGGCCTTGGTCGGGTAATCGGCGGTGGTGATGGCATGCACCTTGGGCCGCTTGCCGCCATGTTTGGCGTGCAGATCGAAAATCGCCTCGGCAAAGCTGTGCCAATGGGTGAAGCCACCGCCGGTCGCGTGATAGGTGCCGGCAAGATCATCGCGCCAGCCGTGATCGCGGAGCCGCGCCAGAATTGAGCTGATGGCATCAGCCAAATCCGGCGCTGCGGTCGGGCTGCCCCATTGATCCGCCACCACGCGAAGCTCAGGGCGCTGTTCACCCAGCGCCAGCATGGTGCGCAGAAAATTCTTGCCCATGGGCGCGAAGACCCAGGCCGTGCGCAGGATGATGCTGCGCGGATTGGCCGCCCGCGCCGCCCATTCACCAGCGAGCTTGGTGCGGCCATAGGCGCCGAGCGGATTGGGCGCATCGCTTTCCAGATACGGCGCGCCTTGCAGCCCATCAAAAACATAATCAGTGGAAATCTGGATGATGGGGATGCCTGCTTCATGCGAAAGCCGCCCCAGCAAGGCCGGCCCCAAGGCATTGGCGCGGAAGGCGCCGGCCTCATCATCTTCCGCCGCATCAACTGCCGTCCAGGCGGCGCAATTCACCACCGCATCGGGTTTCAGCGCAGCGAAGGCGGCGATCACTGTCTCGGGCTTGTCGAATTCAAATTCCGGCTGGCCGACCAGCAGCGCCTCAAACCCTTGCGCGGGCAGTGCGGCTTCAAGCCCGGTCGCCAATTGCCCGCCACGCCCGGTGACGAGGATGCGGCGCATTACCAGGAACCTTTCGGAAAGGGCGGTGCGATATCGGCCAGGCGCGGTGCCTTGCGGTCCTTATCGGACAGAATGGGGTCGCTGACTGGCCAATCAATGCCAAGGGCGGGATCATTCCAGGCGATGCCGGCATCGGTTTCCCGATCATAATAGGCATCAACCTTGTAGAGCACTTCAGTATCTTCTTCGAGGGTCACAAAACCATGCGCGAAGCCGGCCGGAATCCAAAGCTGCTGCCAATTTGCCGCCGATAATTCGCAAGCGACATGCTGCCCATAGGTTGCGGAGCCTTCGCGAATATCCACCGCGACATCCAGGATGGAACCGCGCACCACGCGCACCAGCTTGGCTTGCGCAGTAGGTGGGCGTTGGAAATGTAGCCCGCGCATCACGCCCTTCTGACGCGACAGCGAATGATTATCCTGCACAAAATCAGCGGTAATCCCATGCGCGGCGAGGGTTCGGCGTGACCAGACTTCGCTGAAAAAACCGCGCTCATCGCCGAAGCGCGCGGGTTCGATCAGGATCAGGTCAGGAATGGCAAGTCGCTCTGCCTTCATGAAAGCCGCCCTTCCGCGAGATCACGCAAATAGACGCCATAGGCGGTTTTGCCCAAACGATCCGCCTGGGCGCGCAGCGCAGCCGCATCAATGAAGCCCATGCGGAAGGCGATTTCTTCCGGGCAGCCCACTTGCAGCCCTTGGCGTTCCTGTACCGTCTGCACGAAAAGCGCTGCCTGCAACAGGGAAGCCGGCGTGCCGGCATCAAGCCAGGCGCAGCCACGTCCCAATTGCTCGGCGCGCAAACTGCCTTCGGCCAGATAGACCTTGTTCAGATCGGTGATTTCCAATTCACCACGGGCGGAGGGCTTCAAATCCCGCGCCATTTGCGTCACGCGCTTGTCGTAAAAATAAAGCCCAATCACCGCCCAATCGGATTTCGGCTTGGCGGGTTTTTCCTCGATAGAAAGCACGCGCCCAGCCGCATCGAATTCCGCGACACCATAGCGTTCCGGATCAGCCACGCGATACCCAAAGACGGAAGCGAGGCCGTTTTGTGCATTCGTCGCCGCTGCCTTCAGGCTATCCACCAGCCCATGGCCGTAGATGATGTTATCGCCAAGCGCGAGTGCGCAGGCTTCCCCGCCAATCCAATCCGCACCTATATGAAAGGCTTGCGCAATGCCATCCGGGCTTGGCTGTTCGGCGTAGCCGATGCGAATGCCAAATTGCGCGCCATCACCCAGCAACCGCTTGAATGCCGGCAGATCCGCTGGTGTGGAGATCAGCAAAATATCCTTGATGCCCGCCAGCATCAGCGTACCCAGCGGGTAATAGACCATCGGCTTGTCATAGACCGGCAGCAATTGCTTCGATGCTGCCAAGGTCATGGGATGCAAGCGTGTCCCGGACCCGCCTGCGAGCAGAATGCCCTTCACGATTTCACCCCCCCGAGTCTTTGGCCCGCATAACGCTTTTCGCGAATGGGCCGCCACCAGGCTTCATTGTCCAGATACCAGCGAATGGTCTGATCAAGCCCAGCTTCAAAATCATAACGCGCTTTCCAGCCAAGGGCCGCTTCCGCGCCGCTTGGGTCCATGGCGTAGCGGAAATCATGGCCGGGACGGTCTTTGACATAGGTGATCAGGCGCTCACGCGCGCCAGCAGGATCAGGGCGCAACCGGTCCAGCGTGCGGCAAATCGCCTGCACCACTTGCAGATTGGTCCGTTCCTGGCGCGGGCCGATGCAATAAGTCGCCCCGGGCACACCGCGCATCAGCGCCAATACCAAGGCTTCGGCATGATCCTGCACATGAATCCAATCGCGGATATTCGATCCATCGCCGTAAACCGGCAAAGGGCGACCTTCCAAGGCATTCAGAGTCACCAGCGGAATGAGCTTTTCCGGGAACTGCCATGGTCCGTAATTATTCGTGGTGTTCGAAACAAAGGATGGAAAGCCATAAGTGTGCTGCCAGGCGCGCACCAGATGGTCAGACGCTGCCTTGGAAGCGGAATAGGGGCTGCGCGGATCGTAGCGCGTATGCTCATCAAACGGCGCGTCATCCGCGCTTTCGAGCGAACCAAACACCTCATCCGTTGAGACATGATGGAAGCGGAATTCGGCCTTGGCGGCGCCTTCCAGCCCTTGCCAATATTCCCGCGCCGCTTCCAGCAGGACCTGCGTGCCCACAACATTGGTTTGGATGAATTCGGCCGGCCCATCAATCGAACGATCCACATGGGATTCGGCGGCCAGATGCATCACGCGCGCCGGCTTGAAGCGGGCGAAGGCATCACGCATCGCTGCCGCATCACAAATATCCAGCGCCAGATGCTGATGACGCGGTGATTTCAGCCATTCACCCAGGCTCTCAGGACTCGCGGCATAGGTCAGCTTGTCAATATTCACCACCATCGCATCGGTGGTCGCGAGCAAATGCCGCACCACCGCCGATCCGATGAACCCCATCCCACCTGTCAGCAGAATGACCATGACCCCCCCAGAATCAGGTA
>Ga0315904_10010354_pt1 | contig 12072 bp, 19 predicted proteins | sample LakEriMetagenome_6_FD_203529 | JGI IMG/M metagenome (GOLD analysis project Ga0315904, IMG submission 203529) | Freshwater fungal communities from buoy surface, Lake Erie, Ohio, United States - Buoy 12 MA120 | ecosystem: Environmental > Aquatic > Freshwater > Lake | place: USA: Lake Erie, Ohio...
CGCACCGCTCCATCTGATGGCCCGCGACCTCGCGCACGCCATCACCAGTAGCAAGGAGCTGTGCCCTGATGCTCAGTTCCTGAGCGCCACGCTAATGCCCGAATGGGACAACACCGATGAAACGCGATGCCTTGCGGCTCTCCCAGCACCAGTTCATTGAAACCAGCCGTGACCACAACGGCCGGTATTTCATTGCCTACTCCAGCGGCGCCAGCGTGTTTGTGCGCGACATTGCTGACCTTCGTCGCTTCCTCAAGCTGCCGAAGGGCTTGCCCATGCGAGAATCGCTTGAATCATGGCTTTGCAGCTTGGGCGATCAAGATGTCTCTCAACAACCTGAACCATGAGCACTGATAGCATTAAGGATTACCTAACCGAGATCGGTCGGTTCCCGCTACTGACTGGCGAGCAGGAGATCCAACTATCTCGCCAGGTGCGGCGGATGATTGAACTGCAAGCCATGGAAGGCGAACGCACTAAAGAAGAGCTGCGCGCGATCAAGCGCGGCCAGCGTGCGCGTGAAACCATGATGAACTGCAACCTGCGGCTGGTAGTTCACATCGCCAAGAACTACGTGACCAGGCTGAAGTCCAATGGCCTTGAACTGATGGACCTGATCCAGGAAGGCGCCATCGGATTAAATCGCGCTGTTGAATTATTTGATGGCACCAAGGGCTACAAGTTTTCTACCTATGGCTACTGGTGGATCCGTCAGTCGATTACACGCGCGATTGATACCAAGGAGCGCCTGATCCGCGTGCCGCAGCATGTACTAGATGCCACGTATAAGATTGCCAAGATGCAACGTGAGCATCTGCAGCAACATGGCAGGCCGATGTCAACAGCAGAATGCGCTGAGCGAATGGAGATGAGTCAGCACGAGCTGCAATCGCACATTATGCGAAACGTACCGCATAGCAGCCTAGATCAACTGGTCAGGGATGATGGCTCGCCATTGGTTGACATGATCGTTGACGAGCATCAGTCTTACGATGATTCGCTATCTATGGAATATACCGAGCAACTAGAACTGGCGCTGTCATTCCTTGCTGACCGGGATCGCGATATTGTCGCCAGCTACCACGGATTAGGAGCGCCGAAAAAGACGCAAGGCAAGATTGCTGAAGAGCTTGGCATAACGCGCAGCGCGGTTGGCCAGATCCATGACCGATCGATGCGGCGGCTTCGTTTGATGCTCACCGAGAAACGCTGATGTTTCAAGATGCGCGATGTGACCAGTCGCTTGCTGAATGAGTCGCGTGTAGTAGGCATTCTGCTTAATCAGCGAGGCACACAATGATCGCACATCCCTATCGTCTGGATGCATCAATGCGCTACGTGATTGCGCCTCGATGTGCAGTTCTTCTTCAATGGTCCATTTGACCATCATCCAGTCACCCCATGTCATGGTGTCATATCTTCAGTCCATGCTTCAATCTTAGATTGCCGTTCATCCGTCCATGATGGCTGCAGCTTGAACCACTGCCGCCAGTGTTCACTGCCTTTGCTGCGGTTGCATTCGCGGCAGGCTGGTACAAGGTTATTCACGACGGTGTTGCCACCTTTGTGGCGTGGCTTGACGTGATCCAAGGTGTCGGCCGCAGCATCGCAGTAGGCGCAGCAGTGCTGCCATGCTTCAAAGATTTGCTGCCTGAACCGTTGCTTAGCGGAGCGCTTGGGAACGAGGGATGTGCCATCAATCTGATGATCCACGCAACTCCGGGATGGGTAGGACGTTGACCGAGAGGCCCAGGATGTGATCGTTAGATGGAGCCAATTCTGTTAGGCGAGAAACGAAATCATCGCTAACAGTTTCAGGATCGTCGTCTTCGCTTTCGACGACGATGGTGTATTCAATCTCTAGGACGTACTGCCTCATACAGTTGGAGTGCAGGTGATTTCAACGCCTCCGCGATGGCGGGGACGCAGTGTGAGCCAGATGCCACCGAGTGACTTCGGCATCACAATGCGCTCTACTGCCCAGCCGCCGGTTCCTCCGAACTCCTGCTTGTATGTGCCGCATTGAACGTGCCAGCGCTGTTCTACCCAGGCGCGGCCGTTTTGATCGACGCGGTAGCAGGAATGTGCGACAACACTGCGCTCATGGTTGTGACCATTTACAAGGACATCAGCGTCTGGAGCGATTGAGGCATAGCGTCCACCGCCCATGGTGCCCTTAGTAATGATGCCGCCCCAGGCGCCGTGATGGAAAAACAACATGCAGCGCCTGGTCTTGCTGTTACCGTCCTGCGTAAAGCTGAACCTGATCCAGCCTTGATAACCCATGTGCTCGATGTTGCTGCCGTTGTTGCGCATCAGCCGCACAACATTCTCTAATGGGTCGATTTCCTGATTATTGCTGACTGCTGTTTCATGGTTGCCGTCGCCTGCCATGAGGATGATGTCTTGCCATGGCTTGAAGAACTCCGCCGCTTCACTGAATACGAGGTCGAAATAGTTGCCGCCTAAGTGTTCCGGGCGGATATCGCCCTTGCTTGCTCTGCGGTCTTTCTTACCTTGCATCAAACAGAGCACGTCTCCGAACATAAGGACGTGGCCGTTCTGAGCGCGGCATTCATCGAGGTGCTTGCTCAGCAGCTTACGGTCACACTTTGGGTTGTCTAAGTGGATGTCACTAAGCAGCAGGAATGTCGCTGTTTCGCTAAAGGTTGTGTAGGGGATGCGCAGCTCTAGGAGCTCTGGTGTCTTGCGTATAGATGCGATGTTCACAAGATGGGGCTCCATTTGCGCTTAGCCTAAGGTGCGTGGTTTACAAGCATGGCCCAGCCGGTGCCGGGGCCATCAACCTCCCAGCGGCGTAACCAATTCTTGCGGCTATAGGCAATGCCTGCACCGTTGCTGTGGTTGACGTAGCCGCCGTTTACCATGTCGGCCTCGCCGTTCGGATCGTTGTGGATGAAGGCGCTGCTGGTAGCGCCGATGATCACGGACCAGTGGCCGCCGCCGGTGGGTGCGCCGACAGGTCCTTTATGAAGCCAGCCCACCATCACGGGGCGCCCGGCTTCGAGCTCGGTCTCGATCACGGCAGGGTTGCAGTTGGTCCGTAGCCGTGCGGTTAGCGCCAAGGATTGCAGCGCCTTAATCTGCGCTTGCGCGTCGGTGGTGTCGCCGTAGGTGGCGCGGATCTTGTTGTAGGCATCGTCGCTGGTGACCTTGCCGTAGAAGCGGGCCACCATGGCAGCGCTACTGCTGAAGCATTCGCGGTAGCCGGTGCCTGAGCGGTTGTCGTTCTGCGCCTCGTAAGGCACACGCAGCAGGATGCCCTGCTGTTGCAGTAGCGGTGTGCCCTTCTGCCAGAGTGCGCCCTCAGCCTTTCGGCGGCGCAGTAGGCCGGCTTCGACGTTTGTGCCAGGGTTGCAGTAGAGCAGCAACGCAGCTGGTACAGCGCTCCAGTCCTTGTCACGCAACGCTGCGCTGATGGTGTCAAACCCAGCGCTGCCGTAGAACCCAGTGCCGAGGTTGTAAGCAAAGCTGATCAACGCGCAGCGCTGCGGATCGCCCATGCTTGCCCAGTGCGGGATCGTGCGCAGGCGTTCGGCGATGCGGTCCACCTCCAGGCGGAGCAGCATGTCAGCTTCGATGACGTTGATCTTGTCGCCGCGCTGTACGGCGCTGCCATCCGGGAATCGCGTGGTGCCGTATCCGATCGTCCAAGGATCGCCGCCGCTGAGCGGATCGGGGTAGGCGCTAAGGTGGCAGCCCTCAAACTCTTTGATGATCTGGATCGCATCAGCCAGGTCGGTCTGCTTGCCGGGGACGCTCCATGTCTTGAACCATGGCTGATCCCGTCTCAATAGATGCGGGCTGATCGCCGCTTCCAGTTCGCTGATCGCGGCCAACTGGTGCGGCAGGCCCTTGAAGTATCGAAACAGGTCAATCAGCCGCAGTGGTTGCGTCATGGCCGTTGCAGATGCTGCGGTGCTGGTTGCCGGTAGCTAAATGCGCTCTTGATCTCGGACCAGATAACAGGGCTCAGCATGGCGGCGACGACGGCCAGGATGACTACCTGCGCCATGCGCGTCTCCAATCGGCCAACGCGGACGCCTAGCCCGCTCCGCTCAGTCTTGTCGGAAATAGCAGCATCAAGCAGCTGTTTGAGTTGGCCTTCCAGCACGCCGATAGCGCGAAGGATCTCGCCGTGCGTTGGCTCAGTCACCGCTTACGCGAGGCAATGCCACGCAATGCGCCGAGGATCAGCTGAACCCAGCCGTTGGCCTTAACGCCTGGCAGGAGGCTGAGGATTTCGGAGCCGGCCAGCAACGTTACGGCAATGCTGGTAGCAGCTTCAGGGGTGAGCGCCATGACTGCAACAAATCGCTTCCCTAGGTTAGCTACCCGATGCTGCGCCGCCCGCCAGGGTGGCTGTGACGGTGGAGGCCAGGCCGGAAGATGCTGCAGCAACCACAGCTGGCACGCTGATCAGGCTGATCGAGACGTTCACATAGCCGGCGGATAGGTGGTCTTCCTGCGGCTGTGCGGCATAGCGCCAGTGCGTGGAGGTTGGCACCAGGTCGGTAAAGCTGGTGTGGCCGGCCCACGCTTCAGTGCTGAGCGGGAATGCGATGTAGCCGCCTTGTTGCTCGCGGTAGTGATCGCGCAGCAGCTTGGCCTGTGCCTGAGTGATTGCAGCAAAGCCCAGTTCGAGGTTGTGGCTGTAGGCGGTGGTGCCATGCCGGAAGCGGATGCTGCCACCACCGAAGCCGCGTTCCTCGGTGACAGGGAACACGCCCATGCTGTAGCGGCGCGTGACCGGCTCCAGTGCCGGGAAGGTAGCCATCAGTTCTGCAGCGTGATGGTGCTGCTGCCCAAGCTGAAGGTTGCAGAGCTGCTGCTGACATCACCGCCGAAATCGACGTAGCAGACCAACTCATCGGCGCTGCTGGCACCACCGCGTGACTTGTAGATCACAGCAGCCCTGGCTGTGATGGTGCTGGTGGCCCAGTTCACAGCAGCAAAGCTGAGGGTGACGCGATCGTTAGCGGTGGACTTGGTGACTGTGCAGGCAGTGGTCACGCCACCGGCGGTGTAACCAGTGCCGGAGACTTCGTTGGTGACGGCAGAGCGCTTCAGGTCGGTGTCTTTGTTCGGCGCGTAGGTCGAAGTGACCAGCATCACCTTGAAGGTATCGGTGTCGAGGTCGATGGCACCACGGGCCATGTCATCAACGAATGAGTTGTAGATCAGGGAAGCCATGATGTACCTGCGTTGAGGTCAGTCTAAGTTGATGGCGTTGTGGGAATAGAGCATGGTTAGACCAGCGTGATGCCCCATTTGAAGGCCAACCATGTCTGCAGTGAGTCGCGGTCTGTGCTGTTTAACACGGAAGAGAAACATATAACCTCACCGATCAAGCCAAGCCAGCCACGACCGGCGTTTGTTCTATCGTTACCTAATTGAACTCCTTGAGTCGCGTTAAATGAGGCCGAGCCATTATTTAAGATTCGGATGATCGAGGGATCGTCAACGCTTGGCGAAGTGAAATGCGATGTGCTGAATCTGTCGGTTGTTCCGCCATTGATGTAAGCGCGATCAAAGCCGGTGCCGTCCTGATTGTAAGAAGTACTGTTGCCGCTAATGCGCCACCCGGGATCACTTGAGCTAGTAATTAATCCGCCAAAGCTAGTATAAGTTCCGCCAAATGCCCCATCCATGATAACGTAGATTTCAGCTATAGCCGTTGTCGTCGTGTCTGTATTTCGCAGATAATTGTTGTGATTGCTACTGCCCCAATCCAAGCATTTTTTGCTGTTGATGCCTGTCACGTACTGCGGACCTGTTGCGCTTTTTGATAGCGTCCATGCTCTGCTACCCTTGCTGGTAACCGCAGTGATTTCGGTTCCCGATGTGGTGACGGTAGTCTCGTCGGCAAAGTCGTACCAGAGAACTGGAGATAGCCCTGGCGTTGGATCACCGGCTGATGGCCAAATCCCTGCACGCTTCGCCACGCTCTGCTCATTCTGGAACCACAGGCCAGATGCTGTGCCGGTTGTCGGTGTGCGCCGGACGCCCATCAATCCGCCATTGAAGCCGAGCATCAGCTGATGTCCTCGTAAGAGATGACCAGCTCCAGGTCGCCAGCGGCGCTGGCCTGTGCGCGGAGACTGTGGCCTTCCTCCAAGTAGATGTATGCCTCGCGGGTGACCAGCACCTGAGTGGCATCAGCTGGCACGGTGATCGTCTTGCCGATGGCAAAACCCGTGGTGCCGTTGTAGTGCTCCAAACTGATGTCAGCTGCTGCGGTGCCATCCACGTTGGCGCAGTACACCGAGTTGATCTTCAGTACCTTGCCGCTGCTGGCGCCATTGCTCAGCGCTGCAGCCATCGAGGTGGTGACGGCATAACCCACGGTCTTGCCAGTGACTGTTGTGACGGAGCTGCCGCTCTTGATGTTGGGAGCTGCCATGAATCAGTCCCAGCTGGTGTAAGGGTCTTCATCCCAGTATAGGAATGATGAGAAGTCGTAACCGCCACCATCAGCAACCACAGAAGCCGAACCGCCTGCAATGGATAGTGTGACACTCTGCTGCAGGCCGTTGGTTGTTGTGACAGATCCTGGCGCGAGGCTGACAATTACAGCCAGCTCAGTGCCGCTGACAAACTTGCCTTCAGGCGGCACGGTTTCGAGCGTCAGCTCGACGTTATAGCGCCCGCAGTAAACGTCATCTACGGTTGGCGCGTCCGTGTATCGCCAGCGGTAATCCGTCAGTTCGTAGTCGCTGATGGTGGTGACACCGCTCCAAATGCTGGACGGCAGCGTAAAGCTCTCAAAGCTGCCGAACTGGTCTTGGTAATGGCTGAGGATGCTGAGCATGTCAGCCTCGGCCAATGCAATAAAGCTCAGCCGCACTGAACTGCTGAGCATCACGTTGCTATGGCGCACGCGATTCTGCAGGCCGTTGTAGGTGCTGAACGGCGTGTGCGGATACTCGCCTGGCGTGAAGGCGCGGGTTGCTGGTGTTAGGGAGGGAAAGGTGGCCACACTTAGTAGCTGTACAACAGCGCATTAGTGGTCGCATCTCTTATTTCGACCACCTTGGTTCCGTTGGAAGAATTGCTACTGCCAGCTGTAGGTTTCCACGGCCATGCAGGATTTCCGTCAAGAAAAGTCTGCCATGACACTAGCTCCACAAGAGCGCCTGTCGAGTCAAAGCCGTAAAGAATGGTCGTGTTTGCGCGGGGGCCACCTGGCGCACCTTGCTCGCTATACCAAGGTTCTCCGTAGCTAGTAAGACTACCACCTGCCCCAGGTCCGCCCGGTGCATCGGGGTATCCAACGCTGTACGAACCAACAAACTTTTGAGACAGACTTGGTGTACCGCTAATTGCAGCGATAGGCCCAAAGTAAGTAATGGGAACGCCCCCTCCGCAATCAACGCTGCCGTAGATTTCCTGTCCGATGTCATTGCGAGTTAGCACAATGGCTGGAACATTGGCGGCAATGTTTGTAATGTTAATCGTTCCAGTGCTGTCATACCATGCGTAGATTGGCGTGCCGCTGCAAGTATTTGGCAGTCTTGCCTGAGCGCCAGGAGTTGCACCAATGGCGCCTGTTGGATTGGTAACAGATAATGGAATTACACCGGCATCCAATTCGTCATCAGCATTGTCGGTGTCGCCAGTCGGCGCTGAATCGTTGAAGCCCAGGCCGCCGCCGCTAGGTGATAGCTCCAGTGGGTCAGCACCATCCGCATCCGTGAACGTCTCAGCCGGGATGGTGTTGTCGCTGCTGGAGTTCACATCACAGCTCACGCCGGTGCGGCCGCTTGGCAGGATGATGCCGGTGCCGACAGCAGCAGCCACATCCAATGCGATCAGGCTGCGGCCTTGGTCGTCGATCGGGAAGTGCGTGGCCTCATAGCTCACATCACCCGCCAGTGTCTTGGCAATCCGCTCCACCTGGTATAGGTAGTCATGCACCGAGTTGGCGTAGGTGGTGTTGTCACGCGCCAGCTGCACGCGGATGATGTCGCCAGCGCTGATCAGCGTGTTGTGCTCCTGCGGCCTGGCTGCAAACCGGATGGTGTGCGTGGTGTATAGCCGCTTGGCCAGGATGTAGGCGCCAACCTTGACGGCGTGATCCTCGCTGGTGCAGAACGTCGAGAGATCATGCGACTCATACGGCCCGGTCTCGGCGGTGCCGCTGTAACGCACCTCAGCGGTGCGGATGATGCCGATGTCGCTCTCTAACTGCTGGCGCCAGATCACCTGCACCACGAACGGCTGCCGGTCGGCCAGTGACAGATAGTTGATTTCCAGCGTGCCAGGCAGCACCGTGTCTTCGGTAAAGGTGTACTCAGCCGTAATCGCCGTGGTCTTGATGGCGCCGCCCGCAGTTACCGGCAGCAATGGCCGCAACCCGCGCTTGCCGCCTGCGCTGCTCTCAGCCAGCAGGAAGTAGGGCGCCAGCCTGGCGGCGAGGTCTGAGTAGTTGGTGCTTTCGCGGATCTCGATGTTGCAGGTAAAGCCGTTTACCTCAAGGAACGTGGCTGCCGCCAGCAGTGCGGTGTTGTCGATCATCGCCGCTGGTACCCTGCTGGTATTGACCAGCAACCACTTCACCAAGTCCGCGAAGTTGTCGCTAGGGCCGGTCACGCTGTCGTAGATCCGGGTGACGGCCATGCCGCCACGGATGAAAAGATGCACCTGGCGGTTGTACTGATCAAAGCCGTCCGGGATGGTGACGTTGAAGCTGAGCGTGCTGATGTCCGGGTAGCTGCCGACCGTGCCGCAGAAGAACGGCGCCTCGGGCAAATCCTTACCGGCACGCTGTACCAGGAAGTTGCCGGGTGTCCAGGTACCGGCTCTGCGGTTGTAGGTCTGCGTGTGGGCGCCAACGCGGCAGGCACGCTGAAAGACATCCTTGACCGGGATGCTGTCGAGCTGGCCCTCGCTCAGCACCAGCATGTAATAGGCGGTGACGTTGTTGCTGGCGTCATTCTCAAAGCGTGCTTCGGTGGCGCCGGGACTGATCAGGATGCCACCTTTGCTGTTGCGGAATCGGGCGAACACGATCGGCACCGGCTCGCCAATCTGCGCGAACCGCTGCGGGCTATCTAGCTCTGTGGTGCCCTGCGCGGCAGTTGCATCAGCTGGTGCATTGATCTGACCGGCTTGGATGGCCAGCAGTGCCAATGGATCGCTGGAGGAAAGGAAGCTCACTGCCTGATGCCCTGCCCCATGATCGCCAATGTCAACCGGCGCGGCGGCACTTGCGCTCCAACGGGAGACAATGCCGAGCCGAGTTGTATGGTCAGGCTAGTCAATCCGCCATTGCCGCCAACCACTTGGCCGGTGTATGCAGCCACCAGCTCCTGCCCGGCTTGCGGTGTGTCGTTGTTGATGGTGGAATCGAACTGGTAGATGCTGAGATCCACCAGGCGGCCATCGCTGATGGCAGCAAGAAACGCATCTAACACCAGGCCAGTTGCTGCAGCAGTAACAGAGACCGAATCTTCAGTACCACTGCTCCCGGCAGTGATGCCATCAGCAATGAACGGCACATAGTTCCAGCTGGCGCCGGACCATGTGACGCTGGTGTTGGCGTAGTAGCTCTGCCAGCGCTGGTAGGTGGTACCACCGGCGTCATAGATGCGGAGGTATTGGCTTTGTGCTCTCATCAGGCAATACCTAGCGCGATGCGTGCAGACGGTGTACGCAGCCGGCCGATCACGCCTTCAGCGGTCAGCCGCATGGCCCGCTCCATGTCGGCCACTGTGACGTAGCGCTGGCCGTCGAACTCCATCACCGGGCCGGTGGTGATGTTGATTGTCGGCGCTCCGCCGCCTGATGCCGCGCCAGCCAGCACTGCGCCACCACGGGCGCCTGCTAGGAAGTTGCTACTGGCCGTGGCCATCTTGGATTCAGGCACCACGTATTCGCGCTCGCCGCCTTCGCCCACCATCGCCAGTGTTGGCCGGTCCACCACGCCGCCCTGCGCAAAGGCTGGCACTGCGAGTTGTGGAATCAACGGGATATCGGGCGCCGGCAGTCGGTTGAACGCACGGATCAGCACATTGATCAGTCCTGCCGCAAAGTTCACTCGATCGGCTAGGTACTGCAGCACGCTACGAAAGACATTCTTGATTGTGGCAACCACCGTTTGAAATGCGCCGCCAATCGCGCTGCCAATCCTGCCAAAGATCGCTACTGCGCCATCGTAGAGACCCTTGAAGAATCCAAGGATGGGCCTTACGTAGTAGTCCATGTAAGCCTGCGCACCAGCCTTTAATAGATCGCCGATCGTATTAAAGGCTCCGCCGATAAAGTTCACCACAGCATTGAACGCCGCACCGATCTGATCGCGGAATGCGTAGATCGCAACGCCAGCTGCAACCAGCAGTGCAACGATACCAACTGGGCCAGTGATCAGTACGATAAACGCGGTGGCAATGCCAGCGATGATGCTGCCTGCGCTGGCCAGTGCGCCACCTGCTGCGAACAGACCAGCAATCGCGCTGCCGATTGAGATGATGGCAGAGATCGCAGGTGCCAATGCAATCAGCGCTGTGAGCAATCCGCCGATCACCAGCAGCGTGGCCTGCACCGGCTGCGGCAGTGCCGTGAATGCTTTGATGATGCCGACAATGCCTTGCGCGATGCTTGTAATGGCAGGCAGCAGTGCTGTGACCGCTTCGTTGAATGGTCCGCTCAGGCTGCGGCCGATTGCATTCAATGAATCATTGAACTCATCAGCTGACTTCGCCATGTCGCCAGAGATCGTGGCTTGATATTGCTCAAGCGCGGCGCGACCTTGATTCAACATTGGAATCAGCTCAACGCCAGACTTGCCAAATAGCTGCATCGCCAACGCAGACTTCTCAGCGCCGTCTGGCATCTTGGCGAAACGATCGGAGATCTCAAGCATTACAGCATCAAGGCTGCGAACCTTGCCCTGCGCATCTCTGGTTGCAACACCGATACCGGAAAGTGCCTTGCTGGCGGCAGAGCTTGGATCGGTGATGCGCTTGGCAAGTTGCCCCATGCCCTTGGCGACACCTTCAATGCTGCTGCCGCTATCCTGCGCTGCCTGCCCAAACCTGCTGAGCGATTCCACGGCCACGCCAGTGCGCTGGCTCATATCATTCAAATTGTCTGCCGCATCAATCGAGCCCTTGGCGATTGCGGTCAGTCCAGCAACAGCCCCAACCGGCAGCAGCGCACCCATCAATCCGCCGACGCCTTTGGCAGCTTGCCCCATGCGGCCGAGGCCGCCGCCGACTGCTCCGGCTTGCTTGTTCAGATTGCCAAGGCTGCGGCTAAGGCCGTCGATCTCGCCCTGGCCTTGAACGTTTGCCTTGACCTTAAGGATCGCGTCAAGCTTCACGGCTAGCCAGTCGCAGGATTTCAGCCTCGATGATCTGCAGATCGCTCAACATCGCAGATTCATCCGCCACTGACCGCAGTCTAAACAGCCACGCCACCGCGCCATAGTCCAACCCGATCAGGCCGCCAGGGCCGGTGCGCCATTGCGTCTGGCAGTCAAGGAACACCATCAGCGCAGGCCACGCATCAGGCTCAACCTCGAAGTGCTCAGGCTGGCCGGGCTCGAATCCAACCACGCCAAGCACCGCGGCATCATCTGCGGTTTTGTCGATCACGCCGCCCTTGACCCAATGCTGAGCGGCGTCCTTCAGTTTTTTGCTTTGTTACCGGTGACGCTTTCGAAGTACGCCACGACAATGGCGCTCGCGACTGCTGGAATGTTCAGCAGCTCAGCCTTGCTGGCGGCAGTGAATGGCACATCCTCGCCGTCCTCATCCTGCACATTGCTCCAGCCGGCCAGTACCTCATCAGCTACCGATTGGTCGGTCAGCTCGATGCCATCATCACCGCGCTGCTTTGCCCTGAATAGGTCTTGGATCTCATTGATCCGCGTCTGCGCCAGTCGGTTGAACCGCGCATCAAAGGTCTGCTTCTCGTAGCGTCCGCCATCAATCGGCAGGCGCAGCACCACCGGCCACTCATAGGTGGCCGACTTCTTCAGGACAAATGCCATGCAGGATCAGGAGAAGGTGATCGAGACTTCATCGTTGCCGGCGCCGGTCGGGATTG
>Ga0315904_10010358_pt1 | contig 12069 bp, 7 predicted proteins | sample LakEriMetagenome_6_FD_203529 | JGI IMG/M metagenome (GOLD analysis project Ga0315904, IMG submission 203529) | Freshwater fungal communities from buoy surface, Lake Erie, Ohio, United States - Buoy 12 MA120 | ecosystem: Environmental > Aquatic > Freshwater > Lake | place: USA: Lake Erie, Ohio...
CGGGATCGACCTTGATCAGGGGCTGGCCGAACTCGACCGGCGCCCCGTTCTCGACGAGGATCGCCACCACCTGGCCCGACAGGCCGGCGGGGATCTCGTTGAACACCTTCATGGCCTCCACGATGCAGACCGTCTTCTCCGGGCCGATCCGGTCGCCGACCTTCACGAACGGGGCTGCGTCGGGGCCCGAGGCCCGATAGAACGTGCCCACCATCGGGCTCTTGATGACGAGCATCCGGGCGTCGGCGGCGGACTCCTTGGCCGGGGCAGGCTCGGCGGCCCCGGCGGCCGGCCGCGGGGCAACCGGGGCGGGGGCGGAGTAGGCCACGACCTCGCCACCACGGCGGATCCGCACGCGGTTGTCGGCCTGCTTGAGGTCGAGTTCCGAGAGATCGTGCTCCTTCATGAGCTCGATCAGGCGCCGCACCTTCTTGACGTCGAAGATGTCGCCGGGATTTTGGGCAGCACACATGGCGGTACGATTGGTCTCCTGACCCGTGGCCGGGTGCCGGCCGAGTCGCGGGAAGGTAGCCCGCTGGCGCGGTTTCAGTCAAGGTAAACTCCGGTTTCATCGTGGGGCGCACGGCACCGGTGCCCGCGGCTCCCTGCGCGAACGCTCCCCTTTTTTGTGGGGCCGGAAGCCTGACCATGCCGACCGCCGCCCCACCCGAAGACCTCGTCAGGCTGCCGCCGCGCGACCGGCAGGCCAGCAAGCGCGACCATGGCCGCGTGGCCGTGGCCGGCGGGGCGCCGGGCATGGCCGGCGCGCCGGCGCTGGCCGCGATGGCGGCGCTCAAGAGCGGAGCCGGACTCGTCGAACTGCTGGTGCCTGACTCGGTCGCGGCGATCGCGGCGGCGTTCGATCCCTGCGTGATGACGCGGGGATTGCCGGCGGAGGCCGAGGGGGGGGTCGCCGCCGCGGCCGAGGACACCCTCGTCGCGCGGCTCACAGCCGCCGATGCGGGCGTCGTCGGGCCGGGCATCGGCCGGACCGCCGCGGTTCGCGACATCGTGCGGCGGCTGTGGCGCGACGTCTCCGCACCCGTCGTCTTCGACGCCGACGCGCTGTGGGCGTTGTCCCCCGCCGACCGCGGCCTCCTTCGCGACCACGCGGGCCCGCGGGTACTCACACCGCACGCCGGGGAACTCGCGCGGCTGCTCGGCCGCGACCCGGCGGCCGTGACCGACGCGGATCGTCCGGCGCTCGCGGAGGCCGCGGCCACGCTGGCCGCGGAGATCGACGCCGTCGTCGTCTTCAAGGGAGCGGGCACGCTCGTTGCCGCCCCGCATCGGCAGGCCCGCAACGACACGGGCAACCCTGGCATGGCCACCGCCGGCACGGGCGACGTGCTCGCGGGCGTGATCGCGGCGATCCTCGGCCAGGGGCTCGCTCCGTTCGACGCGGCCCGGCTCGGCGCGTGGGTGCACGGTCTGGCGGGCGACGCCGCGGCGGCCGACCTGGGCGAGATCTCGATGACGGCCCGCGACCTTCTCGATCGGCTGCACGTCGGCTTTCGCGCGGCCGAGCCGGCCCTCCAGGCCTGACGCTCACCCAAAAAGCCCCCGGCGGAAGCCGGGGAGGATGATTCACGCGAACCCGCGGCATCGTGCCGCGGTTCGCTTGGCGGGCCTCCGCCCGCTACCGGGCAACCCGGCCCTCCAGGCCTGACGCTCACACAAAAAGCCCCCGGCGGAAGCCGGGGGACTCCGCGTCGCATCTCTTCCCGGATGCCATGCCATATGGGGTTGAACCGGGAAAGCGCCGGCCGCCGTGCCGCATGGCGGGGTGGTTTTCGTGCCCGGAGTCCCCGGGTTTCCACCCGGGGCTTCTTGGAACGTGGCGAAACCGATTCACCTTTCAACGGGTCGCCAGACCACGGTCCCCAGTCGGATGGCAGCGGCCCGCACCACCGGCCAGCGGTTCAGCTTCGCCGCGCCAGCGCGGCGAGGCGGGTGACCTCGACGACGCCGTCGTCGCGGGCGATCCACAGCCGCAGGCCCGGGGCGGGCGTCACGCGGTGGCCGCCGGTGAACGACCCGAAGGCGGGCAGCACGAGCGTGGTGGCTTCGGCCACGAAGCAGCGATCGGCGATCTGGTCGCCGCCGGGTGAGCGGATCGAGACCGTGGGGTGCAGATGCCCCGAGATCGTGAAGCCGGCGTGGTCGGAGCAGGTGAGCGGCGCGGACGGCTCGTGCACGAAGTGCCACTCGCCATCCGCCAGATGCGGCAGGCAGGCGTCGATGCCGAGCGTCGCCGGCACCTTCCCGAGCGTGCGGTCGTGGTTGCCGATCACGAGCAGCACCTCCGTCGCGGTGAACTGCCGCCGCGTCGCGGTGAACTCGGCGAACACGCGATCCGTGCAGCCGCTCTTCGCGTGGAACAGATCGCCCACGATCACGAGCCTACGGGCCGAGGTGTCGCGGACGAGTTGTGACAGGCGGGCGAGGTCGGCCTGGGCCGAGCCCTCGGGCACGGGGATGCCGGCCTTGCGAAAGGTCGCCGCCTTGCCGAGGTGCAGGTCGGCGACGAGGAGCGTGGCGGACGCCGGCAGCAAGGCGGCGCGGCCCGGCAGCAGCACGACGTCGGCATCCGTGCGGCCGGCGTCCGGCGGCGTGGCGACGGCGATCTGCATGGGAATCCTCCGTGAAGCTGCCGCGGTCAGCCGTCCGCCGCCTGCTCCAGGTCGCGGGCCATGTCGGCGATCTGGGCGAGCCAGTCCTTCGTCGTCAGCCGCGACTGGACGAACTCCGCCCAGATCGGGAACGCCAGCGGCGAGAGCCGGGGCGTCTCCACGATGCGGATGTCCCGCGTCGCCAGGGCCTCCAGCGTATCGTGCAGCCGGCGAAACTCGAACTGCCGCTCCAGCACCTCGCGGCGGGCCTGGGCGAGGAGCATGTTGTCGGCGTCGTGCTCGGCGAGCACGTCGAAGATCAGCCCGGCCGAGGCCTGCGTCTGCCGGTCGCTGCGCCGGCCGCCGGGCACGAGCCCGGCCACGCGGGCGATCTCGCGGAAGTGCCGCCGCGCCATCTCCGTGCCGTTCATGCAGGCGAGCAGGTCGTCGAGCAGGTTCGCCGGGGAGAGCAGCCGCCGCCAGGCCCGCGGGTCGGCCGCGAACGCGTCGCGGCCCGCCAGTTCGAAGCCCCAGTCGTTGACGGCCATCGTCAGCGTGGCCGGCTTGCTGCGGGCGATCCGCCAGGCGACGAGCGCCGCGAGCCCCTCGTGCACGAGCCGCCCCGCGAACGGAAAGAGAAAAAAGTGCGGCCCGTCACGCCCCTGCCACTTCTCCACCAGCAGCGTGTCGGCGTCGGGCAGCCGGCTCCACTTCGACTGCACGGCGAGCAGCGGCAGCACGGCGGCCACTTCCCGCGGCGCGTGCCGCTCACCGCCGGGGGAGGTGGCGCCGGCCACGAGGTCGAGCACCGCCGACGAGAGCAGCGTGGAGAGCGGCATCCGCCCGCCGTTCCAGCGCGGCACCTGCAGGGGCGCGGTGGTCCGCGCCCGCTTCACCCAGGCGGTGAGGCCGTCGAACCGAAACAGCACCAGCGGGCGGCCGGCGAACAGGAAGCGATCGCCTTCCTTGAGCCGCGAGACGAACGACTCCTCCACCGTGCCGAGCCGACCCCCGCGAACCCACTGCACCTCCACCGTCGCGTCGCCGGCGATCGTGCCGATCGCCATCCGGTGCCGCCGGGCGATCGCCCGACTGGCGACGTACCAGCGGCCGAAACGTTCCTTGATCCGGGCGTAATCGGGATAGGCGGCCAGGGCCGGCCCGCCGCGGGCCGCGAAGTCCAGCGCCCACCGCCAGGAGGCGTCGTCGAGGTCGGCGAAGGCCCGCGTGCCCTGGACCTCCGCGCGGAGCTCGGCCTCACGGAAGCCGCCGCTGCAGGCCACCGTGACGATGTGCTGGGCGAGGCAGTCGAGCGCGGCGGTGAGCGGCGGGCGGGCCTCGACCGTGCCCGCCTCGGCGGCCCGCCGCGCGGCGGCACACTCGATGAGTTCGAGCGCATGCGTCGGCACGCACACCAGCCGGCCGACGGCGCCGGGCGCATGGCCGCTGCGGCCGGCCCGCTGCAGGAGGCGGGCGATGCCCTTCGGGCTGCCGATCTGCAGCACCTGCTCGACCGGGCCGAAGTCCACGCCGAGGTCGAGGCTCGACGTGGCGACGACGCATTTCAGTTTTCCGGCGCGGAGGCCCGCCTCGGCCTTGGTCCGCAGGTCGCGGTCCACCGAGCCATGGTGCAGGGCGATCGATTTCCGCCAGTCGGGCCGGGCCGTCGCGATCGCCTCGAACCAGCGCTCGGCCTGCGAGCGGGTGTTCGTGAACACGAGCGTGGTTGCGGCCCGCTCGACGGTCGCCACGACCTGCGGCAGGAGCCGCATCCCCATGTGGCCGGCCCACGGGAACCGCTCCATGCGATCGGGAATCAGCGTCTCGATCTCCAGGGGCCGCGGCACGTGGGCCGAGACGAGGCGGGCGGCGGCCGCGCGGGGCGGGCCGACGAGGGCCGCGACGGCATCGTCGAGATTGGCGAGCGTGGCCGACAGGCCCCACGACACCATCTCCGGCCGCAGCGACCGCAGCCGGGCCAGCGCGAGTTCCGTCTGCACACCGCGCTTCGTGGAGAGGAGTTCGTGCCACTCGTCGACGACCACCGTCTGCAAGTCGGCGAAGATCTCGTGGGCGTCGTCGAGCGAGAGCAGGATCGAGAGCGACTCGGGCGTGGTGACGAGCGCCGTGGGCCATTGGGCCCGCAGCCGGCGCCGGTCGGCCGCCGACGAGTCGCCGGTGCGCACTCCCACGCTCCAGCCCTGCACCACGCGGCCCACGCCGCGGAGCGGCTCCTCGAGGGCCAACGCCGTGTCGGCGGCGAGAGCCTTGAGCGGCGTGACCCACACCACCAGCGGACCACGCCGCGGATCCGCGGGAGCGGCCACCGACTCCGCCCGGGCTACCGCGCCGAGCCAGGCGGCGAGCGTCTTGCCCGTGCCGGTCGGCGCGTGGAGGACGCCGCTGGTGCCGGCGGCGGCTTCCCGCCACACCTGCTCCTGAAACGGAAACACCTCCCAGCCCCGGGCGGCGAACCACGCCCGGAAGCGGTCCGGAGCCGGAGGGTCTGCCGGCGTGTGGCCCGCCGGGGTCGCTGGCGGCCGCCGCGTGCGGGTTTTGGCCTTGCTCGTCACCAGGGCTCTCCCTGCACGGCCGGCTGGACGGGGGCGACCACGTTTCCCTGCACCGCCGGCACGTTTTCAGCCGAAAAATGGACCTGCTGCGAACCGCGAACTACCGTAGATCGTATAGCCTCCGTCCCCCGGAGCGACCCGCGATGCCTTTTGCCCAGCCGTCAGACTCCCATCCCAGGCCGTTTCGCCGTGGCAGAAAGCCGCCGCGGCGCGGGCGTGCCCTCGGGTCGTGGGAGCGATTGGGCCTGGGGGCGGGGCATGAGCCGCTCGAAATCCGCGCGCTGATGGCGGCCGATCTCGGTGTCGCCATCGACTCCGCGCACGTGTGGTACATGCCCGGCAGCCAGGTCACCTACACGGTGACGGTGAGCAATGCCGGCAGCTCGACGGCGACGGGGGCGGCCGTGTCCACCACGCTCGCCAGCCAGATCACGCGAAGCACGTGGACGGCCGCCTACTCGGCCGGCGGTTCCGGGCCCGCAGTCGGCGCCGGCAGCGTCGCGGGCACCGTCACGCTGCCCGCCGGCGGAACCGCCACGTTCACCGTCGTGTCGACGATCGGCCCCGCCGCGAGCGGCCCGCTCACGTCGACCGCGAGCGTATCCGTGGCCGGCGACACCAACACCGCCAACAACGCCGCCAGCGAGACGCTTCAGTTCGTCGCCCGGCCGTTGGTCGTGACCGACGACGTCGGTGCGGCGAGCACCTCGGCGGTGCGCGTGGTCGATCCGGCATCCGGGGTGGAGCGGGCGCGGTTCTTCGCCTACGAGCCCGGCTTCCGCGGCGGCGTGCAGACGGTGCTGGCCGACGTGGATGCCAACGGTCGGCCCGAGATCGTGACGGCGCCGGGCCGGGGCCGCGCCGGCGAGATTCGCGTCTTCACCCTCGATGGCGCCGAGTTGCCGCAGTACCGTTCGCTGCCCTTCGGCGCCGCCTGGCGGGGCGGCTTGAACATCGACGTCGGCGACGCGGACGGAGACGGCAGGCTCGACTTCGTGGCGGCTAAGGCCAGCGGCGACGGCGAGGTTCGCGTGTTCCGCGGGCAGTCCGGCGCTGATCGGGTGGCGAACGCCCCGTATCGCGTGATCCAGCCGTTCGCGGCGACCTATCTCGGGGGCGCGACCGTCGCCTTCGCCGACCTGGGCACGTTCGCCGGCGGCGCGACGGTCGATGCCGCGGTGCCCGACGGCCGGGCGGAGTTGCTGATCGGCAGCGGGCCGACGTTGGCACCGCAGGTGCAGGTGCGTGATCTTTCCGCCCCGGCGGCGCCCGTGATCGACACGATCCGGCCGTTCACGCCGACGGCGCTCGGCGGCGTGTCCGTGGCGGCGGCCCGTGTGAACCTCGACTCGGTGCCGGACGTCATCGTCTCGGCCGGCCGGCGGGGCGGCGGACTGGTGGAGGTGTATGACGGCCGGGTCGGTTCCGCGGCGAACGCCCGCCTCGCCGCATTCACCGCATTCGCGGGTCGTGGCACCGAGCCGACGGTCACCACGGCCACCGATACCGATGGCGACGGTCGCGCCGACGAGTTCCTCGTCGCCCAGGCCGGCGAGGCCGTGCGCCGGTTCTCGGCCGCGGGGCTCGCGCTCGGCACCCTGACGCCGCTGGCGGGCCGCGTGGACGCCGCCGGCGCGGTGTCGAACCCGGCCATCGTCACCACAGCCACCGGACTCCAGTACCGCGACCTCGTGGTCGGCACGGGCGCCCGGCCGTCATCATCGACCGCACAGGTGACGGTCAACTACGAGGGCAGGCTCCTGAATGGCACGCGGTTCGACGGCAACAACGGCACGCAGTTCAGGCTCAATCAGGTGATCGCCGGCTGGACCGAGGGCTTGGCGTCGATGCGGGTGGGCAGCCGCCGGCAGCTCATCATCCCGGCGAACCTCGGCTACGGCGCGGCGGGCAGCCCGCCGAACATCCCGCCGAATGCCACGCTCGTCTTCGACGTGACACTCCTGGCGACGACCTGACCGCTTTCGCGGGCGGGTCGGTATGCCCCTTGTAGCGGCGGTCTCTGACCGTGCTCCCCGGCTCCCGCCGGGGGCTTTTTGGGGACGGTGCGTCGGGAAGCCCCGGGTGGAAAACCGGGGACACCGGGTACGAAACCCACCCCGCTGTCCATGCCGCACGACCGGGGGCGCTTTCCCGGTTCGAACCCATATGGCATGGCAGATGGGAAGAGCTGCGACGCGGAGTCCCCCGGCTTCCGCCGGGGGCTTTTTGTGTAAGCGTCAGGCCCGGAGGGCCGGTTTGCCCGGTAGCGGGCGGCGGCCCGCCAAGCGAACCGCGGCACGATGCCGCGGGTTCGCGTGAATCATGCTCCCCGGCTTCCGCCGGGGGCTTTTTGTGGACGGTGCGTCGGGAAGCCCCGGGTGCAAACCCGGGGACCGACGCGCTTTTGCAGAACCGCTACCAGCGGGCCTCGAGGCCCAGGCTGGCGCCGTGGAGGAACAGCCCCGCGCCGCCGTTGAGGCCGCTGCCGCTGGCGCTCGACGCGCCGAAATCGAACTGGTTTGGCGCCAGCGCCACGCCCGACAGCCAGAGCAGGTTGTAGCCGGCCCGCAGGCCCCAGGTTTCGGTGAGGCGATAGACGAGCGTGGCGTTGATGTCGCCGATGAAGCCCACGCCTCCCTCCGTGGCCGACCGGGCCGGGCGGATCGGCGGGTCGGGCACGGCCGCGTCGACGATCGGATCCTGGGACTGGGACAGCGCCGTGCCGCACAGCGCCGCCTTGGCCCAGCCCTCGACCGCCCACCGCTCCCACTCCATCCGGCCGCGGCCGCCGAGCTGGCCGCCGAACAGGTTTGAAGAACTGCGCAAGGAATAGACTCCCGGCAGCGGGTTGCCGCCGCCGGTGAGCGTGAGGCCGGCCGACTCGTCGAGCCCGGCCCAGCGGAAACCCGCCAGCCAGTCGAACGTGCCGCGGCAGTACCCGTCGCACCGCCGCCACGGCTCGGCCGCGTCACGGCGGTAGCCGCCGTCATCGGCCCGTGTGAAGACGTTCGTCTCGATCGAGTTGAGCGTCGCGGCGTAGGTCGCCCGGGCCAGGCTGCGGCCGTTGAACTCGGGCACGAGCAGGGCGAGCGGATCCTGCGCCTGGACGTCGTCGGGGCCGCCGGCGGACCGTGAGGCGAACATGTTCCACACGCCCAGGTAGCCCACCTCCCAGCCCGCGTCGTCGTCGTTGACGCTGCCGTAGAACAGCCGCAGTCCCGGCTGGGTGGGGAACTGCAACTGACTCGTCGTGAGGACCGCGTTGCCGGCGCTCGCCGCGAGCGGCTGGTCGGTGGACTGGTTGTCACGCTGGAGGAAGAGCACGTCTGCGATCGCATAGGCCTCCGGCTCGGCGGCCGGCAGGGATGCGTTCACCGCCAACGCGGTGCCGACCAGGATCGCTGTGAGAGCACGGGCGTTGCGAAGCATGGATTCCAGTCCCCCCCATCCCGGCAGCCCGCTCCACGAGCGGTCGTCCCCCGAATCATTCGGCACATCCGGCACGGGGAATGAGAATCGTTGCGATCCGTGCATTCGGCCCGGCGGGCGGGGCAAGATGCGCAAGGCCGGCTGCGGCCGGCCGGCCGGGATCACGGCGCCTGGCCGGCGTCGATCATGGCCTTCAGGTCGGCGAGGTGGCCGGCGGCGGCGGGTTCCTTGTCCTTCCGCCAGCGGACGATCCGGGGGAAGCGGACCGCCACGCCCGACTTGTGTCGCGTGGAGGCGGCTACGCCCTCGAAGGCCAGTTGAAACACCAGCGTGGGCGTGCAGATGCGCACGGGGCCGTGCTTTTCCACGGTGGTCGCCCGGACGATGCGGTCCACCTCGACGATCTCCGCGTCGGAGAGGCCCGAATAGGCCTTGGCGATGGTGACCAGCCTGCCTTCGTGCCAGACGCCGAGGGTGTAGTCGCTGTGCAGGCCGGCCCGGCGACCGTGGCCGGCTTGGGCGTAGAGGAGCACGGCGTCGATCTCCAGCGGCTCGATCTTCCACTTCCACCAGTCGCCGCGAACGCGGCCCACGCCGTAGCCGCTGGCGAGCCGCTTGAGCATCAGCCCCTCCACGCCGCGGTCGCGCGACTCGGCCCGGCGGGTGGCGAGCGCCTCCCACGATGCCCCGCTCACCACCGGCGACCGGAAGATGCCCGCGCCTTCGGCCGCCGTCGTGCCGCCGGCCAGCAGTTCCGCGAAGCAGTGGGGCACGAGCCCTTCGAGCACCGCCCGCCGCTCGGCGAGCGGCCGCGGTCGCAGGTCGGTGCCGTCGGCCTCCAGCACGTCGTAGGCGACGAACGCGCACGGCATGTCGGCGAGGATGCTCTTGGTCACCCGGCGCCGGCCGGCCCGCTTCGAGAGCGCGGTGAAGCCGAGCAGCTTCCGGTCGCGCACGGCGAGGAGCTCGCCATCGAGCACGGTCCCGGGCGGGAGCGTCGCTCCAGCCCGCACCACCTCGGGGAAGGCCTCGTTGACGGGCTCCTCGCCGCGGCTCCAGACCGTGACGTCGGTGCCGCGGCACACCAGCTGCGCCCGCATGCCGTCCCACTTCCACTCGGCCTGCCATGCCTCCACGGGGCCAAGGTCCGCGGCCACCTCCGGCGGCGCCGTGCGATCGAGGGCCGACGCGAGGAAGAAGGGATAAGGCCGCCGGGCGTCGGCCGGCCCCGGCTCGGCGGCCAGTAGCCGGATGAAGGCGGCGCCATCGGCCACGGCGTCCCCCATCAGTCGATGGGCCATCACGGCCGGCTCGACGCCCGCCACCTCGGCGAGCGCCCGGGCGACGAGCGTGCGCGACACGCCGACGCGACAGCCGCCGGTGAGCAGCTTGTGCCACACGATCCGCTCCCGCGGGGCGAGCCGTTGCCAGACCGCGAACACGACTTCTTTCTTGTGCGCCTCGTCGGCCGACCGGAGCCCGTGGATCGTGGTCCGCATGATCTCCGCGAGGCCCGCGTCTTCCGCTGCGGCGCGGGCCGCAGCGTCGTTCGCCGTGGCCGGTGGATCGGGCAGCAGGAGGGCCAGCGTCTCGGCGAGGTCGCCGACGTGGGCGTAGCACTCCTCCACGAGCCACGGCGGCAGGCCGCTTGCCTCGCCCGCCCAGGCCCGCAATTGGGTCGTGGAGACGGCCCGCAGCTGCCGGCCGCCGGACAGCACCGCCAGGGCGCAGGCCGCGTCTTCCGGCGGAGCCGACGCGAAGTACTCCCGCAGCGCGTCGACTTTTTCGGTGGTGCGGGAGGTGGCGTCGAGCCGCCAGTACAGTTCGGTGAAGTGTTTCATCGGCGCGGACCGGAGGCCAGGTTCCGCCGCTCGCATCATGCCATCCGGCTGGGTGTGGCACAAAGTCCACGGCCTTTCGGCCGCGTGGACGAGGGCATGCAGGGGCTGGCTACGAACAACTGGACGGCGGCGCGGCGACAGGGTCGAATGACGGGGTAGGACTTCCCTCCGTGGGGGCCGAGGCTCAGAGACGATCATGTCCGCGATCCAGCCGCCCCCCGTTCCGCCGGCCCGCCTGCCGCGGGCTGCCGAGTCCATCGACCGCGGCGTGCCGCGACAGCTCGTCGATGCCGTCGACGAGTTCGTGTTCACGATCTACCGCACCGGCTTCGTGCACAGCCTGATCGTGCACGTGGCGGTGCTGCTCCTGCTGGCGGTGATCGTCGTCCGGCCCGACCTGCCGCGGCCGCCGGCCATGGCCCTCGAGTTCGTGGCGGCCGGGCCGGAGCTGGAGCCCGACGTCGCGACGCTGGAACTGCCCGTCTTCGAGCCGGCGGAACTGGAGGTCGTGGAGGATGCCGCGCCCGTTCCGAAACCGGAACTCGCCGTCGCGGAGCTGGAGCCCGTCGCAGTCGGTGCGGTCGAGCCCGCGGTGTTCTCGATCGACGACCAGCCGGCCGGCCCCGATGCAACGGCGTTGCTTGCGGACGTGCCGCTGCCGGCCGGCAACGCGGCGGGGGGGGCGGGCCGCGGGGCGGGGGCCGGCTCGGCGATCGGCGGTGAGATCGGTCGCCGTCTCAAGGCCGCCGGCGCGGGGACCGGCGACGTGCAGGTCTCGATCGCATGGAGCAATGTCAACGACATCGATCTCCACGTCCTGGTGGAGCCGCTCGATCCGCGGGCCGGCAACTCGATCATCAACTTCACGAATCGCGTGGGCATCGCCGGCGGCTGCCTCGACGTGGACCGCAACGTGCAGCCGACGACGCGGACTCCCGTGGAGAACGTGTTCTGGGGCCGGGGGGCGGCCCCGGTGGGCCGTTACACGGTGGCTGTCCACCACTACCGCGACTGGGGCGGCGGCGATCCGACGGAGGTCGAGGTGGTGACGCTCGTGGACGGCAAGGAGGATCGTTTCTACGTCGTGCTGCGGTCGGGTGATCCGGTGAAGGTCGTGACGTCGTTCCGCCGGGGGCCGAAGGGCGGAGCCGCGGTCACCGGCACGTTTCCTCGGCCGCCTGTCGGCCTGTCGCGGCCGGTGGCCCGCGGTTCCGGCCCGCCCTAAACGCCGGTACCGCGCATGCCCCTCGAGTAGCGACTGCGATCACGGTTCATCGGTGGCGGCGTCGGGCGCGGCCGACTCGTCCGCGGTCTCTTCGTCTGCGGCGGCCGGATCGGGTGCCGACTCGCCCACGAACCGCGTCGGCAGCACGGCGGCGTCGAGACCGCGGTCGCGGAGCAGGCGGGAAAAGGCATCGGCGAAGCCGTGGGTCGCGAGCACGCGGCGGGCTCCTGAAGCCTCCACGGCGGCGAGCAGGCCCGGGAAATCGGCGTGGTCGGAGACGACGAATCCCCGGTCGAAGCCGCGCCGCCGGCGCACGCCGCGCAGCAGCATCCAGCCCGATGCCATGGCCACGCTCGATTCCCCGAACAGCTTGAGCCACGGGCTGCCGA
>Ga0315904_10010360_pt1 | contig 12067 bp, 9 predicted proteins | sample LakEriMetagenome_6_FD_203529 | JGI IMG/M metagenome (GOLD analysis project Ga0315904, IMG submission 203529) | Freshwater fungal communities from buoy surface, Lake Erie, Ohio, United States - Buoy 12 MA120 | ecosystem: Environmental > Aquatic > Freshwater > Lake | place: USA: Lake Erie, Ohio...
CTGCCAGTCGCGCCAGGTGAACGGATGATAAGCCTCCGCGTAGTCGCGCATCGGTGCCGCGCCGATCCACAGATCCCAGTTCAAATTCGCCGGCGGCTGCTTCGCGGGCGGCGGTGAGAAGCGGCGCGTGCGCTCATTACCCGTGACGCCGACCCACGAGTACACTTCTTTGATTTTGCCGATCGCACCCTCTTTGATCAAACGCGTGCCGAGGCGGTATTCGAGCGCGGAGTGGATCTGGTTGCCCATTTGCGTCACGACGCCTTTTTTCTCCGCCCACAGGCGCATCTGACGCGCTTCCCACACCGTGTGCGCGAGTGGTTTCTGGCAATACACGTGCTTTCCACGCTGCATGGCCGCCACGGCCACCGGCGCGTGCATGTGATCGGGAATTCCCACGGTTACCGCATCGAATCCATCGCCGAGTTTTTCAAACATCTGCCGGTAATCGCTGAAATGCGCCACGCCGGGATGCGCCTTGTCCGCTTGATCAAAGCGGTTCGCATCAACATCGCAGAAGCCGACGAATTTCACCGCGGCATGCGTGCCCACGTTTTTCAAATCGCTGAAGCCCATGCCATTCACGCCGACACAGGCGACTTGCAGCTTGCTGTTGAGATTCTGGCCGCGCACGAGGGCGGGGAAGGCCGCCGCGGCGGTGGCGAGCGTGGATTGCGAGAGGAAGGAGCGGCGTGTGGTGTTCGTGGTCGGATTCATGGCGTGGCAAACCTACGCCGCAATGCATCCCGCACTTGCGTCTAACTGATTCCACTATCGCTCCGCATCAATTGCACACTGTCGGGCAAGCGAGGTGGATCAAAGCGGCGGCGTGCATGCTTTCATACTCGCATGGACCCACAAACACACTCCCCTCGGTGGCTGCGCAGCGTCGGTCTCACTGCCTGCGCCGCCGTTTCTCTCGTCATCAATACTTATGCCGGCACGCCGGCCGCGCCGACTCCCGGCATCCAGGCCGCGTCTTGGAAAGAGCGCACCATCGCTCCTGTGACGAACCCGATTTTCTTTGAGGACGCGCAGATCCGCACGGAGATCCGCCCGATCTTTGTGCATCACCGCATCGACGATGCCTTCCTCGGCGGCGGTGACGCGCAGCTCTACGCGCTGCAGCTCCGTTACGCGCTGACGGACCGCCTCGCCCTCATCGCCACGCAGGACGGCTACATGGACGTGAACAACGACGCGCTCGCGAATCCAGATGGCTGGATGGACCTCGCCGCAGGTCTAAAATACGCGCTCATCGACAATGAGGCCGCCAATTTCATCCTCACCACCGGCTTCACCTTCCACATCCCGACTGGCAGCCGCGCCGTCTTTCAGCGCCGTGGCAATGGCGAGTTCAATCCCTTCGTCTCCTTCCAAAAAGGCTGGGGTGATCTCCATCTCAGCGGGAATCTCGGCTGGCGTCTGCCGGTGGACAGCAATGCGCAGTCCTCCATCCTGCACTACAGCGCCATGGTCGATTACTTCGTGAATGACCGCTTTGTGCCCTTCATCTCGTTCAACGCCTTCAGTGTCACGAATGCCGGCAACAACATCGGCCTCCTCAGCGAAGGCTATGACGTGTTCAACTTCGGCGCGACTGGCTCGCAAGGTGTGACCCAGGGCATGATCGGCCTCGGCTTCCGCACCCGCCTGTTTGGAAAGACCTGGCTCGGCGTGGCCTATGAAAAGGCCGTCATCACTCCCAAAGCGCTCTCCAATGAGCGGCTCACCCTCGATCTGAGCATCCAGTTCTGATCGCAAACGAATTACCCGTGCGGAAAAGCCCGGGTGTGTTGAAGAAAAGGGCGCATGAGGGCGAAAGTCTTCATGCGCCCGACTTTTTGCGCCGCAAACCGATCGCGCTCAGGCCTGCCAGCAGCAGCATCGCGCGCGCAGGCTCCGGGACCGTCGTGAAATCCACGCCCAGCGTGCTCATTTGATCGAGATACACCGGGATGAAGTTGTCAAAGCTCCACGGCTGCCCGCTCACCGTGCCCGTGGCCGAGTGCGTGCCCACCAGCGCGAGCTGGCCATGCAAATAGGCAAACGTCGGGCTGCCGCTGTCACCGCCCTCAAACTGCGCCTGCCCCGTGCTGCCGCTGTCGAAGTCGTATCCAACGAAGAACGTATTGTCGAGAATGTTGCCATCCTCGTCGTAGTGGAAGAAATCCTCGATCTCATTCAGGCCGATGCGCGGGCTGTTTGTGCCAGCGATGCCGCCGTGGCCGTAAATCATCACCTGCAGGCCGAGGTAGTCATTCAGCGAGGGCAGATCCAGCACCGGATACGTGGCGATGCCGTGCGCGGGATTCAGCGCCGTCGTCAGCCGCCCCACGCTGAAGTCGGAGGGCTGGCCGTTCACCGGTGAGTTCAGCCGGGTCACCGATTGCACGGTGTAGCTCACCACGGTGCCCAAAATCGGGCTGAGGAACTGGATCGTGCTGCCCGGCTGGTAGTGATTCGCGAACACAAAATGCTGGTCGCTGATCATCGCCACGCTGCGGCTTGGAAGCGCGCTGTCCCAGCCCACACCGGACCAGTCCAGGCCCGCGCCGACGAAGCTCACGCTCCCATTGGCCACCGGCGTCGATGGATAGCCGCTCGCGAAACGGTCATTCACCGTCGCGTTGTAGTTCACGATGCTCACCGCGCGCGCGGTGAGCGCGTTCAGGCATAGGAAAAGGAAAACGCGGGCCAGCATGTGGTGATCATGCCGGAACCTGCGCTTTTTGGCAACTCCCGGCCTTCAAGGGTCCGGTTGTCCGGCGCGCGCGCTTGTCAGCGTTTCCGCACGGCCAGCAGGCCGCTCACGATCGCGTTCGCCACGGATTGGCGGTGCGTGTCCTTCCCGCAGAGCCACGCATTGCCCGCATGCGTCAGGAAACCGCATTCCACCAACACGGCGGGCATGTTTGTCTCTCGCAGCACTACTAGGCGGCTGCGCTGCTGCAGCGCGCGGCAGCCCATGTTCACACTTTTGTCAAACGCCCGGTTCAGCGCCCGTGCCAGCACCAGTCCGCGTTCGCTGTGGTAGTGCATCTCCGCGCCCTTCTTCGTCTTGTCGCGGTCTGTGTTGAAATGAATGCTCACAAAGATCGCATTGCGGTAGCGGTTCGCCAGCGCAGCACGCTGGTCCAGCTCCACAAACACGTCCGTGCGCCGCGTCATGAAGGTTTTCAGCCCTTTCGCTCGCAGCGCCGTCTCCAGCCGCTTCGCCACATCCAGCGCCAGATGCTTCTCGATGCGTGGCGGGCGCACTGCACCGGGATCTTTGCCGCCGTGGCCCGCATCGATCACCACCGTGTCGAAGCGAAACTGCCCGCACGCCCTTTGCGGCATCCAAAGCGCCGCGAGGACCACCCCGAGGCTCAAAAGGGCCTGAAGATGTCGCTTGGCGTTCACCTCGGGATTTTCAAGGTCTTGCCCGCTCGGATCATGTCATTCTTCAAGCCGTTCGCGGCCTTCAGCTTCGCCACCGTCGTGCCATTCCGCGCCGCGATCGTCGAAAGCGAGTCGCCGGACTTGATCGTGTAACTGCCGCCCTTCGAGGACGACTTGCTCTTGGATGACGCCACCTTGCTTTTCGACTTCGATTTGCTGCTCGTGCTCTTCTTGCGCGGCGGCGGCGTGTAGTCGCGGTGTGGTGTGGGATTTCCACCATGGGAGCTGCGCCAGGAGCTGTCGTCCGTGTCCGCCACCGCTCCTCCGCGCACCCACTCGCTCCGGTAATCGCCATTTTCGTCAAACGGGTATTCATTCTTCGCCATGGCGTGCGGCGGCGTCTCCTTGCTGCCGTGCAGGTTGATTGTCGGCAGCCGGCTCGGCAGTCCTTTGATCCGTGGCGTGCTGTCGCAGGAGGAAAGCAGCGCGGCGAGCGCCAGGCAGGCAAAAAGAGGCTTGGAAGGCTTCATGCGTGGGGAAACAGGTCAGTCGCTGGGCTCGCGGGTGTGGCTCACTTCATCTCAGGCGTGTGAAACCTGCGGATCACCTCCTTCACGCGCGGTGTATTCTGCGCGTCCTTTTCGAAGACGATCGTGCGCTCATGATAATAAGGCGCGCCCTCGTTCGGCAGGGAATACTTCCAAACCAGCCCCAACTGGCCTTCCATCGGATTTTTCAGCCTCTCACCCACCGTGCGCCCATCCATGCCTGGGCGGATGTTGCGGAATTTCTCCTCGGTGAAGTGAAACGCATACCGCGTGTCCGTGGAGCCGAAGTGCAGCAGAGCGGACATCGACTCCTTGAAGCTGTAACCCCAGTTCGCCATCGAAAACGCCCCCATGAGCAGCGGAATGGCCACGATGACTGCCGGAGTGAAATAATACCAGTTGCGTTGGAAGAAGGACTTTTTTTGCATGCGCGGCCATGCTGGCATCACGCCGCCATGCCGCAAGGCCAAAGACGCGCCTCTCAAGCGCAAGATGCAAGTGCCCGCTTCGTAAACCACGCCCCCCCTTTCATGAAAAAAACCTCGCTCATCGCCCTCGCGGCGCTGCTGGCCCTGCCTTGCGCTGCCGCAGACAAAAAAACCGCGCCGAAAGCAGCTCTGGAACTCCACAAATGGTCCGGCGATCTCAACGTGCCTGATCCCGTGGCCGTGACCACGGATGAAAAGGGCCGCGTCTATGTCGCAGCCACCACACGGCGCAAAGTGGCCGATCTCGACATCCGCGAGCACTCAATGTGGATTCCTGACGACGTCTCGCTGACCAGCGTGGAGGAAAAAGAGGCCTTCCTGAAACGCGAGCTCGCTCCCGGCAAACTGCGCCTGCCACGCGGTGGCCTCAAAGATCACAACAAAGATGGCTCCATCGACTGGAAGGACCTCACCGTGCACAGCGAGCGCATCTACCAACTCCGCGACACCGATGGCGACGGCACCGCCGACAAGATGACGACCTTCGCCGAGGGCTTCAACAGCGTTGTCACCGGCATCGCGGCGGGCGTTTTGTATCACGACGGCTGGGTCTATGTCACCGTCGCGCCGGATCTCGTGCGCCTTCGCGACACCAATGACGACGGCGTCGCCGATGAGCGTGAAGTCGTCGCGCATGGCTTCGGCATGCACATCGCGTATGCCGGGCATGACATGCACGGCCCGCGCATCGGCCCCGATGGCCGCATCTACTGGAGCATCGGCGACAAAGGCGTGAACGTGACGAGCAAAGAGGGCGTGAAGTGGTTTTACCCGCACGAAGGCTGCGTCCTGCGCTGCGAGCCGGACGGCAGCGGCTTCGAGGTCTTCGCGCATGGCCTGCGCAACGTGCAAGAGGTCGCCTTCGACGACTTCGGCAATCTTTTCGGCGTGGACAACGACGCCGACCTCCCCGGCGAAAAAGAACGCCTCGTGTACATCACCGAGCGCAGCGACTCCGGCTGGCGCTGCGGCCACCAGTATCAAAAAGAGAAGAGCCGCTGGATGCTCGAAGGCCTGTGGAAGCCCGCGCATGCCACGCAGCCGCTTTTCATCACCCCGCCGCTCCAAAACTACTCGAACGGCCCCGCTGGCTTCGTGCATGAGCCAGGCACCGCGCTCGGCGCTGCACTGCGCGGCCATTTCATCCTCGATCAGTTCCCCAGCGGCGTCATGACCGCGTTTCAGATGGCACCGAGCGGCGCTTCGTTCGTCATGAAAAACGAACGCGTCATCCATAGCGGCATCATGGGCATCGGCCTGGCCTTCGCGAACAACGGCGGCCTCCTCGTCGCCGATTGGGTCGGCGGCTACCCGCTCGACGAACTCGGCCACATCTGGCTCGCCGACGAGCCTTCTGCTCAAAACAGCCCCGAGCGCCAAGAAACAGCCAAACTGCTCGCTGCGGACCTTGATGCCTCCCACCTCTCTCATCGCGATCAACGCGTTCGTTTGCGTGCGCAGTTCCAAATCGTCAAAAAAGGCGATTTCGCTGCTTTGGTGGCCATCGCCAGCGACAAGAAAGCCGCTCAACTCGCCCGCATCCACGCCATCTGGGGCCTCGGCCAAGGTCTCCGCGCCAAAAAGCTCGAAGCCACCACGCTCACCCAACTCCTCACTGACACCGATCCCGAAATCCTCACCCAAACCGCCAAAACCCTCGGCGACAGCACCACACGCATTCCGGAACTCATCTCACTTCTCACTTCTAACGTCTCACGGGTTCGCTTCCACGCCGCCATCGCCCTCGGCAAGCTCCAAGACCCCGCCGCCACACCGAAACTGCTCCAACTCGCCGCGAAGGAGCAAAACGATCCCTTCATGCGCCACGCCATCGTCACCGGCCTCGCGGGCTGCGCCGATGCGAAGGTGCTCGTGAAGGACAAAAGCCTCTGCAACCTCCTCGCCCTCGCCCGGCAGCGCTCGCCAAAGGTCGCTGAGTTTCTCACCAAATTCCCCGACGAGGCCGAGCGAGCCATTCACGACGACGCAGGCATCCCCGAGGCACTTCCCGCGCTCACCACGCGACTTACGCGTCGCGGGCTGAACGCCTGTTTGCGCCTCGGCATCGCCGAACCGCTCATCCAGGCCGCATTGAAGCCCTCCGCGCTGCAAAGCGAGGCCCTCGACCTCCTGCTCGTCTTCACGAATCCGCCGCGTCTCGACCGCATCGACGGCCACGCGCATGAAAACGCCCCGCGCGATGCCAAAGCCTTCGCCGCGCTCGTGCAATCGCGTCTCGACTCGCTACTCGACCTCACCGACGGCGCTTTGAAAGCCAAAGCCGTCGAATTGCTCATGCAACTCCAGCTTCGCGTCGAGCCCGCCGTGCTCCAGGGCATCGTCGCCGATGCGAAAGCCCGCAGCAGCCTCCGCGCCGGTGCCTTGAAGATGCTCGCCAGCACCGGCGACTTCGGACCTTCGCTCGATCTCGCTTTGGACAAAAAATCCCCCGCCGAACTCCGTCGCGAAGCCCTCAAGCAACTCTTCGCCCATCAACCCGACCGCGCCATCGCCGCTGCCGCCACCGCTTTGAAGGAAGCCGACACCACCACGAAGCAACTCGCCCTCTCGCTGCTCGCCACCTCCAAAGACGACACCGTCATCACCGAGTGGCTCGACCTCCTCGCGCAAAACAAAGCCCCCGCCGCCATTCAGCTCGACATCCTCGAAGCCGCCGCCACCCGCGAGAGCCTCAAACCCAAGCTCGCCACCCTCCAAACCAACAACACCGAACTCCTCGAAGGCGGCGATACCACCCGCGGTCGCGACCTCGTGACCAATCACCTCGGTGCCAACTGCATCGCCTGCCACACTGTCGAAGCTAAAGAAGGCAGCCAGGTCGGCCCGAACTTGAAGACCATCGGCAGTCAAAAAGACCGCAAATACCTCCTCGAATCCCTCCTCAACCCGCTCGCGCAAGTGGCACCTGGTTACGGCCTCATCACCCTCACCCTCAAAGACGGCAAAAACATCTCCGCCGTGCTCGACCAAGAAGACGCGAAGCAAATCCGCCTCAAGCTCCCCGACGGAAAACTTCAAACCGTCCCCGTGACTCAAATCGCCTCTCGAACTCCACCCATCAGCGTCATGCCTCCGATGCTCGGCATCCTCACGAAGAGCGAAATCCGTGATGTGGTGGCATATTTGGCCAGTTTGAAAGCGAAGACGAAGAAGTGAGCGGCAAGACACGCGGTTTCTCGCCGTCTTCGCTCGTATCGTCATGAAACCGCTCTTTCTCCTCCTTTTCGCCACTTCCGCGTTCTCCGCTGTGCATGAAGCGGATGTTTGCGTGTTTGGCGGCACCTCGGGTGGCGTCAGTGCGGCGGTGCAGGTCGCACGGATGGGCAAAACAGTCGTTCTTGCCGAGCCTGGGCGTCATCTCGGCGGCATGACGAGTGGTGGGCTCAGCGCGGCGGACATCGGCGATCCGCGCAGCGTGGGCGGCATCGCGCGGGAGTACTTCACGCGACTCGTCGCGGCCTACGGCAAGAAGCTGGAATGGGATCAGCCCTTCAAAAGCACCGGCGGCCCCGCGACGGGCGGCGCGTATGCCATCGAGCCGCATCAGGCGGAGCGCGTGTTTGATGAGATGGTCAAAGAAGCTGGTGTGAAGGTGCTGCGCGATGCCAGACTGGCTTCAGCGGAAAAAAGTGAGGCGGCCACTCTTGGACGCCAAGGTGCGGGCAAGAGTGCCCGCATCACTTCCATCACCCTCGAAAACGGCGATGTGATCCGCGCGAAGATGTTCATCGACACGACTTACGAAGGCGATTTGATGGCGAAGGCCGGCGTGAGCTTCACGCTGATGCGCGAGGGCAATGCGAAGTATGGTGAGAAGCTCAACGGCATCCAATACGACGCGAAATACAAGCCGCGCAGTGGTCACTTGCCGCCGGGAGCGAATGGTCGCGTGAAAGGCGGCCAGGGCGTGTGGGATCGCGATTTTCCGCTCGATCCGTATGTCGTGATCGGTTGCAAAGACAGCGGTGTGCTGCCGCTGGTGGAGTTGGACGATGTCGGCAAGCCCGGCGACCCCGCGCCCGGTGTGCAGGCGTATTGCTACCGCCTCTGTCTGACGACGAACAAGGCCAACAGCCTCCCGATCACGCCTCCGGCCGATTACGACGCGAAAACGTATGAGATCGTCGCGCGTTTCATCGAGGCCTGTTTGCAAAATGGCGATGACATGGACCTGCGCTGGTTTTCAAAGCACGATGCGCTGCCGAACGACAAGTGGGACTTCAACACAGCCACTTTCGGCGGCAATCTGCCCGGTGCATCCCATGCGTGGCCGAATGCGAGCTACGCGGAGCGCGAAAAGATCGCGAAGAAGCACGAGAACTACCACCGCGGCCTGCTGCACTTCCTCGCCACGGATCCGCGTGTGCCGAAAAAGGTGCGCGAGGGCATGCAGCGCTTCGGTTTGCCCAAAGATGAGTTTCAGGACAGCGGCGGCTGGCCGCATCAGCTATACATCCGCGAGGCGCGGCGCATGGTGAGCGATCTCGTGCTCACCGAGCATCACACCTTTGGCAAAACCATCGCGCCAAAGTCCATCGGACTCGGCAGCTACGGCACGGACGTGCACGAGATCCGCCGCATCGTGAAGGAGGGCGTCGTCATCCGCGAGGGCAAGCTCGCCGGAGGCCGCGGCGGCTTCGGACCGTATCAGATCGGCTACGACGCCATCGTGCCAAAGAAGAGCGAGTGCACGAACCTGCTCGTTACCTTTGCCTTGAGCGCCAGTCACACCGCTTTCGCCAGCATCCGCATGGAACCCGTCTTCATGATCACGAGTCAAAGCGCCGCCACCGCCGCTGTGATGGCTCTACAGGATGAAAAAGCCGTGCAGGAGGTCGATTACGAACCGCTGAAGGCGCGACTCTTGAAGGATGGCCAGGTCATCGAGTGGCGGACAAAGTGAACCTGGTAAGCGGGCTTTTCTCTGATCCGATTCGTTTGCCTCCATTCGCTTGCCAAACCCTGCCGCTGGCAAACGAATGGAGGCAATCGAATGAGTCTTTGAGGAGGCTGGGCAACAGCCTCAAATACGCTCAAAACAGCTCCGTGAGCGCCTTGCCCTCTTCGAGGAGGTTGTAGGTGCGACCGAGGCGGTCCTTGGCGTCGAGGTTGTCGATGCCCATGGCGTAATAGACCGTCTTCGTGATGTCCTCGGGGTAGATGGGGCGATCTTTGGGATACTCGGCGCGGGCATCCGTCTCGCCGACAACCTGGCCTCCTTTGATGCCAGCTCCGGCCATCAAAACGCTCATGCAGGCGGTCCAGTGATCGCGACCTGCGCCGAGCGGACCGCCGCTACGGCGATCCCCGACTTTTGGCATGCGGCCCATCTCGCTGGTGACGAGGACGAGCGTCTCATCGAGCAAACCACGCGAGGCGAGGTCTTCGAGGAAGGCGCTGAAGCATTGATCAAACTGCGGCAGCAGGTCCTCGCGCAAGCAGTTGAAGTTATTTCCGTGCGTGTCCCAGCCGCCGGCGCTTTTGCACTTCTTGTGCAGGCCTTCGTCCTCTTTCCAGAAGACGGTCACAAAGGGCACGCCAGCCTCGACCATGCGGCGGGCCATGAGGAGGCTCATGCCGTTGATATGCTGGCCGTAGCGCTCGCGCAGGGCCAGCGGCTCCGATTTGATGTCGAAGGCATTCACCGTGCCGCTAGAGGCGAGCAGATCAAAGGCTCGCTCCTGCTGCTTCGCGTAGTTTTGCACCGCCATCTCGTGATCGAGATCACGCCGGGCGCTGTTCAAAGCGCTCAACAAGCCCTGGCGGTCCTGCATGCGCTGCGCAGTCATGCTGCCGCCGATGCTGATCGTCGGCGCGGCGAAGTCGAGAGGTTGCTCGAAGCTGCCATTGAGGATGAACGGATCAAACTCCATGCCAATGCGACCCGCGAACTGGCCGGGGCGCGTGAAGGGCAGCTTGCTCGGCTTGTGCGGCAGCGTGATGAGCGAGGGCAGCGTGGGATGCTGCGGACGCTTCATCGAGACGACGCTACCCATGTAAGGCCAATCCTCGGGATAGGGCCGGCGGTCGTTGCCCTGCTGCTTGAAGGTGGGATCCGGGGCGTGGCCGGTGAGATTGTAATAGTAACCCGCGTGATGATCGCCCGTGGCCCGGCCGCCATCGGTGATGCCGTGAATCATCGCAAAGCGATGCGCCTGCTTCGCCAGCAGCGGCAAATGCTCGCACAAGACAATGTCATCGCCGGTCGTGCGCATCGGTTTGAACTCGCCGCGATACTCGAGCGGAGCCTCCGGCTTCATGTCCCACATGTCGATGTGCGAGGAGCCGCCGCATAAAAAGAACAGCACAGTCGATTTGGCCGGTTTCGCCAGCGTGGGCAGCGAAACGGCCGGCGCGGTGGAGGCGCGCACGCCACCGCCAAAGCCCAGCGATGCCAGTCCCGCCGTCGAGGCCGTCAAAAAGGCCCGGCGGTCCATCGAGGGACGAAACAGCGGCGTGTGCATAGGAGGAACTGGCCGCTACTTACGCGGGCTCAGCCCTCAGGCTGTCATCACGCCCACCGATTCATCATTTAGGCCTCACCCCAGAATGGCCTTCAGTTTCTCTGCGATCTCCGCAAAGGCCTCATTGCTCAGCGCCGGCGTCGCGGCCGCCGCCATCGGCAATCCTTCCTCGGGCAGCGTGATCCAGGAGCGGCAGCCGCCGTAGCTCTTCGCATAGGGGAAGTGCCAGCGCTGCGGGAGTTTGTAGGCACGCACGAGGGCCACGTGGAGGCAGCTTTCGTCGTCATAAACGAAGCGCTCTTTGACGACGTTCTCGTTCCAGATGTGCAGCGGGGCTAGGGCGGCGACTTTGTCCCAATCGGTGACTTTCCACACCTGCTCGAGCGTGGCGCAGCCGTCGATGTCCACCGTTTGGCGCTCTTCTTCCGGCGGAAAGGCACGTTGCGTGTTCTCCGGCGTCCAGTTCAGGTCGGCGGCCTGATTGTGGAACCACGTCGGAAAGAGGAAGAACTGCTTGTGCTTCCACTCAAAGCCGCCGCGGCCTTCATGGATGCCACCTTTGCGCAAGATGATGCTCAGCTTGCCCTGCGTCAGCGCATCGCAAACGAAGGACCATTCTTTGAAACCGGTGGGAGCGGGGAGTTGAGGCATTCGTGCGGATACAATGCTCCGGAGCGGGCTGCAAGAGGGTGATTGACCACGGCGCAACGGTCGCATAGCCTTTGGCATGACAAGCGTGCTCCCTTTCAAGCCTGCCGCCATTCCCGCCCGCGTTTCGTGGGAGGAATACCAGCAGCTCGATACCGCCAGCCCGGTGCGGCTGGAGTATGTGAACGGCCAGATTTATGCGATGGCGGGTTCCAGTCGCAGCCACAACCGTATCTCCGGCAATGTTTTTGCCCGCCTGCACGCCGCCCTCAGGGGCAAAAAGTGCGAGCCGTTCACAACGGACATGAAGCTCCGCGTCCAGCTCGGGCTGGAGGAATTTGGCTACTATCCAGATGTGATGGTGGTTTGTGACAAGAAGGACCGGCATGAGCACTACTGCGTGAGCCCCACGGTACTGTTTGAGGTGCTCTCGAAATCCACGCGGCGCACCGATCAGGGCGAGAAGCTGAAGGCCTACCAGCAGATCGAGAGCCTGGAGGTGTATGTGATGATC
>Ga0315904_10010367_pt1 | contig 12063 bp, 4 predicted proteins | sample LakEriMetagenome_6_FD_203529 | JGI IMG/M metagenome (GOLD analysis project Ga0315904, IMG submission 203529) | Freshwater fungal communities from buoy surface, Lake Erie, Ohio, United States - Buoy 12 MA120 | ecosystem: Environmental > Aquatic > Freshwater > Lake | place: USA: Lake Erie, Ohio...
GCCTGCGGTGCCTGGTACGGCGCGTGGGCGGCCAGTGAGGCGAAATAGAGGAACAACGGCTGCTTGGTGTCGTGCTGTTCAATCAGGCTGACCGCTTCATTGCCGATGAGGGTGGTGTAGTACCCCTCCTCTTTGAAGAACTTGCCGTTCCGTTGCCAGTCGATCAGTCCGCCCCGTTCCTTCGTGAAATAATCGACCTCACCCACGAGGTTGCCGTAGAAGTGATCGAACCCGCGGTTCTGCGGCCAGTACTTGTGATCGGCGTGCCCGAGGTGCCACTTGCCCACCATGCAGGTGCGGTAGCCGACCTCCTTCAGGGCCTGGGGCAGCGTCTTCTCATCGGTCGGCAGCCCGTACTTGTGGCTGGGGAAGATCACCAGGGTCTGCAGCCCGTGCCGCATGGGATACCGTCCCGTCAGCAGCGCCGCCCGGGCCGGGGTGCAGACGGGGAGTCCGTAATACGATTCCATTCGCACTCCCGACAGGGCCAGCCTGTCGAGGTTGGGTGTCTTGATCGGGCTGCCGCGATAGCCCAGGTCGGCGTTCCCGAGATCATCGGCGAGGATGATGACGATATTGGGCCGTTCCTGGGCACGGGCGGTCAGACTTCCCAGGCTCAGTAGGGCCAGAGTGATTGTCAACGCACGAATCGGAGTGAGCATGTCTTACTTCCCGTGCTGCATCTGCAGCAGTTGAGACTGGATGTGTTCGAGGGTTTTGCCAAAGTTGGCACTCAGGCCCATCTGGCGGACCGGATACTCGCGGAATGTCGCCAGGTGGCGGTCGACAATCCCCACCATGGGGGTCAGGATCCACGTTTTTCGTTCGGCCAACTGGCGATTGACGTTCCCCCACTGGCGTTCATACGGGTCCATCAACAGGTTGGTGATCTGCGGCCGGCCCAGATTTTGCAGGGGATCATCCCAGTGCCCATCGAGCTTGGCCGAAAAGGTCAGCTTGAACTGCCGGTACCGGATCGCCGCGAGCACGGTCTCGTCGTAGTAGAACACGAAGTCGCGGGCCGACTTGGCCGATTGGCCGGTCATCAGATCGGTCTGATCAAACCCATCGAGATGCAGCTTGTAATCGCGGTTGCCGTATCTGGCCCCCTTTTGCAGTTTGGCCACCACCCCCGGCTCACCCGCGGCGGTGGCGAGGGTGGGCAGCAGGTCGAGGCTGGAGATGAGCTCGGGACTCACCCGACCGGCGGGGGCCCCGGGCCAGCGGACCACCGTCGGCACCCGCATGCCCCCTTCCCAGGTTGTTCCCTTGTCGCCGCGAAACGGCGTGGTTCCCCCTTCCGGCCACATGTACTGGTAGGCCCCGTTGTCGGTGGTCCAGATGACAATCGTGTTCCTGGCCAACCCAGTTTCGTCGAGCTTCTTCAGCAACTGCCCGACATGCCCGTCGTGTTCCTGCAGGGCATCGCCGTAGATGTCTTCCCGCCCAGCCCGGGATTTCCCCTGCGATTCCTGCTTGAGGTGCAGAAAGACGTGCAGTCGCGACGAGCAGTGCCAGAGGAAGAACGGCTGCTTGTCTTTCGCCCGCCGGTCGAGGTAATCGAGCGACTTGGCGGTGATCTCGTCGTCGAACGTCTTCATCCGCTCGACGGTGAGCGGTCCTTCATCCTTCGTGGGACCATTGGCCGTCCCCGAGATGATCCCCCGCGGATCAAACTGCTTGCGGAACTGGGGATCGGTCGGACGATCGGGATCCTCCAGATCCTCGTTGGCGTTGAGGTGATACAGGTTCCCCCAGAACTCGTCGAACCCATGCCGGTGCGGCAGATGCTCTTCGAGGTCTCCCAGGTGATTTTTTCCGAACTGTGCCGTCGCGTAGCCCCGGGTCTTGAGGACCTCGGCCAGCGTGATGTCTTCCTTCTGCAGCCCGGCAGGTGCTCCCGGTGTGCCGACGGTGGTCAGCCCCGTCCGGATCGGCAGTTGCCCGGTCAGAAACGCGGCCCGGCCCGCCGTGCAACTCGGCTGCGCGTAAAACGACGTGAACCGAATCCCCTCGCGGGCGAGACGGTCAATGTGGGGCGTGGTCACCCCCATGATGTCGCCGCCGAAACACGAGACATTGCTGTAGCCGACGTCGTCGGCCATGATCACCAGAATGTTCGGCCGCTCTTGGGCACAAAGCGGGCTACTCACTCCAAGCAGGGAGGCGGTCACCGCCAGCCACAAGAAACTCTTCATCTCAATCGATCTTTCAAAGCAGTTGCGGAACCGAGACAACTCGAGTTCCAACGGAAACTATTTCAGTTCCACCTTCAGCTTCCGAATCTTCCCTTCGAAGGCGAAGGGGGCCCGGTCGAAATAGCCGAGCGAAACGGGCGAGCCCAGGTCGGCCCCCACGTCGAGCGTCTCGCTGGCGGTGAACGCCCCGGGAACCGTCCGCTTCACCGTCGTGCGGACCGCCTCGGTTCCGTCGACCGTCAGCACCACCTCGGCGGGAGCCCCCGGCTTCGGGATTGTCTCGGTCACCTCCAGCGTATGCCGGCCTGCAGACAGTTTGTTGGAACTCTTTGCCACCGTACGCTCGATGATCAGCATGTTGTACTCGTACACCAGCTCACCCTCGTCGAGGTACACCGTCACCCCGCCCGACGAACCACCCAGGGCATACAGCACGCCGTTGGCGTTCTCCTTGACCTCGACCTCAATCGTCACGTGATTGCTGCGCTTGCCGATGCCCGGCGCAGAGAACTCGGGCATGCGGGTCGTATTCGCGTCGAAGGTCCACGACCGGTAGGGACTCGAGACGACGTCTTCGGGATGAAAGCGGGTCCACAAACCGCCGCCAATCGGCAGCGCCTTGTTCGCCTTTGCCTCGGCCAGGAACAACTGTTTCATCTTCTCCAGCCGGGGCCCCTCGCTGGCCGCGAGATCCTCCGCCTGTGAAAAGTCGCGCGACAGATCATGAATCTGCCAGACATCCCGGTTCGCATCCCAGTTCTTCAGTCGGGCCATTGTGCTGGGGGTGTCCCAGGGAACAAACGGACCAAACGTGCTGGCGAACCAGCCGTCGTGGTAGATCCCCCGGCTCGCATTGTTCTCGAAGTACTGCGTCTTCTTCCGTCCCGCGGCCCGAGCGTCGCCAAAGGTGTAGGCCAGGCTGACGCCGTCGATGGGATCCTGCGGAAACCCATTCACCGATTGCGGCTGAGTCACCCCGATCACCTCGTACAGAGTGGGGGCGATGTCATTGACATGGTGGAACTGCGTGCGGGGGGTCTGGTCGGGCTTGATGCCCTTCGGCCACGACACCACCATCGGGTTGCGGGTCCCGCCGAAGTGGGCCGCCACCAACTTGGTGCTGCGGAAGGGGGTCGCCCCCGCCCAGGCCCAGCCAGCGTGGTACATGTTGTCGGTCTTGGGGCCACCCAGCGAAGGAAGCCCACCGAGTCCCTCCAACGCGGCCAGTTGCTGCTCGATGGTGTTGGCAATGTTGTTCTGGGCCAGCAGCTCGCTGACGGTTCCCTGCTGCCCCTCGGCACTTGGTCCATTGTCTCCCCAGATGTAGAAGACAATGGTGTTCTCGCGCAGCCCCAGTTCTTCGAGTCCGTCGACCAGCTTCCCCACCTGGGCGTCGGTGTGCTCGACGAACCCCGCAAAGATCTCCATCAAGCGTCGTTGAAAGGCCCGCTGCGATTCGGGAATGCTGTCCCAGGCCGGCATGGTTTCATCGCGGGGAGTCAGCTTCGTATTCGCGGGAATCCAGCCCAGTTCCTTCTGGCGGGCGAACACCCGCTCGCGGTACCTGTCCCAACCGTCGTCGAACTTCCCCTGGTACTTGTCCGCCCATTGCGACGCGATGTGGTGCGGTCCATGCACCGCCCCGGGGGCCCAGTACAGGAAGAAAGGCTTGTCGGGCGAAAATGCCTGGTGCTTCCGCAACCAGGAGATCGCCTTGTCAGCCATGTCTTCGGTCAGGTGATAATTCTTCCCGTGCGGCTCGATGGGGGTCTGGTTCTCGTAGAGGCGGGGTTCCCATTGCGAGGTTTCCCCCGCGAGAAAGCCGTAGAAGTGGTCGAAGCCATGCCCCGTCGGCCAGCGGTCAAACGGCCCCATCGCAGTCGTCTGGTTGGCGGGGGTGTTGTGCCACTTGCCAAACGCCGCCGACTTGTAGCCGTAGTGATGCAGCACCTCGGGAATGGTGGCCGCCGTCTGTGGAATGATTCCCGTGTAGCCGTCGAAATCCGAGGCCCGCTCGGCAATCGTCCCGTTCCCCACGCGGTGATGATTCCGCCCGGTCAACAGGGCGGCCCGGGTGGGGGAACAGATCGAGGTGGTATGGAAGGCGTTGTAGGCGACTCCCTCCTTCCACAGTCGGGAGAGCGTGGGGGTGTGGCATTCGCCGCCGAAGGTGTCGGCCTGTCCGAAGCCGGTGTCGTCGATCAGCACGATCAAGACGTTGGGGGCCCCTTCGCGCAGCCGTTGCGGCTCGCGGCGCCACTTCATCTTCGAATCCTGGATCGTCTGGCCCGCCACACTGGCGGTGGGAGTGGTGGGGAACGGCAGCACCTTCCCGTCGGCCGGGCGGGCCGGGGGAGAATTCTGGGCGAAGACGTCCCCCGCGACCGGCAACAGCAGCCCGATGACAGTGATCAGTCCGAGACGCAGCGTGACACCAGCGGACGGACAAGCTCGGATAGTCATGCGGAACTCAAAACAAAAGAATTGGAGGCCCACCGTGAACCCCCTGCGCAGACGATACTGGAACCGCGGGAATAACGGAATGAAGCCCCTCGCCCCGTCCCCCCCGCCGGTCGCCAACCTCCCCTCCACCCCGTCTTCCCGCTAGCATGAGGCCATTCCAGAGAGCCTCTGTTCGCAGGTGAAGTCATGGTGTGGCGTGTTTGTCGGTTGTGGTTGATCGTCGTTGCCGGGTGGGGAGTCGGATGCACCGCGGCTTTCGCCCAGGAGCCCCCCCGGCCCCTCAAGGCGCTGCTCATCACCGGCGGCTGCTGCCACGACTACGGCCGCCAGAAAGACCTGCTCAAGCGCGGCATCGAAGCCCGGGCCTTCGTCCAGGTCACCCAGGTCCACACCGGCGACACCAGCACCAAGGCCCGCTTCGAGATGTACAACTCCCCCGACTGGGCCGCGGGGTACGACGTGATCATCCACGACGAATGCACCTCCGACGTCACCGAAATCCCCTACGTCGAGAACATCCTCGCCCCCCATCGCCAGGGACTCCCCGCGGTCAACCTGCACTGCGCCATGCACTGCTACCGCACCGGCCGAGATGACTGGTTCCAGTTCGTCGGGATCCACTCCACCGGCCACGGACCCCAGAAGCCGATCGACATCACCTTCATCGACCGCGATCACCCCATCACCCGCGGACTCGAAAACTGGACCACCGTCAACGAAGAGCTCTACAACAACATCCGCCTCTTCGACACCACCGTCCCTCTCGCCCGCGGCCGGCAAGACACCGGCGCCAAGGTCGATGACTTCGTCGTCGCCTGGGCCAACACCTTCGGCAAGGGACGGGTTTTCAGCACCACCCTCGGCCACAACACCGAGACTGTCGGCGATCCCCGCTACCTCGACCTCGTCGTGCGTGGCATTCTCTGGGCGACCGACAAGCAGACCCCCGAATACCAGAAGCCCTTCGCCACCCCGAAGAAGGAAAAGGTCCCGGTCAACCTCGCCCGGGGCAAGAAAGCAACCGCCACCGCCTCCCAGGATGGCCACCCCCCCGAACATGCCGTCGATGGCAACCCCGACACCCGCTGGTGCTCGCCCGATGGCAATGCCGGCCAGACCTGGACCGTCGATCTCGGTGAGCCGCAGGAAGTCACCGGCTGCAGGATCGTCTGGGAGATGGACGAGACCAACTACCGCTACCGGGTCGAAGGCTCGGCCGACGGAAAAGACTGGAAGCTCCTCTCGGACCAGACCCGGACCGAACTCCGCGACCAGGCCCAGACCCTCACGTTCCAGGCCCCGGGCACCCGGCATGTCCGCCTCACCATCACCGGCCTCGACGCGGGCCGCTGGGGGAGCTTCTTCGAATTCGAAGTGCATGGCACGCAATTCGAAGAGCGCGTGGTGAGTGCCGATGAGTCGTATCGACCACGCAACATCCGTGGATCCGGCCTATTGCAGGGAATCAAGGCCCCCGCCGGGTTCAACGTCTCGCTGTTCGCGGCCCCCCCGCAGGTCACCTACCCGGTCTGCCTCACCTCCGATCCCCGGGGAACGGTTTACGTTGGCATCGACACCAACGGCTCGCTCGACAAGCAGCCCGGCCGGGGGCGCATCGTCCGCTGCCGGGATACCGATGGCGATGGCCAGGCCGACGAGGTCCGCGAGTTTGCCAAGGTCGACAGCCCCCGCGGCCTGCTCGCCGCCCGCAGTGCCGATGGAAAGGGAACCGACCTCTTCGTCCTCCATCCCCCCCACCTCTCGGTCTTCCATGACCGCGACGGCAACGGCGAGAGTGAATCGTCCGACATCCTCGTGAAGAACGTCGGCTTCGACCTCGACTTTCGCGGTGCCGACCACACCACCAATGGCATCCAGTGGGGCATCGACGGCTGGATCTACATTGCCGTGGGAGACTACGGCTTCCTCGAAGCGACCGGTTCCGACGGCCGGAAACTTCCCTATCGCGGCGGTGGCATCGTCCGCGTCCGGCCCGATGGCAGCGAACTCGAAGTCGTCTCCCGCGGCCAGCGCAACATCTATGACGTGGCGGTCAGCCCCACGCTCGACCTGTTCACCCGCGACAACACCAACGATGGCGGGGGCTGGAACGTCCGGCTCAGCCATGTGCCGCACGGGGCCCAGATGGGCTATCCATCCCTGTTCCTCAACTTCGGGGAAGAGATCGTGCAGCCGCTGGCCGATTACGGCGGAGGTTCCCCCTGCGGCTCGCTCTTCATCGATGAACCAATGCTGCCGGGCGAACTCGGCCAGGCGCTCTACACCTGCGACTGGGGACGCAGCATCGTCTACCGGCACACCCTCACTCCCAAGGGGGCCGGCTTTGTGGCCGGACAGGAACCGTTCCTCGAACTTCCCCGCCCGACCGACATGGACATTGACGCCCGGGGGAACATCTTCGTCGCCAGTTGGCGCGACGGTGGGTTCAACTACGGCAATCCCAACGTCGGCTATGTGATCCAGGTGAAGCCTCCCGAGTCGGCCCAGGTCGACCTGCGGATTCCCGCCGACTGGACCCAGGCCAACGCCGCCAGCCTCGTACGGGCGTTGGGGTCACCCAGCCACACCGTGCGTCTGGAAGCGCAGCGCGAGATGCTGCGCCGGGGAAAGCCGGGTGAATTTGTTGCCGGTCTCCAGCAACTGGCCACTTCGACCGAACCCCTGCCCATTCGCATCGCCGCCCTGTTCACCCTCAAGCAACTGCAGAAGTCGGCAGCCGATGCGTTCCTGATCGCCCAGACCGCCACCCCGGCCCTGCGCGAATACGCCCTGCGGGCCCTGGCCGATCGCGAAACGCAATTGGCCGAGACCTCGGCCGAACCGTTTGTGAAGGGATTGCGCGACGGCAATGCACGCGTACGTCTGCAGGCCGCCCGCGGCCTGGGTCGCTTCGCCCTACAGGCCGGTCCCCGCGCCCGCAACCTCGCGCCGCAACTCATTCCCCTCGTGGCCGACGAAGATCCCGTGGTCAGTCACCTCGCGATTGACGCCCTCGCGAAGCTGCAGGCCGGCGAGGCCCTGCTGGCCGCTCTTCCCACGGCCCCCGCGGCACAGCGTCCGGGAATCGCCCGCGCCCTGCAGGCGCTGCACGACCCGGCTGTGGTGCGCGGCTTGATCGCCCTGTTGCCGAAATTGAACGTCCAGGCGGGGGATGAAACAAGTGCCGGTCGTGAGACGCGCGAGACCCGGCAACTGGTGCTGCGAACCCTCGCCCGACTCGCCCGCGAGGAAGGCCCGTACACCGGCGACTGGTGGGGGACCCGCCCCGATACGAGTGGCCCCTATTACAAGCCGGTGACCTGGAGTGAATCGGCCGTCATCGAACAGACCCTGTCGCGCGAGTTGTCGCAGGGAGCCCCGGCGCTCGTGCAATGGCTGCTGCCGCAGTTGACGAAGCACAAGCTGGCCCTGGCCGGGATGCAGGAGCGGATCGTCGAGTTGGCCCAGGCCGACCCGGCATTCTTTCCCACGGCCATCGGCCTGATCGCTCCCGGAGCGGGGGAACTCGCTCCCGAGGCGCTGCACCTGCTCGAGCTCGCCGCCACCCGCCCCACGGGAGAGGCCGGATTGCGGACAACCGCCCTGCGGGCCCTGCAGCGGCGGGTCGCCCAGCCCGGTGTGCTCGACGTGGCGCTGCGCTGCTTTGCCGAGATTGGTCCGAACGACGAATCCGCCGAGCTGCGGACTGTGTGGGATGAATTCGTCCGCGAACCGGCGCTGGCCAGGCTGGTCAGTCCGCTGAGTACGGCGGCCACGGCTGGAGATCCCCCCGCCCGCGAGCTCGCGTTTGCCGCGTTGGCGTTCGTCGCCGAAGCCCCTCAGGCCCCCGCCGAGTCCCGCGCCCAGGCCCTCAAGGTGGTCGATCAGGCGTGGGCCGAACCAACGCAGGCGACCAGCCTGCTGCGGGGAATTGGCCGGGCCCGGCTCGAAGCCCAGATCTTCCAGATCCTGACACAGCGCAAGAGCGAGGTGGCCGAGGTCCGCGACGCGGCCCAGTACGCCGTCAGCCGATTGGAACTCGACCAGGAACCGGCCGTCGATCCCAACAAGCCCCTCGTCGGCACACTGCCGTTCGAGCAGTTGGTGGCGCAGGTTGCCGACGTGAAGGGGGACGCGAAATACGGCCAACGGCTCTTCACCCGACAGGGATGTGTCGCCTGTCACGCGGTCTCGCAGAATGAACCGGTCAAGGGCCCGCTGCTGCTCGACATTTCGCAACGCTACAAGCGCCCCGAGCTGGTCGAGTCGATCGTCAAGCCCAGCGCCAAGATCGCCCAGGGATTCGAAGGGCAGTTCTTCGTCACCGGCAATGGCAAGGTCTTCGACGGGTTTGTCGTCCGCGAATCGGGCGACGAGATCGAGCTGCGGAACATCACCGGGGTCGCCACCGTGCTCCGCAAGGAAGACATCGAAGAACGGGGCAAACGCGACATCTCGATCATGCCCCAGGGTCTGGTCGACAAGCTGAACGTCGAACAGCTCGCCGCCCTGCTGGCCTACCTCGAATCGCTCAAGAAGTAAGGCAGCAATGGATGGCCCTCTTCGTCGCACGGGCTGGCAATGAGCCGTGCCGTGCGGACGAGGGGGCAGGGGAGTCGGGCGAGGCGTGAGATCGCCGTTGCGTGGTCCAGGCTGCGTGACCATGCCTGCGCGAGGAATCGTCGCAGGAAGAGCCGGTCCCTGGGAGACATGTCGATTGTGTGCTGCCCCGACTGCCGAAGGTGACTCGGGTTCAGCTCCACAGGCCGACGACGGGGCTGCCGCCGTCGACGATGTGCGTCGGACGGTTCTCGGCATTCAGCACGCGCAGCTCGGGATCGATGCCGAGGGCGTAATAGACCGTGGCGGCCAGGTCTTCGGGCGAGACCGGCTTTTCGATCGGGTACGCTGCGTCTTTGTCCGACTTGCCGTAGACCTTCCCGCCAGGGACGCCCCCCCCGGCAATCACCGCGGGGAAGAGGGTGCTCCAGTGATCGCGTCCCCAGTTGGCGTTGGCCTTGGGGGTGCGGCCCATTTCGCCGAGGGCGACGACCAGTGTCTCGGCAAGCAGGCCCCGTTCTTCGAGATCGACGAGCAGTGCCGAGAGCCCCTGGTCGAAGGTGGGAAGCAGGTGATTCCTGATGTCGTTGCTGTGAACGTGTGAGTCCCAGCTGTAGCCATCGACGCAGTCGTAGTGCACGGTCACGAAGCGGACACCGGTTTCGACGAGCCGGCGGGCCATCAGGCACGACTGTCCAAACAGGTGCCGGCCGTACCGGTCGCGCAGGGGGGCGGCTTCGCGGGTGATGTCGAGGGCCTCACGCGTGCGGGGCGAGGTGACCAGCCCGATCGCCCGTTGCTGGAAGGCGCCGTAGCCTGCCTGGGTGGCCGCCTGATCGCGGGCCTGACGTTGGTCGTCGAACTGGTCGAGCAGCGACCGCCGCCGATTGAGTCGGTCGAGCGTCATGTCCTCACCGGCGACCATCCCCTCGATCTGGAAGGTCAGTTCCGCATCGGTGCAGTCGCGCCAGTAGGGGTTGTCGGTCAGCGATCGCTTGTCGATCTTGGTGGTGACCGGGTTGTAGCGTTGGCCGAGCCAGCCGGCGTGTTCGCCCGGACGGGGGTACTGTCCCGCTTCCTGCAGTCGGCCGAGCGAGTTGGGGAGCACCATGTACGCCGGCAGCGGGCGTTCGAGCCCCGCCTGCTGTTGGGCCATGTATTCCACGATCGAGCCCATCGAGGGCCAGTCTTTGGGGGTTGGCTTGAAACCGCCGCCGATGGGAACGTGCCAGCGATGACCGGTCTGCAGGTAGTGCCCGCCCCCCGAGTGATCGTTGAACGAGTGCGTCATGGTGCGGACGACGCAGTATTTGTCGGAGACCTGGGCGAGGCGGGGGAGGTGTTCGCCGATGAGCAGTTCGGGAGTCCGGCTGGCGATCGGTTGGTAGGGGCCACGGATGGCGTCGGGGGCCCCCGGCTTCATGTCAAACGTTTCGAGCTGGCTGGGTCCGCCGAAGAGCAGCACGAAGATGACATGTTTCGCCCGGGCGACGAGGTCGGACGAGAGTTGTTCAGCCGCCAGGACCGTCGGCAGGTTCACCCCGAGCAAGCCGGCTCCCCCCGCCTGCAGCATGCGCCGGCGTGAGACCCCTTCGCAGGTCCGCAGGGACGATCCAAGGATGGTCAGCATGAGCAGGGCCCTCTGGCACGTGGCCGGGGATGGAATTGCCGGGGGCGGGGACCAGCCTGGCATCCGCCGTCGGCCCCCAGCCACAGTCCGTGCATTATGACTCCCACCCCAAGGATCGGCCAGCCTTGATGTGACGGGGGAGGATTTCCGGGGCCAACGGGCGGGGAGGGTTGGCAGGCTGGCCGTTCGCCTGACGTTTGGCCGTTCAGCCAGCCACGAGGCGGAGCCTCGAAAAGGCGAACGTGGGGCGTGAGCCCCATGGTGGAAGCGTGGCCGTCGAATCCCCGCGTCGATCCCACTCGGCCCATCGCCTGCAGAGAAGCCCCGCACGGGCGCTGCCGCCGTTTGGGAGGGAGGTTTGGAAGGGACCACCCGTTGTGGAGGGCTCATTAAAAAACAACGCAACGCGTTATCTGCAAAATCTTTGCGAAGATGTCAGTCCGGACTGCCCGCGTTCCCCGGGGTTGAGGACACAATGGCTGGCCCCATGTTTGCAAAAACAGAAGTCGATCGACTCTCCGAGTCGATGTCACACAGCCCCCCAATCGCCATTGCAACCGCGATGACCACAGTGATTGGCCCAGTGCTTGCCATCAGAATTAACCGCGTCATTGCCCCAGTTCCAACACTATCCTTCCCCGGTCCCTCTCCACCCGGAGGGGGGGAGAGGGTGGCCGACAGGCCGGGTGAGGGGGCAACCCGGGTGACCAGCACGAGCAATGTCCCCGAAAAAACGAGCGTCCCTTCGACACCATCCCTCCGTCAGCGCGCACATTCCCCCCTTGACTTTGCCCCTCCTCCCCGTGACAATATGCACAGTACATCTCGGCCACGGGATGTGCCGCGTACCCGAGTTCGGGGGCGAACGGTTTCGACTGGATGACTGTCGGTCGAGGTGGCGTGCCGTGGTTGATCAGTGGGCCACGTTAAAAGCTGATCAAACAACAACTGCTGACAAGAGCTTTGCTCTGGCTGCCTAATTACAGGCAACCCTGACTGCGGAATCCCTGTCTGAGGAGTCCAAAAGTCGGTGAAAATTCAGACTGGTGCTGCTTCACCGCCGGTTACGGGCAGCACGAGATTTGTCATCGGCTGGTACGGAGCGGGCCTGGTCGCATGAGCCTGCCCGTACGACACAATCAAGCGACTATGCACGTAGAGGCTTCTTCCAAGGTGTCTCAGGACGCGGGTTCAATTCCCGCCGCCTCCACT
>Ga0315904_10010368_pt1 | contig 12061 bp, 13 predicted proteins | sample LakEriMetagenome_6_FD_203529 | JGI IMG/M metagenome (GOLD analysis project Ga0315904, IMG submission 203529) | Freshwater fungal communities from buoy surface, Lake Erie, Ohio, United States - Buoy 12 MA120 | ecosystem: Environmental > Aquatic > Freshwater > Lake | place: USA: Lake Erie, Ohio...
AGCGTCTGACTCTGCTGCTCAAGCTGGCGGCCGGCGAAAGCGCGCCGGCCGGCCCCGCCACTTCCCGGGCCCGCAGCGAGGCGCTCAAGCTCTTCAAACTCGACGAGACCCGCGCTGAACTCGCCGCTGAGCCCGAACAGATGCGTCAGGTCCGCGACCTGATCCAGCAGGCCGGTCTGGCGGCCTAGGTTCCTGCTTCACCGGATCAGATGACTTCATCTGATCCGGACGGGCTCTAAGGCGGCGCGCTGGCCAGGATTTCGCGTTTGCCGGCGTGGTTGGCCTGACTGACCACGCCTTCGCGCTCCATCCGCTCGATCAGCGAGGCGGCGCGGTTGTAGCCGATCTGGAGGCGGCGCTGGATGTAGCTGGTCGAGGCCTTGCCGTCGCGGGTGACCACGGCCACGGCCTGGTCGTAGAGGTCGTTGCCGCTCTCTTCGCCACCGCCACCCGCCTCGCCGCCCGCCTCGTCGTCGTCATCGCCCCCTGCGGTGACTTCCTCGAGATAAGACGGCTGCCCCTGGTCGCGCAGGTACTTGGCCACGGCCTCGACTTCTCCATCCGACACGAAGGGACCGTGCAGGCGCGTGATCCGCCCGCCGCCGGCCATGTAGAGCATGTCGCCCTGGCCCAGCAGTTGCTCGGCGCCCTGCTCACCCAGGATCGTGCGGCTGTCGATCTTTGAGGTGACCTGGAAGCTGATCCGGGTCGGGAAGTTAGCCTTGATCGTGCCGGTGATAACGTCCACCGACGGGCGTTGCGTCGCCATGATCAGGTGGATGCCCGCCGCCCGCGCCATCTGTGCGAGGCGCTGCACGGCGCCTTCGATGTCCTTCCCGGCCACCATCATCAGGTCGGCGACCTCGTCGATGATCACGACCAGATAAGGCATCGGCTCGGGCCGGATCTTCTCGCTCTCGTAGGTGGCGCGCCCGCTCTCGTCGAAGCCGGTCTGCACCGTGCGCTCGAAGTGCTCGCCCTTGGCCAGGGCCTCGCGCGCGCGTTCGTTGAAGCTGGCGATGTTGCGCACGCCGATCTTCGACATCCGGCGATAGCGATCCTCCATTTCGCGCACGGTCCACTTCAGCGCGACGATGGCCTTCTTCGGATCGGTCACCACCGGCGTCAGCAGGTGTGGGATGCCGTCATAGACGCTGAGCTCCAGCATCTTTGGGTCGATCATGATCAGCCGGCACTGCTCGGGCGGCAGCTTGTAGAGGATCGACAGGATCATGGCGTTGACGCCCACCGACTTGCCTGAGCCGGTGGTCCCGGCGATCAGCAGGTGGGGCATCTTGGCGAGATCGGCGATGTAGGGCTCGCCGCCGATGGTCTCGCCCAGCGCTACCGGCACGACCTGTCCGCCCCGCTCGTACTCCGGCGCCGACAGCAGGTCGCGCAGATAGACCGTTTCGCGCCGCTGGTTGGGCAGTTCTATGCCGATGGCGTTGCGGCCGGGCACGACCGAGACACGCGCTGAGGCCACGCTCATCGAGCGCGCGATGTCATCGGCCAGCGCCACCACCCGCGCCGATTTCACCCCCGCCGCCGGCACCAGCTCGTAGAGCGTCACCACGGGGCCCGGACGGATCTGGTCCACCTGGCCGCGCACGCCGAATTCAGCGAGCACGCTCTCCAGCAGTTGGGCGTTCTGGCGCAGGGCGCCCTCGTCGAACTGGGCCGAGCGCGGCTTGGCCTTGGCCAGCATGGCCAGCTCCGGCAGGCGGAAACCCTGGCCCTGGGCGAAGGCGAAGGTGGCCTGCGCCTCCTTCTGCTCACGCACGCTCTCCTTGGGCGTGGCTTTGGGCGTGCGGACCTGCGGCGCGGCGGCGTCGGTCGCCTCCATGACAGGCGGCGGATCGACCACCAGCGGCTCGCCCGCCGCCGCGGCCTTGCGGCGTGCGACCCGGGCGGCGCGCGGCTCTGGCTTGGCGGCGGTCAGGCGCGGCCGGGGCGCCAGGGCGCGCGCCAGCATCGCTGCGCCGGCCCGTGCATCCTTGCCTGTAAGCCCCAACCCAAAGCCCAGCGCCACCAGGCCCAGGCTTCCCAGGATCACGCCGGCCACCGGCTCGCTGAGCGGGATACGGGCGAAGCTGATCAGGCCCGACAGGCCGACGAACAGCCCATCGCCCCAGAAACCGCCCAGGCCCCGCGCCAACGGCCAGGCGGCGGGCGGCGGCGCCCAGGCCAGCGCCCCGGCCAGCAGCAGGACGCCCACGGCGCCCGCGAGCGCCCGCAGGCGCAGGCGCAGGCGCGCCAGATCCGGCTCAGGGTCGGCGGCGCGCGCCAGCCCCGCCACCACCAGCATAAGGGCCGCGAAGGCCGCCGCGATCCCCAGGGACTGCAGACCGATATCGGCAAGCACCGCGCCCCCGCCGCCGAGCGCATTGCCGGGCGCGCCGGGGCCGGCGGCGTTGAGGCTCGGATCGGTCGGCGAATAGGTGGCGAAGGCGACCGCCAGGGCCACGCCGCAAGCCGCGACCAGACCGCCGCGCAGGCGCGCCGTGGCCGTGTGCGACCAGGCAAGCCGGGCGATGTGCAGCGCCAGTTCGCCGCCCGTCTTCCGCGCCGTCCGCGCCATGCTCCCCCCGCTCGATTCGCGAAGCTCCATCTGACCCCGTGACCGTTAAGCGGGCGTTTACCGTGATCACGACGAGCGCCCGCCCTTCCGCGCGCGGCGCTGTCGGATTAGGCTTGGGGGCATGAACTGGTCGATGCCGCCTTCCGTCCTGCGTCTGGTCGCCTTCGGCCTGGGGTTCGCCTGCCTGGGCGCCTTCACGCTGGCCCTGGCGACAGCGCCGTCGCCGGGCCGTCTGCCGGGCGAACGGTCGAGCGGCGCCGCGGGCCTCGTGCTGCAGGCTCAGGACGCCACGCCGCTCCTCGATGAGCGCATCGAAGGCGCGCCGGTCCCTGACGAGCTGACCGAGGAGGAAAAGGCCGCACTGGAGGCTGAAAAGAAAGCCAAGGAAGAGGCCCTCGCACTGGCCAAGGCCGAAGCCGCCAAGGGCGCCCCCGCCGGTCCCGAATCCGTCGTTGCGGCGCCGGTCGCGGCCGCACCCGCCGAGAAAGCCGCGCCGCCGCCGCCGGCTCCGCCGCCAAAGGTGGAAGAGCCGGTGTTCTGAGGCCGACGCTGGCGGACGTCAGGATGGCTGGATCAGGTTCCCTGGCTCTGGACCACCCATAGGCCCGCCAGCATCAGCAGATAGCCGGCGGCGATGCGCCAGCTCATCGGCTCCTTGAAGATCAGCCAGCCGATGATCGGCACCAGCCCGGTTCCCGCCAGCGCAAAGGCATAGGCCCTCGACAGCGGCAGGCGGGTCAGGATGTAGAACCAGACCAGCGCGGTCAGGCCATACCAGGCCAGCGCCAGCAGCAGCGGCACATTCGTGGCCAGCCGCATCACCAGCGGCGCTCCGGCTCGGGTCTGGTCGTGGACGGCCGCCCACTTGAAGAAGGCCTGGCCCATCGGCATGGCGACGGCGAAGGCGGCGCAGAGCGCGATATCCTTCGGACTCATGCCTTGGGTTCCAGCCCGCGCAGAACGCCCAGATAGGGGTGGATCGGGCGGTTGGGCACATTCAGAACGTCGAAGTTCATCGCCTGCAGCAGGAACTGCGCGCCCAGGATCACCGGCAGGGCCGCCAGCATGACCACGCCGGCCGACGCCGCCGTGCCGGGCTCCCGATTGGCCAGGTAGCTCAGGGCATAGGCGACGCCGAACAGCGAGAAGAACAGGCCGAACACCAGCTCCAGGCTGGCGGCGTTGAAGTCGCGCACAAAGTACTGGCCCACCACGCGCTGGGCGAGGTTGCGCGCATGGCGTAAGGCAAAGGGCCCGATGATCCGGGCGATGCGGATGTTGGAGACCTCTTCGGCGTAGTGCCCAGATGATAAAGCAGGTCGGTTTCGAAGAAAAACCGCTGCGCCACGCGCTTTTCCAGCACCAGGCGCGCCACGTTGGCCTCGATGGCGGTGTAGCCGTTGGTCGGGTCGAATATGTTCCAGTAGCCGGTCGAGAGCTTGGCTGCGAAGCTCAGGAGCGCGTTGCCGATCACCCGCACGGTTGGCATGGCGGTGAGGTGGCTGATCGAGGTGAAGCGATTGCCCTTGGCGTAGTCGGCCTCGCCCAGCAGGATCGGCGCGACCAGCGGCCCGGCCAGCGCCAGGTCCATCTGGTCGTCGCCGTCGACCTTGACGATCACCCGCGCGCCCCGGGCCACGGCCTCGGCGTAGCCGGCCAGTGTGGCGCCGCCGACGCCCTGGTTCGTCTCGAGCCTCAGTACGTGGACGCGCGGATCCCGGCACTCGGCTTCGACAAGGTCGCCGGAGCGGTCCGGACAGGCGTCGTCGACGCAGATCACCCCACCCATCCAGGGCGGCACAGCGGCCAGCACCTTCAGGATATGATCGCGGACCTTGAAGCAGGGGATCACCAGCCAGACGCCGGCGCCATCAAGCGTCAGACCGCCGGTCGGGGGCGGTGGAGACGGGGCAGTTGAGGGGCGCGCAGGTCGGACCACGGCCATGGGCTAGCATGGAAGCCCCAGGCCGCGCCATCGGGCGGCGTCCTTGCATGGGGGCGCCCCCGCTGGTACCTCGCCGGCTTCCATGGAAGCCGCCACTCACATGCTGCGGACCGGCCAGCGCGGGGCGATGGCCCAGACCCGTCTGGCGGTCCGTGACCTCACCGGCTCCTTCGCGCGGATGGGGCTCGCCTGGTCACTGGCGACGCACGACGTCGGCTCGCGCTATCGCGGCTCGATCCTGGGGCCGTTCTGGATCACCCTGTCGATGGGCCTGATGGTGCTGGGGATAGGGTTTCTCTACGCCAGCCTGTTCAACGCGCCGATCGAGACCTTCCTGCCTTATGTGGCGCTTGGGATCGTGTTCTTCGGGGTGATGACCGGAATCATCACAGAAGGCTGCGAGACCTTCGTCCTGGCCTCGGGCATGCTGTCGCAGACCTCGCTGCCGATGTTCACCTTCGTCTGGCGGACGGTGTTCCGGAACCTGATCAATCTCGCGCACCACCTGGTGATCGTGGTCGGCATGCTGGTCTATTTCGGCCAGTGGCGCGAGGCCAACCCCGCCCTGGCGGCGGTCGGCATCCTGCTGATGGTGATCAACGCCGCCTGGCTCTCGATGCTGGTCGGCATCATCTCGGCCCGGTTCCGCGACATCCCGCAGATTGTCATGTCGGTGATGCAGTTCGCCATCTTCATGACCCCGGTCTTCTGGCTGCCGGGCCGGTTCGGCGAGCATCAGGCGGTGCTGGACTGGAATCCGTTCTACCATCTGCTGCAGGCGGTCCGCGCGCCGCTGCTGGGTGAGACGGTGGCGGCGAACAGCTATGTTGTGCTGGGCGCCATGGCCGTGATCGGCTGGGGACTGACCTTTGCGGTGTTCGCCCGAACCCGCCGCCGGATCGTGCATTACCTATGAGCCTGCCATCGATCAGCGTGAAGGACCTAACCATCCGGTTCCCGGTCTACGGCGCCGACGCCAAGTCGCTGAAGAAGGCGCTGGCCCGCGCGGTCTCGGTCGGCGGCGTGCTCGGCCGCCACGCGGGCGTGACCGACGTGACCGCGCTCCAGGGGGTCAATCTCGAGCTCAAGGCCGGCGACCGGCTGGGCCTGATCGGCCACAACGGTTCAGGCAAGACGACGCTGCTGCGCGCGCTCTCCGGCGCCTATGAGCCCGACGAGGGCGTTATCGAGGTGCGTGGCCGCATCGCCGCCCTGCTGGACCTGAGCCTGGGCATCGACCCCACCGCGACGGGCCTGGAGAACATCCGGCTGCGGGGCCGCATCGCGGGGCTGTCGGCGCGCGAGATCGAAGCGCGGATGGACGAGATCGCCGAGTTCACGGGCCTGGGCCCATTCCTCGCCATGCCGGTGAAGACCTATTCCGCCGGCATGCAGGGCCGCCTGGCCTTCGCCGCCGCCACCGCCGTGGAAGCCGATGTTCTGCTCATGGACGAGTGGATCGCGGTCGGCGACGCCGAGTTCCAGAAAATCGCCCACAAGCGGCTGCTGAAACTGGTGGAGCGCGCGGGCATCCTTGTGCTGGCGACCCACGAAGCGCCGCTGCTCAAGCTCTACTGCAACAAGGTGATGCGGCTCGACGGCGGCGTCGCCTCCGAGGTCGTGGATATCCGCCAGGTGGACGAGCTGCTGGCGGCCTAGTCTCGGACCAGACGCCCGTCGCGGGCGACGCGGTAGAAGCAGGAGCGCGCGCCGGTGTGGCAGGCATGCCCGTCGCCCTGGGGGCGCACCTTCAGCCAGACGGCGTCCTGGTCGCAGTCGATGCGCAGTTCATCGACGATCTGAATCTGGCCCGACGTCGCGCCCTTGTGCCAGAGCTCGTTGCGCGAGCGGCTGAAATAGTGGGCCTCGCCGGTCTTGAGCGTCAGCGCCAGGGCCTCGGCGTTCATCCAGGCCAACATCAGCACCTCGCCGGTCGCGGAGTCGGTCGCGACGGCGGCGATCAGGCCGGCGGCGTCGAACCGCGGACTGATCACCTCACCCTGTTCCAAAGCGGTCTTGTCTGTGGTGGTGGGAAAGGTGGTCATCCTGGCCTCTCGTTCCCTCCATTTCCGCCTTCGGGAAGGGGGCTCAGCGCTTGTTCACGAAGTCCAGGAACCGCTGGCGCAGCGTCGGATCGGTCTTGAAGACGCCGGTGAACTGGGTGGTGATGGTGCTCACATGGCGGTGATGGACGCCGCGGGTGGTCATGCACTGGTGCGCGGCGTCGATCAGCACGGCCACGCCCGCCGGGCGCAGGCTGTCGGTGATGGCGTCGGCGATCTGCTGGGTCATGGTCTCCTGGGTCTGGAGCCGGCGGGCGAAGATCTCGACCACCTTGGCCAGCTTGGAGATGCCCACCACGCGATTGGTCGGCATGTAGGCCACATAGGCCTTGCCCAGGAACGGCGCCATATGGTGCTCGCAGTGGCTCTCCACCTCGATCTCGCGCAGCATGACGATGTCGTCATAGCCCTGCACATCCTCGAAGGTGCGCGACAGCTCCTTGGCGGGATCGAGCTTGTAGCCCTCGAACCATTCGCCATAGGCGTCGACCACGCGCTTGGGGGTGTCGATCACGCCTTCGCGGCGCGGGTCGTCGCCGGCCCAGGCGATCAGCGTGCGGACGGCCTCCATGGCCTCCTCGCGGCTGGGGCGCTTGAAGGGCTCAAGGGTTCCATCGTCGGACCCGATGAGGGTTCGGTCGCGAGCGGGAGCGTCCATGGAGAAGCGGGTCTTTCCGGGGCCGAGTTGCGCCGGAGCGAAGGCTCCGGAAATGACGCGTGTCACCCCTATTCGGTCCGGACGTGGTCTCAATGGCTTCCCGCCCAGGCGATCTGTATATGGGGCGAAAGCCTTAGCGGGCAACCGTTTCCCCGCGTAAACTGAAGACATCCGGCCTGAAGTCCACGATGACCCTGAAGCTCCACGACACGCTGACACGCCAGAAGCGCGCCTTTGTCCCCGACAATCCCGAGCGGGTGACGATGTATGTCTGTGGTCCGACGGTCTACAACTACGCTCATATCGGCAATTTCCGGCCGGTGGTGGTGTTCGACCTGCTGTTCCGGGTGCTGCGGAACCTCTACGGCGAGGGAAACGTCCTCTACGCGGCCAACGTCACCGACGTTGACGACAAGATCAACAAGAAGGCCGCCGAGGAGGGCGTCGCCATCCGCGAGGTGAGCGATCGCTATCTTGCGGCCTACAACGCCGACGCCGCGGCGCTCGGGGCCTTGCCCCCGACGTTCCAGCCGCGGGTCACCGAAACCATGGATGCGATCATCCGGATGATCGGCGATCTGATCCGCCACAACGGCGCCTATGCGGCCGAAGGGCACGTCCTGTTCGACACACAGGCCTTCCCCGACTACGGCAAGCTTTCGGGCCGGGCGATGGATGAGATGATCGCCGGCGCGCGGGTCGACGTCGCCCCCTACAAACGCCACCCGGCCGATTTCGTGCTGTGGAAGCCCTCCAAGGCGGACGAGCCGTCCTGGGAAAGCCCCTGGGGCGCGGGCCGACCCGGCTGGCACATCGAATGCTCGGCCATGATCCAGGACGTGCTTGGCCTGCCGATCGACATCCATGGCGGCGGCATCGACCTGGTGTTCCCCCACCATGAGAACGAGCTGGCCCAGGGCGTCTGCGCCGGGCACGGCCGAGAGTACGCCAAGGTCTGGCTGCACAACGGCTTCCTCAACATGGCCGACGAGAAGATGTCGAAGAGCGTCGGCAACGTCGTCCTGGCCCATGACCTGCTGAAGACCTGGCCCGGCGAGGTGCTGCGCTGGGCGCTGCTCAGTGGCCACTACCGTCAGCCGCTGGAGTGGACCGAAGCGCTGCTGGAGCAGGCCAAGTCGGCTCTGGACCGGCTCTATCGCGTGCTGGACGACAGCGCCCGCTTCCTGGCGGGGCGGACCGCCGCCGGCGGCGAAGGCGGCGAGACCGTGCGCGACGCCCTGCTGGATGACCTCAACACGCCCCAGGCCTTCGCGGGGCTGTTCCAGCTCGCTGACCGGGCGCGGCAGGCGGTTATGGCCAAGGATGCGACCGCCGCCGCGGGCGCGCGCGCCGCCCTGCTGGAGGCCGGCGAGCTGATGGGCTTCCTCACGGCCGATCCGCAGGCCTGGTTCCAGGCCGGCGCCGATGATGATCTCAAGAGCCGGGTCGAGGCCCTTATCGCCGAACGTGCGGCCGCCCGGGCCACCAAGAACTGGCCCGAGGCCGACCGCATCCGCGACGCGCTGGCCGCGCTCAATGTGGAAGTGATGGACGGACCCTCGGGCGCCACCTGGCGTGTGCGGGAGAACGCCTGATGACGATGAAGCACAATCCGAACCTGCTGGCCGGACCGATGGGGCGAAAAGGCGGAATGGGACCTCAGATCATGTCACTGAAGACCGAGGGCAAGCCTCCGCCGCCCAAGCCGCCGGGGGGCCTTCGCATCGAGCATCGGATCGGCGTTCAGGCTCCGCCCGAGGTGATCTGGGAAATCGTCCATGACCTCCCGCGCTGGGCCGATTGGAACCCGACCTATCCGCGCGCCGAAGGCGCGATCCGGATCGGTGAAACGCTGAGCGTGACATTGGCGTTGCCCGGCCAGCCGCGCCAGGAACTGAAGCCGGTGATCATGGACTGGGTGCCCAATGAACAGCTCCATTGGCGGCTCAGCATGCTGGGCGGCATGATCCGGACCCTCCGCTACATCGAGATCCAGGCGCTGCATGACTCCGGCTGCATCGTCGACAACGGCGAGCTGTTCGGCGGCCTGATGGGCGTCTCGCTCGGCAAGCGGGTGCGGCCCGCCGTCCGTCGAGGCTTCGAGGCCATGAATGAGGCGCTCAAGGCGCGCGCCGAAGCGATTTGGGCCGAGCGCCAGGCGGGCTGAAGCCCTATCGGATCCCGCCGGGATCGCGCGCGCGGCGGATCAGCCACATCACGCCGACCAGGTCCGACAGCGACGCCCAGAGGCGGCCCAGGTTGGTGTATTTCGACCGGCCCGAGCCGCGCGGGCGATGGCCTACCGGCCGGAACGCGATTTCGTAGCCCTCTCGCCGCATCAGCGCCGGCAGGTAGCGGTGGATGTGGTCGAAATAGGGAAGCCGCAGGAACGCCTCGCGCCGAAAGGCCTTGAGCCCACAGCCCGTGTCGTTGGCGGAATCACGCAGCAACCGCTTGCGCACGCCGTTGCCGACGCGCGAGGCCAGCTTCTTGGCCAGGCTGTCCTGGCGCTTGACCCGCTCACCGCCGACCAGGGCGAGGGACGCAGGACCGGCCATCAGCACATCGACGAGCCCGGGCGCATCGGCAGGATCGTTCTGGCCGTCACCGTCGAGCGTGACGATCACCGGCGCCCGAGCGGCCAGTACGCCGGTGCGGATCGCCCGGCTCTGGCCGGCGTTGCGCGCATGGGCCAGCACCCGGAGCGCCGGGATATCGGCGGTGAGCGCGGTCAGCGCCGCGTGGGTGTCATCCCGGCTGGCGTCGTCCACGAACAGGATCTCGACGTTTCGCCCCGCGAACGCGGTCGCGATCTCCCGCGCCAGGGCCGGCGCGGCGCCCGCCTCGTCGAACACGGGAACCACCACGGATATGTCGGGCGCAGAAGCCATGCGCGCTCCTTAGAGCACGATCCGATCAGGCGGAATCGTCGGATCGTTGAATCGTGCTCGCCCTTCCAGGAGAGCGAGTCTGCGGCAGCGCTTTCAGAAGGCTCCGTTTGAAAGCGGAACGCCCCAGCTGAAAAGTCGGCGGGCGTTAGGATCGTGCTATCAGGCGGCGATGTCTTGGAGCGAACGCCTCGATCATTGGAGCGGCGGCTGGCGCGGGCCCGTGCTGGCGGCGTTTGTCGCGTTTCTGGCCGGCTTGCCGGGGCTGATCGCCATGCCGGTGCTGGATCGCGACGAGGCCCGGTTCGCCCAGGCGACGGCCCAGATGCTGGAGAGTGGCGACTTCGTCGTCATCCGGTTCCAGGGGGACCCCCGCTTCAAGAAACCGGCGGGAATCCACTGGCTGCAGTCCGCATCTGTGGCGAGTCTCTCCAGCGTCGAGGCCCGGGCGATCTGGGCCTACCGGATTCCCTCGCTGTTGGGTGCGATGATCGCCGCCGCCGCCTGCGCCTGGGGCGCGAGGGCGCTGTTCGGCGCCCGGACAGCTGTCATCGCCGGCGTCCTGCTGGGCGCTACGCTCTTGCTGTCCACCGAGGCCTTCATCGCCAAGACCGATGCGGCGCTGGCGGGCGCGACCACGCTGGCCATGGCGGCGCTGGCGAGACTCTATGCCGCCCGCCGTGGGGGGCCGGTCCTTCGTCCGGCGACGGTGTGGGTTTTCTGGGCCGCACTGGCGGCGGGAATCCTGATCAAGGGCCCAATTGCGCCGATGGTCGTCGGCCTATCGCTCCTCGCGCTCGTCATCGTCGAGCGGCGCGGCGACTGGCTGGCCGATCTCAAGCCCGTCTGGGGCCTTATCCTGGTCGCAGCGGTCGTGGGCCCCTGGGCCGGCGCAGTCACCGTGGCCACGGACGGCGGCTTCTGGACGGAGGCCATCGGCGCCGACCTCGCGCCCAAGCTGGCGGGCGGCCAGGAAAGCCACGGCGCGCCGCCGGGCTATCACCTGCTGCTCACTCCGTTCCTGGCGTTTCCCATGACACTGCTGCTGCCCGCCGCGCTGATCGGCGCGTGGCGGCATCGGGGCGAGACCGGGGTTCGGTTCGCGCTTTGCTGGTTCCTGCCCACCTTCCTGGTGTTCGAGCTTTCGCCCACCAAGCTGCCGCACTATCCGCTGCCGACCTATGCCGCCCTCGCCTGGCTGGCCGCACGCGCGTTCGCCGAGCCCTTGAGTCCTGGCGCGCGATACGCCGGCGCCGGACTGGGCGCCCTTGTCGGTCTCGTGCTGGCCGTCGCTTGCGTGTATCTCGCCGCGCTCTATGGCGATCCGACCGACGTCTGGGCTGTCACCCTGGCGGCCGGACTATTCGCCGGTGCGGGCCTGTTGCCGGCCTGGTTCATGGCGCGACGCGCCGTCGGCGAGGCCACGGCGGCGGCGCTTGGTTTGGCGATCCTGGCCCATGGCGCCTTGGCCGCGTTGGTCGTGCCCGGCCTTGAGCCCCTGAAGGTCTCAGCCCGACTCGAAGCGGCTTTGGAGGCGGCGCGCCTGCTCCCGCGCCAGGGTGTCGCCGAGGCGCCGGTGGCGGTCGCGGGCTACGCCGAGCCGAGCCTGGTCTTCGCGCTTGGAACCACCACCGAGCTGCACGGCGCTGCCGAAGCCGCCGCAGCCATCGTTCAAGGCCGACCCGCGATCGTTGAAGCGGCAGAGGCCGAGCGCTTCCGGGCCGCGCTGGCCCGCGACGGCGTCGGCGTCCGCGAGGTGGCGCGCGTCGACGGCCTCAACTACTCCAAGGGCGATCCCGTCAGCCTCGGGATCTATATGGCCGCCGGACGGGAGGATGAGCGATGAGCCGCAGGATCGAGATCGTCGAGGTGGGTCCCCGCGACGGACTGCAGAACGAGAAGACGCTGTTTTCCATCGACCAGAAG
>Ga0315904_10010372_pt1 | contig 12059 bp, 7 predicted proteins | sample LakEriMetagenome_6_FD_203529 | JGI IMG/M metagenome (GOLD analysis project Ga0315904, IMG submission 203529) | Freshwater fungal communities from buoy surface, Lake Erie, Ohio, United States - Buoy 12 MA120 | ecosystem: Environmental > Aquatic > Freshwater > Lake | place: USA: Lake Erie, Ohio...
CCCTGGCCAACCTGCGTTTCGTGCTCTACAGCGCCATCACGGCCAATGAATTCCGGGGCCAGCCGCTCACGCGGCGCTTCGGTCTGGGATGGCTCACCACCGACAGCGGCATTGCGACCTACCTGCACCATCGTGAGGCCATGCCGTCGCAACCGCGCCGTCGCGCGCGCTTGTTTGCAGGGATCAACGGACTGACCTACGCCGCGTGGATCGCGGGCACCGTTCTTGGCGTCGTGTTGGCGGGTAGCTTGCCTGACTCGCCTCGGCTGGCGTTTGCCGGGGTGCTGGCGATTCTGGGACTGGTGGGGGCGATGCTGCGTGATGCGCCCGCCTGGGCCAATGCAGCCGTGGCGGGCGCGCTGGCCACGCTGGCCATGGACTGGCCCTTGCGCAGCGGGCTCTTCCTGGCCATTCTCGCCGGTGCCTTGGTGGCTACCGTCATGACCCGAGCCCCGAAGCCCGCATGACGCTGCCTCCCTGTACTCACCTGCCCGCCCGATTCAAGACGTCATGAACCTGCAGGACACCGACATCCTCTGGGCCATCGCAGGTCTGGCGGCTGTGGTCTTCGTGACCCGCAACGTGTTTGTGGTGCTGCCGGCCGCCCTGCAACCCCGGGGCGCGCTGGAGCGGGCGTTGCGGCATGTACCGATTGCGGCGCTGGCCGCACTGACGCTGCCGCAGGCCCTGGCGGTGCTGCGCTCTGCATCGCCCGATCTGCTGCTGGTGCTGACCGACGCGCGGCTGCCAGCCTCGGTGGTCACATTGGCTGTGGCCTGGTGGTGGCGCAGCGCGCTGTGGGGGATGCTGGCGGGCTGTGCGGTCTTCGGCCTGTTGCTGGCCTATGGCCCGACACTGGCCGCACTCTGGGGGGGCCATGCCCGCTGACACATCGTGTGCCTCGTCAATCAGGCGTCCGGCCTCCCTCATGCAACTCTTTCTGGTGTTCAGCGGACTGGCCCTGCGCGGTTTTGGCGGGGTTCTGCCCTGGGCGCAGCGGGTGCTGGTTGAAGAGCGGCAGTGGCTCAGTCGCGAGGAGTTTCTCGAGACCCTCGCTTTTGGCCAACTGTTGCCGGGCCCCAATGTCTGCAATGTCGCGATCATGGTGGGCGATCGCTGGTTTGGCTGGCGAGGTGCCGTCACGGCCCTGGCCGGCATGCTGGCGGCGCCTCTGGCGCTGGTCCTGATCGCCATCAGCCTGTACGGCCAGGTGGCCGATGAGCCGGTCCTGCGCCATGCACTGGCCGGCATGGGCGCGGTCGCGGGCGGGCTGTTCATGGCCACAGCGGTCAAGCTCGCACTCGGCGCCCGACGCCAGTGGCAATGGCTGGGTTTCGGGCTGCTGGCCTTCGTAGGCTTGGCGGCCTTCAGGATTCCGATGGCGGCCCTGATGCTTGGCCTCGCCCCGGTCGCGGTCAGTGCTGCGGCCTGGGCGCAGCGACGCCAAATGCGCGTCGCGTCGCCCGAGGACCGGTTCGCGGGTTCGAACCCCCGGGACAAGCCCTCCAAGGATCAGGATCCCTCATGAGCTTCGAGGCGCTGCTGGATCTCCTGCTGCACTTCGCGAGCCTGTCCCTGCTCGCCATCGGTGGGGCGCTGGGTCTGACGCCCGAGATGCGGCGCTATCTGGTGGATGAGCAGCAGCTCATGACTGGCACGGCGTTTACGGAAGCCATCGTGATTGCCCAAGCTGCCCCCGGCCCCAACATTCTGTTTGTGACCCTGCTGGGGTGGCAGGCGGGCGGCGCCTGGGGGGCGCTGGCCACGACCGTCGGCCTGCTGCTGCCCTCGAGCCTGTTCACCTGGGGGGCGGCGCGCTTCAAGCGCCAACGCGAAGACGCGCCCTGGGTCGCTGCCGTGCGGACCGGCCTGTCGCCGATCGCAATCGGTCTGACCGCAGCGGCGGGCTGGGTGGTTTCGGCAGGCAACAACGGCTCCGACTGGCGCCTGTGGGCGCTGGGCGGGGCGGCCCTGCTGATGGTGTTGCGCTCGCGTATCAACATGCTCTGGTTGATTCTGGCCGGAGCGATTGCCGGCATCCTGCTTGAGGCGGGCTGATGGCATCATCCGGGTTGATGGGTCGATGCAGAGGCTGTCGATGCTGAGCAGCGGGTTTGCCTCAGTGGGCCTGCAATTTTTTGGATAACGTTCATGAACTCCTCCCGTAAGACCGCTTTTGTCGATGGCCAGGAAGGCACCACCGGACTGCAGATCCGGGATCGGCTGCTCGCCCATCCCGACATCGAGCTCATCGAGATCGAAGCCGATCGTCGCAAAGACACCGCAAGGCGTCGCGAGCTGATCAACGCGGCCGATGTCGTCTTTCTTTGCCTGCCTGATGATGCGGCCCGTGAGTCGGTTGCCCTGCTCGAGGCGGGCAATCAGCGCACCTGCTTCATCGATGCCAGTACGGCGCATCGGGTGGCCGAGGGCTGGACCTACGGCCTGCCGGAGCTGGGTGCAACGCAACGCGCGGCGATCCGGCAATCACGGCGCGTGGCGGTCAATGGCTGCCATGCCGCAGGGTTCATCCTCGCCTTGGCGCCGCTGGTGGCTGCAGGCCTGGTGCCAGCCGACTATCCGGTGAGCGCAACTTCCATCACGGGCTATTCGGGTGGAGGCAAGAAGATGATTGCCGACTACGACGCAGCCCGCGACAGCCGCGCGCTCGATGCCGCCCGCATGTATGCCCTGGGTCTGGTGCACAAGCACCTGCCCGAAATGAAAGCGTACTGTGGCCTGTCGCATGCTCCGGTGTTTGTGCCCATCGTTGACAACTTTTACAAGGGTATGGCGGTCTCGGTGCCTTTGCAGGGTCATCTGCTCAAATCGGGCACCACGCGATCTCAGGTGCATGCCGCCCTGTTGCATCACTATGCGGGTGAGCGCTTTGTGAGGGTCATGCCGCTGGATGAGCCGAGCAATGCCCCGGGCGGATTCTTTGATCCCATGGCCTGCAACGACACCAACCGCAACGATGTCTTCGTGTTCGGTAACGACGAGCGCATGGTGGTGGTGTCCTGCCTGGACAATCTTGGCAAGGGCGCCTCGGGTGCAGCGGTGCAGTGCATGAACCTGATGCTGGGCCTGGATGAAGCCCAAACGCTGGCGAGTTGAGTCTCGTCGGCCTGAGCATGCCTTCAAGGCGCTGATTCAGCCTCAACCGCGGCTTGGGCTCGTTTCGTCGTCTTTGCCGATCAGTGATTGCCACAGCCCGCGAACAGCCTCCCGATGCGCGGTGAAGGTGTCCTGAGGCACGCGCGCGTAGCGGGCATCGTTGAGCCGTAGCAGGTGCTGGCGCTTGCGGAAGTCTCGGTAGGCTTGCGCACAGGCCTGCGCCTCTTTGGATTCGATCAGGCCGGCCTGTGCGGCTCGCTCGAGCAGGGCGATGTTGCCGGCATCATCGAGCAAGTCAGGATGTGTGCGGCCGTGTGCGAGCACCAGATACTGAACGATGAATTCGATGTCGACCATGCCGCCCGGGTCGTGCTTGATGTCGAAATCCGCGCTGCGGTTGGGGTGCCCCTCGAGCATCTTTCGACGCATGTTGCGCACCTCTTGTCTGAGCGTCTCCAGCGTCCGGGGCAGGGCGAGCAGGTCACGCCGCAGGCGCTCGAATCTTTCCCCCAGGGCGACATCTCCGGCCGCAAAGCGCGCGCGGGTCAGGGCCTGGTGTTCCCAGACCCAGGCTGATTCGCGCTGGTAGGTCTCGAAGGCTGACAGGCTCGAGACCAGCAGCCCCGCATTGCCATTGGGGCGCAGGCGCAGATCGATCTCGAACAGCAACCCGGCTGCGGTGCGTGTCGAGAGCCAGCCTGACAGCCGCTGAGCCAGCAGGGAGTAAGCAGGCTGGGCCATCGGGTCGTCATCCTCGTAGAGGAAGACCAAATCCAGGTCCGAGGCGTAGCCCAGCTCCTTGCCGCCGAGTCGCCCGTAGGCGATCACGGCAAAGGCAGGAACAGCGCGATGCCGATGACGGACCTGCTGCCAGGCCTGATCCAGGGCAACCGACAACACCCGGTCCGCCAGTTCACTGAGATGGTCCGACAGCCGCTCCACCGTGAGCTGTCCTGCCAGATCTTGGGTCAGCAGGCGAAACACCTGAGCATGATGTCCTTCGCGCAGTAGATCCATCTGCCGTTCGATATCAGGCTCGCCCCCGGGCAGTCGCATGAGTGCAATCGATTGCCGCAGATCGCGCTCCCAGGCCTGGAGGTCTGCGCCTTGCAGGATCTGGCCATCGAGCAGTTCATCAAGGACCACCGGATGGCGCGTGAGATAGTCCGCCGCCCATCGGGCCTGGCCGATCATGCGCAGCAGTTGTCGATAAGCTCCGGGGAACTGCACCAGCAGCGCCAGATAAGCCGGGCGTCCGGCCACTGTCTCGAGCAGATCGATCAGGCGGCCGAGCCATTCGGTGCGGGCCACCCCAGCCGCATCGGGGGATTGCGCAGTCTCGAGCGTGAGCCCTTCACGCAGCGCCTGTTCGATCAACTGATCGATGCGCGATCGCGTGTCCGCCTTGGCCATCCGATAGCGTCGGCCTTCCCGAAGCGCATCGAGTCGCGCCTGACCCTGTGTGTCGACGCGCAAGGCTGCCTCGCCTCCACTGCCCTGGGTCGGGTGCTGGGGGGTGTTTGGCGTCGACTCACTCAGCAGGCCATCGAAGACTTCAGCCACCCGCGCTCTTGCGGTCTCCAGCCGGTGGTCGAATGCCTCCGGCATCATGCCCAGCATGCAAGCGACACGCGCGCGCACGGCAGGATCATCAGCCAGGCGATGGGTCTGAGCGTCCTCCTGATACTGCACGGCATGTTCGATCCGTCGCAACAGGGTGTAGGCATCACCCAGTTCGCGGGCTGTTTCAGTCTCGATCAGTCGACGCTGGGCCAAGGTGTCCAGGATCTGCAGGGTGCGTCGATCCCGCAGGCCACTGTCGCGACCGCCACGAACCACCTGAAACAGCTGCGCGCAGAACTCCACCTCGCGGATGCCGCCCCGACCGAGCTTGACGTCAATGCCGCCACCGTCGCGCTGATCCTTGAGGCGATCCCGCCGGCCGGCTTCGGTACGGATCAGCCGATGCAGATCTCGCATGGCATCGATTGCTGCGAAATCCAGATAGCGTCGGTACACGAATGGCGTGACGATCTCGCTGAGCGAGGCCTCGTCACGGGTCCTGGCATCGAGTCCGGCCAGCCCACTGTCGGCGATGACCCGGCTCTTGAGCCAGGCGAATCGCTCCCACTCCCGGCCTTGTTCGAAGAAATACTGCTCGAGCATGCTCAGGCTCACCGTGAGCGGGCCTGAGTCGCCGTTGGGGCGAAGTCGGGTATCGACCCGAAAGACAAAGCCATCGGCCGTGACCTCCGAGATCAGCCCGGTGAGCTTGCGCGCCAACCGATGAAAGTATTCATGGGTGTCAATGCGTCCTTGGCCTTGGGCGTCGCCCTGCGTGCGACCGCCGTCTCGGTGCACATAGACCAGATCGATGTCGGAAGACACATTCAACTCGTTGCCACCGAGCTTGCCCATGCCTACGACGAGCAGGTCCTGCGGCTTGCCGTCGACATCGAGCGGCAGGCCATGCACTTGCGTCAATTCCTGCGCCAGATGACGAAGTGCGGTGTTGACCGCAAAGCAGGCCACTTCACTGACGGCGCAGCACACCTCGGCCAGTGGCGCCTGCTGACGGACATCGCGCTCCATCAGGGCCATCTGGATCAACTGGCGCAGCCGTCGGAGGGCAGGCCCTGGATCCTGCGCCGTCTCGGCGCGGCCTGCACAAGGGCCTGACAGCTCCCCCCAGACCCGCGCGATGGCCGGGCCATCGACTGGCGACCTGCTGACCTCGGCCAGCAGGTCGATGAGCGCTGGACTCTTGCGTTCCAGGGCGTCGAGGCTGCGGGCAAACCAGGGGGAGAGCGGTCGCGCTTGGAAGTCCATGACCCTATGCTACAGTCGCCGCGCCATTGAATTGCCGGCGCGCTCTCTCCTGCGACGGCCTGTGATGCGCGACTCCATGACGTCTGACGCCGCGCCCTCCGATTCGCCCAGTCCACTGCCAAAACGGCGCCGCCCCCGCGCGGTTCTGCGCCCGGCGCTGCTCTCTGCAGCGTTCGCTTTGTCGGTCGTCGCCCTGATGGTTCTTTTCCTGAGGGCCTGGGTTTGGCCGCAGCTCGACCGTTGGCGAGAGCCTATTCAGGCGTTGGCCAGCAAGACCCTCGGACGGTCTGTTCAGATCGGCCAGATTACCGGGGCCTGGAGTGGTCTGGCCCCTGTTTTTCTGGTGCGCGATCTGCAGATCGGGGCACCCGACGGCCGTGCGGGTCTGTCGGTGGCTTCGGTTCGCGCAGTGGTTTCGCCAGCAGCGCTCTGGACCGGAGCGCTGCGCTTTTCCTCACTCGTGATCGAAAGCCCCAGAGTCCAGCTCACGCGGGATCAGCAGGGCGGGGTGGCCTTGGCAGGCTGGGCGATTGGCCGAGGCCCGCAGGGGTCGTCTGCTCAGCTGGATTGGCTTTTGAGCCAGGGCCTCATCCAGGTCCAGAGTGGCCAGATTGAATTGCATGATGCACAAGGCCGATGGCCGCAAGGGGATCAGGTGCCCCTGGCCCTGCGGTTTGTGGGCGGACTGGACGGGCGCGAGCTTGACCTGCAACTGGGCCAGGCCGATCGCAAAGATGCGGGGTCAGTGCTGCTCAGGGCGCGCTGGCAGCAGCCGCTGTGGTCAAGGCCCGGTGCGCTGACCTCCTGGACGGGCGTGGCCTACCTCGAGGGCCAGGGAATCGCGTGGTCGGAGCTGATGCGACACACCGTTCGACAACCGTCGCTCGCCCCGGGCTCCACGGGAGATCCGAGCGCGCGCGTCGGGTTGCAGGTCTGGGCTGGCTTCGAGCGAGGTCGAGACCTGCGGGTTTTTGCGCGGACCGAAGTGACTCGTGCCGAGCTGCGTCGCCCTGACCCGGCGCGCGTGTCGCTGGTCGCAAGCGCGGTGGTCGCTCCGGCATCACGCCAGAGCGAGGCGTCGATATGGGCCGGGCGCATTGCCAGCCTCACCCTGGCCGATCTCGAAGGACTGAATCTGAAAGCTGCCGGAAGCCTCTCGCTGCCCTTGATGCCTGACCGTGCACAGACGCCGCCCAGGCCATTCGAGGCGAGCCTAGAATTCGAGCCGCTGGAGCTGCAATCGGTCGGTGGCTTTCTGAGTCGACTCAGACGGGTGACGGGCCTGAACCTCTGGCCTGAGGATCTTCAACTGAAAGGTCGTCTGGATGAGTTGAGGCTCAAGGCCGACCCGTCCCGGACCGGGGGAGAGCCCTGGCTCGAGGCCCGTGTCTCGCAGGCTGGGCTTGCCTTTCAGGCGTTTCAGGCCACAAAGACCAGTCCTCCGGGAGCAGGGCCCTCGGGGCCGTCAGCGGGGATCACGGGCTTTTCGGGCGAGGTGCGATGGCGGCCTGGTGATGCGCAGGTTCAGATCGATGCGGGCCCGCTGGAGATCACGCTGCCCGGGGTCTGGGCTGAGCCCACGCTGCGGCTCACCCGTCTGAATGGGGCTTTGACAGCCCATCGCAATGAGGGTTCCGGTTCGCCGAATGCACGACGCTGGACAATCGAGACCCCGGGGATGGCGTATGCAACCGAGGATTTTTCAGGCACAGCCCGCGTGAAGTGGGCCGCTGTGCCGGGTTCGCCAGGTCAGCTGCAACTCAATGCGAGCATTGACCGCGTTGCAGCCAACCGTGTCGTTCGCTATCTGCCCTCGGTGGTGGGCCCAGTCACACGCGCCTGGCTACAACAAAGCATTCGCAGCGGGACGATCGAAAAAATCGAGATGCAGGTCCAGGGCGATCTGGCGCGCTTTCCGTTCCGCGAGCCTGCTTCAGGCCTGTTCCGTATCAGCGGCAGCATGCGGGATGTTGGACTCGACTATGCCCCGGGCTGGCCCGGGCTGGAGGGCCTTGAGGGTCAACTGATCTTCGAGCGTGCCGGGTTCGAGGTGGCCTCGGCGAGTGCTCGGATTCAAGGGGTGACCCTACGCACACTCAAGGCCCGCATGGCTGACTTCCGTGAGGGAATGTTGAGTGTCGAAGGCCAGGGAGACGGGCCTGCTCAGGCGATGCTTGATTTCATTGATCGCAGTCCGCTCGCCAGTTCGATCTCGACCTTCACACGAGACCTCAGTGTGAAGTCGGCTGCCGAAATGGGACTCGCCCTGCAGATCCCCGTGTTTGATCCGTCGACGACCCGCGTGCGGGGCCATGTGCTTCTGTCGGGGAACGACCTGATTCTGGACAGCACGCTACCCCCCTTTGAAGGCGTGCAGGGGCGAATCGAATTCACAGAGTCCGGGCTGGCCCTGAAAGACGTCAGGGCTCAGTTTCTGGGCGGCCCCTTGAGCGTGAACGCAACACACGGTGCCGCCGGGCAGTTGCGAATCGATGCCCAGGGTCGGTTGCAGGTCAGTGCGGTTCGGAGCCTGCTCGACAATGCCTTGACCCGGTCTCTCTCGGGCAGCGTCCCCTACCGTGCCGAGATTGACGTGGATCGACGGGCCTCGAGCTTGCGGCTGCGCTCCGATCTGACCGGACTGGCCTCGAGCCTGCCCGCACCCTTGTCCAAGTCTGCCAGTCAACGGCTCTCGCTGGAGGTCCGATCCCAGCCTCTGGCCGCGGCGCGCCCGAATGAGCGCCCGCCAGGCGACCGTGTCGATGTGATGCTTGGGCCCGACATGCACCTGGCGCTGGAACGTCGGCGAGATCCGGCGAGTGACCGCTTGCGCGTGCAGCGGGCAGGTTTCGGCATGGGGAGTGCGCCGGTGCTCCGGGATCGGGGTCTGAGCGTTGCGATGCGCACGGAGTTCTTTGATTTTGATGCATGGCGAGCCGTACTGGCTCGCACGGATCTGGATACGCTGTCTCGGGGCAGTGGCGAGCAGACCCTGCCGGGTTTCACGTTGGTGCCAGACTGGGTCTCGGTGGTGGCTGATTCCATCCGCATCGGCGGCCAGACCCTCAATGCGGTCGTCATCGGTGCATCCCGGCAGGAGAGCCATTGGCGAGCCAATATTGCCGCCCAGGAGATTTCGGGGCATTTCGAGTGGCTCGATGCACGCCCGGGAGAGCCCATCGGTACCCTGCGGGCCAGATTCGATCGGCTGAGCCTGTCCCGGGCCCGCGAAAGCGAAGTCGAAGCCGCTCTGGCTCGTGCCCCCGATCTGCTTCCCGCACTCGAGATTTCGGTGGAGTCGCTGGCCCTGGGTCGCGTTGAGCTTGGCCGACTCTTGGTGTCGGCAGCCAACACCGGCAGCGCCCAGCAACCGGTCTGGACCTTGCAGCGCCTCGAGATCGAAAACCCCCATGCTCGTCTGAGTGCAACTGGCCGCTGGGCCTTTTTTGCCACAGCCCCGGGCGCAGCACGGGCTCGCGAGGTCGCTGCGGCTACAGGCGCCGCAGACAGCATCGATCCGCGCAGCACCGAACTCGATCTTGCCCTGCAGGTGCGCGACGCAGGCGGGCTGCTGGCTCGATTCGGGATCGAACATGCGGTCCGGGCGGCGCCCGGCGAGCTGAGCGGCAGCCTGCACTGGCATGGCTCGCCGTTGGCGCTTGATTTGCCCAGCCTGCAAGGCGCACTGCAATTGTCGCTGGGGCCTGGCAACTTTTTGCGGATCGATCCAGGTGCGGCCCGGCTGATCGCAGTCCTGAATCTTCAGGCGCTCGCCCGTCTGCTGACCGGCGACCTGCTCGATGTCTTCCGTGAAGGATTTGCCTTCGATTCGATCAAGGGCCAGGTGGCCATCCAGGACGGTGTGATCAAGACCTCCGACCTCACCATGCGCGGGCCTCAGGCTACCGTCACGCTCCAGGGGTCAGCCGACCTCAAGCAGGAAACTCAGTCCCTGCAGGTTCGGGTTGTGCCCGAGTTCAATGCCAACCTGGCCTCGGTTGCAGTGGGGGCCATGGTCAATCCGGCGGTCGGCCTCGGCTCGCTGGCGGCGCAGTATGTGCTGCGCAAGCCCTTGCAGCAGGCGCTGGCCGTGGAGTTCGACATTGACGGCTCCTGGACCGAGCCCCGCATTCGCGATCGCCGCCCCTTGACTGACACCCCATCCCGGACACCATGAGCGCAGCCCAATCTCCCCTTCCCTCTGATGCCCTTCAGGTCGCCGCCCTCCAGATGGTCTCGGCGGCCAGCGTGCAGGCCAACCTTGAAGCGGCCGCCCGCCTTGTTCGCGAAGCCGCCGAGGGGGGGGCGCAGGTGGCGGTGCTGCCCGAGTTCTTCTGTCTGCTGGGGCGCAAGGACACTGACAAGGTCGATCTGAAGGAGCCTGCAGGGCAGGGCCCGATTCAGGCCTTTCTGGCGGATCTGGCCCGAGAATGCGGGCTGTGGCTGATCGGCGGCACGGTGCCGCTGGCTTCGCCCGAGCCGCGCCGGATCTGGAATGCCTGTCTGGTGTTCGATCCCCGGGGCGAGCAGGTCGCACGCTACGACAAGATCCACCTGTTTGGTTTGCGGCGTGGCACGGAGCATTTCGATGAATCGGCCACCATCGTACCCGCCCGCACTCCAGTGGTCTCAGACCTCACCGTTGGCGAGGGTCAGCCCTGGCGGGTGGGCCTGTCGGTGTGCTACGACCTGCGCTTTCCGGAGTATTACCGCGCACTCGGCATGGTCGACTTCACCGTAGTGCCCAGTGCCTTCACCTATGTCACGGGCCAGGCCCACTGGGAGGTCCTGCTGCGTGCGCGTGCGATCGAGAATCAGTGCTACATCGTGGCGCCTGCCCAAGGCGGGCTGCACGAGAACGGCCGGCGAACCTGGGGTCACACCCTGGTGATCGACCCCTGGGGTGAAGTGGTCGGCTGCCTCCCCGAAGGTGAGGGTGTGGTGCAGGCCCGCATCGAGCGCAGCCGGATTGCCGAGGTACGCGCCCAACTGCCTGCGCTGGCGCATCGCGTGATGTAACCCTGGCTCTTCGATGACCCAGCCTCCGCTGTCAACCGGCCTCCGCTAGACTGCATCCATGAACGCCGTCACCGACCCCGCCCTTGTCCGCCTCGAGCAGGCCCGTCGCCTGCTGCTCGAGCCCTTCGATCTGCATGAAGCCCGTCTGTCCGAGGCCCTGGCCGAGGTTTTCCGGCACCGGGTGGATTACGCCGACCTTTATTTTCAGCACACCCGCAGCGAGGGGTGGAGCCTGGATGAAGGCATCGTCAAGTCGGGCAGCTTCTCGATCGACCAGGGCGTGGGCGTGCGCGCCGTCAGCGGCGATAAGACGGCCTTTGCCTACTCCGATCAGATCGGCCTCGACGCCCTGCTGTCCGCCGCACGCGCCACGCGCACGATTGCGCGCTCGGGCAGCGGTAAGGTGCGCGTGGGGGTGCCACGAGCCGGCACGGAAGGCCGTAACCTCTATCGCGGCGACGATCCGATTGCCTCGCTCGATGCCCAGGCCAAGGTGGATCTGTTGCATCGGGTGGAACGCCTGGCGCGGGCGCGCGATCCGCGCATCGTGCAGGTCATGGCCGGGCTGGCCGCTGAATGGGATGTGGTGCTGGTGGCCCGCTCTGACGGCCTGATCGCGGCCGATGTCAGGCCCCTCGTTCGGCTGTCCGTCACGGTGATTGCCGAGAGCAACGGCCGGCGCGAACAGGGCAGTGCGGGCGGCGGTGGGCGCTTTGATTTCAGCCACTTCACCGATGCCGTGATCGAGCGAACCGTCAATGATGCCGTGCATGGCGCACTGGTGAATCTGGAGTCACGACCCGCACCGGGTGGCGTGATGAGTGTGGTGCTCGGGCCGGGCTGGCCCGGTGTGCTCCTGCACGAAGCGATCGGCCACGGCCTGGAAGGCGACTTCAACCGCAAGGGTTCGTCGGCGTTCGCGGGCCGGCTGGGTGAGCGTGTGGCAGCCCGCGGCGTGACCGTGATTGATGACGGCACCATTGCCGATCGCAGGGGTTCGCTCAACATCGATGATGAGGGCAATGCCACCCAGCGCAACGTGCTGATCGAAGACGGCATCCTCAAGGGCTATCTGCAGGATGGGCTCAATGCCC
>Ga0315904_10010376_pt1 | contig 12057 bp, 15 predicted proteins | sample LakEriMetagenome_6_FD_203529 | JGI IMG/M metagenome (GOLD analysis project Ga0315904, IMG submission 203529) | Freshwater fungal communities from buoy surface, Lake Erie, Ohio, United States - Buoy 12 MA120 | ecosystem: Environmental > Aquatic > Freshwater > Lake | place: USA: Lake Erie, Ohio...
ACTGGTAAGCGGTTAAGAACTCACCGACCAAGCGGTGGAATTCCTGCTCCAAGCGCGTGATCTCGTTGTGGTAGTCCATGTACGCCGCTGTCGGTAGCAGACGCATACCCATGTCAGACCACGGCATCGTGCTGTGGTAGTGGAAGGTACGCACGTTGCCAGCGAACTTGTGGATCGCATCGAGTTCGGCGCAGTCACCGAGTAACTTCTTGTGGAACGAACCGGCACGGTCATCTGCGCCATTTGCCTGTGTCGTTTCCTTGGTGGCGCGTTTGTCCAACTTGCGACCTGTCCATGTGGAGATGCTGAGTTCCACGAACATGGCCGACGAGGCGATTGATGGGACGGACTGTACTTCGGGAGTTGCGAGAGTCATCTGCATAAGGGTTTGGTTCATGTCGTTCACCTATAAGTTTGTGTTGCTGTTAAGTTGTTATACGACCGTATAACAATTGCTTGGGGTGCTGCGGTTTGTGCTGCTTACTACGTTTTACTACTATAAGACACATTATAACACTATATACCACGTTTGTCAATGTTTAGCTAAGTGTATGTTAGCTAGGCGTATTGCTCTCGCCCAAAAGAATACCGACCAACAAACCCGCTATTACTAGCGTCGCTTGTTGCAGATACCGCCCATCGGTATCGAGTGCCCATCCGACCATGACACAGGCCACGATTGTTGTCAGTATTATCCAGATGCTATTGTTCATATCGTCCTCTTTGGGTTTAGTTGCTTCAGGGTTTCCAGATCAGTGACCATCATGTACGCCACTTTGTTCATGTTCACCACGCATCGCTTTACCTTCCTAGCCAGCATCTCGCCGCATTCGGCGCATGTGATAGGTTCTTTATCGGTGATACAGCGACGCGCTCTGGCTGCTGGTACTTGCGCCCACAGGCATTCAACGCACAGGTACTTCATTCGTCCTCCGCATCACAAAAACTGCATCCGATCTCGCCGCATGGCGCGTAAAGTTTCCTCGGCACCTTCCCATCTGTTAACAACTTGTAGCGTATGTCTTGTTTGCCGGACTCGGTGTCGTCGTACTCATGCAGTACAGACTCGGCAAGCCAGCGGTTCATCGCTTCATTGAAGTTGTCGGTGTGACGTGCTGCACGTGGAGAGGATTTCTGTACTGATGATGCTACGCGTCGAGAATGTCGAACGACATGACCTCGCGGTTTGTTAGTTGCCATGATGCACCTCGCTTGTTATGTAGTTTTGTTATACCACCGTATAACAATGTTGTCGGGTTGTTACTTTTCCCAGCCAACAGATTACAGTATACCACAGGATGCGTGATTTGTCAATGTTTAGCAGAGTATGGTAGGAAAGTATAATGTTCGTTAAGTTCGGTTTTAGATTTAAAATTTCAACGTGTTGGGCAGATGTGTAAAGTTCTTAATGTTCTGAAGTGTTCGGTTTTTAAAATCGAGGTAAGTGTTTGATTGAAAAGGTAAGTTCGTAAAGTTCTAAAAGTTCGGTCGGTTTTTGGGCTTGGCGAGATTGAGTGGCGAAATTTGGATGAAATCTGCGAGACGCGGCGAAAAAACAGGGAATTTTAGATTTTGTCCAAACCCATTGAAAATAAACCGAACTTTCGAACATTATGATTTTTGTGAAGATCTGATACGTTTTGATACGTAAGAAACAACGTCAGATACCAATGGATAACGCCAGATACAACGCATTACAGCGATTTGATAATGTTCGGTTTTTTTTTCGAAAAAACGAACTTTTAAGAACTTTACGAACAAACAACATTGTTATACGGCGGTATAACATGCAACATAATGCACCGTGCGCATCGCTGCTTTAGTCACTGGCATCGCGCTGATATATGGCTTCGTGATACCTCGATGCACTCCGCGCTGCTTAAGTCACTGGCATCAAGCCCAAACGTACAAAATTTTGGGCGAAAAAAAACCCCGCCGAAGCGGGGTTTAGTTTGTTAAGCAGCGGGCATTGAACCCTTCAGCGCTTTCACATTCTTGATTGTTTGCACTACATCAAATCGCGCATCCTCAAGCTTTGTTAACTTGCTGATAACCTCGTCAAGCTTTGCCTGAATCTTTTGCAACTCTGTCTTCGGCGATTCTTTTTCACCTTCATCGCCTGACTCTTGAGCTTCACGTGATGCAAGCTTGCCCTCGATCAATGATAAGTAACGTCCAGTCTCTTGAATCAAACGGCGTTTCTCTGCTTTTGCTGAATCGCTCAGAGTCTTAGTTTCTTTAGCTAACAGCGCCTGAGCTGCTTTGCCGAAAGTACTGACAATAATCGCTTTCACTTGAGCACGAAGCTTATCGTTCTCGCCAGTCTTTGTTGCCTTGAGCATAACCGCTTTAACGCCGTCACTTACTAACATGTCTACTGCTTTTACCCAGCGATTCTTTGCTGTAGCATCCGCAAGAATTGCTTTGCCAATGTGCTCTTGAGTAGCGGCTGAGAGAATTACTTGAGTCATGGTATCACCCCATAAAGTGTATCGGAACGAATCGAATAACTCGTTAACCGATGACTGCATTGTGCATCATATCGTATAGGATGTCAAGGGTAGATATGCTTTAACATGTTTTGTTATACGATGGTATAACATTGTTTTGTTTTGGGGATGCAGCCGAACCCACCATACCCCGACCCCCCCGAACGGTGGTGGGACTCCAGCGGGGTTACGGGGTTACTATTCCGCACGAACAACTACACCCCCTAACTTTTTGTATTCAAAATAGCAACATAGCAAACCCAAATATAAAAACACCCCCCTTGTCTTTTTTAGTACCCCCGTTGCAAATTTTATTTTTTATGTTAAATTCGGGCCTTCAACACAACCCGTTGTGTTTGCGACATGATCACTTGTACCCCCGACATCGGCGTTGAAATGCCGTTCACACCACTGCCTTACGCGGAACTACGCGAGAGGGCGGCTGCTGCATGTGCCACGATAGAAGTCTTAAAAGAACATGGCTTGCCTGAAGAAGTACTGGAACCGGACGCCGCAGACAGGGCACGAATAGCTACAATCGTTAACTCGTTTGCAGAAGACGAAGCTAAAACCAACGAAATCTTAACTACAGCCAAGTTCTCTAACCTACCCCCTGCGGTTTTGGTAGGAGTACATGAGACTCTAAAAGACTTTAGCCACGCAGTAGTTAAGCAAGCTACTCAAATCCGGCACCTAGTAACGAACAAACTCATACTAGAGACAAGCAACCCTGATCCGCGAGTTCGGATCAAAGCGTTGGAACTACTGGGCAAGATTTCCGACGTAGGTCTGTTTACAGACCGCTCGGAAGTGACGGTTACACACCGTTCTACAGACGATCTGAAGTCCAATCTGCAAGAAAAACTCGCCTTACTACGTAAAAAAGCCAATGAAATTGAGATTACTGACGTAGAAATGCGCGAATTGGGCGTAAAAACAGTCCAAGATGAGGCACAACAGTGAGTATCGAGCTAGATGACGCTGATATTGACCTGCTTTTGCAGAATATCGACGACTTTGACGCGGCTGAACAGCAGGAAATACTCGAAATTGCGGAAGTTTTGGCTGAAAGGAAGCGTTCTGAGGCTGCTAGGAACGACTTAATTGAGTTTTGTCGCGCTATGCAGCCCGATTACAAGGTCGGTAAGCACCACAGGATACTGGCGAACCTGTTAATGGACATCGCAGAGGGTAAAAAAGACCGTATTTGCGTCAATATGCCCCCTCGCCACGGCAAATCTCAGCTTGTTTCTATCTATTTTCCCGCTTGGTTTATTGGCAGATACCCGAATAAAAAGGTACTTATGGTGTCCCATACGACCGATTTGGCGGTGGATTTCGGTCGGAAAGTGAGGAACTTAATTGACTCTGACTCGTATAGAAAGATTTTCCCAACCGTCTACCTTGCGGCTGATTCAAAAAGTGCGGGACGGTGGAACACTAACGCGGGCGGAGAATATTTTGCTTGCGGCGTTGGGTCGGCACTTGCTGGCCGAGGCGCGGATTTACTACTCGTCGATGACCCACATAACGAGCAAGACATTATCAATGGAAACTTTGACGTCTTTGATAAGGCGTACGAGTGGTTTACCTACGGCGCTCGAACTCGTCTCATGCCCGGAGGACGGGTGGCGATTATACAAACCCGATGGCACCTCGATGATCTCACGGGACGGGTATTAAAGGACATGCACAACGAGAACGCTGACCAGTACAACGTGGTCGAGTTCCCGGCAATCCTAGAGATTAAAGACAAAGAGACGTCAAAAATTACCGAAAAGGCATTATGGCCTGAGTTCTTTGACATCCCCGCTCTGCTGCGAACAAAGGCGTCTATGCCGGTGTTCCAGTGGAACGCGCAGTACCAGCAGAACCCTACCGCCGAGGAAGCGGCGTTAGTAAAAAGGGAGTGGTGGCAGATATGGGAAAAGGATAGCCCACCCTCCTGCGAATATATTATTATGTCATTGGATGCTGCGGCTGAGTCGCACAACCGGGCGGACTTTACAGCACTAACAACTTGGGGTGTGTTCTTAAACGAGGAGTTGAACGCCTACCACCTCATTCTTCTTAACAGCATAAAGAAACGGTTGGAGTTCCCTGAACTGAAGACTTTGGCGTTGGAGGAGTGGAAAGAGTGGGAGCCGGACTCGTTTATTGTAGAGAAGAAAAGTGCCGGTACGCAGCTATACCAAGAGTTGCGCAGGATGGGAATTCCGGTGCAAGAGTATACCCCGCACCGAGGTACAGGCGACAAGATGGCACGTCTGAACTCCGTTGCAGACATTGTGAGATCGGGATTGTGTTGGGTTCCCGAGACGCGCTGGGCAGAAGAGGTAGTTGAGGAGATCGCCGGGTTCCCGTTTGTATCTAACGATGACTTGGTTGACTCCACTGTCATGGCCTTGATGAGATTTAGAAACGGCGGGTTTATCCGCTTGCCTTCCGACGAACCTGATGAAATTAAATATTTCAAAAGCCGCAAGCGCGGTGGATATTATTAAGGAGCCGGTATGGCGTCTAACAGCATAAGCAAGTCTATATATACAGCCCCGCAAGGCGTGGTGCAGGACGAGATCGAGATCGATATTCTGGACGAAGGCGCTCCTCCTGACCTCGTATTTAATGACGACGGTACAGTTGAGGTAGTACTGGAGAAGGAAGAGAAGTCGAAAAGCAAGGGCGAGTTTGACGAGAATCTGGCAGAAACGCTAGACGAAGGCGTCCTAAACCAGCTTGCTGGCGAGCTTATAGAGTATGTAGACGCCGACATTTCCGCACGTAAAGATTGGGCGGACACCTACGTTAAGGGTCTGGAGGTACTGGGTTTCAAGTACGAAGAGCGCACCGAGCCGTGGGAAGATGCTTGCGGTGTGTACTCTACAGTCCTAGCTGAAGCAGCGATCCGCTTCCAAGCGGAAACAATGTCGGAGACATTTCCCGCTGGTGGCCCTGTCAAGACAAAAATTGTCGGGGCGATAGACAAGATCAAGGAAGACGCCGCCAAGCGAGTTCAGAATGACATGAACTACAAGCTGACGGAACAGATGGTGGAGTACCGCTCAGAGCACGAGCGCATGTTGTATTCCCTAGGTCTGGCGGGGTCTGCGTTTAAGAAGGTCTACTTTGACCCCAACATCGGGCGTCAAGTCTCTATTTATATATCCGCTGAAGACGTGATCGTGCCGTATGGCGCGTCACATATTGAGTTCGCAGAGCGTGTTACCCACGTTATGCGCAAGACCAAGAACGAGCTAAAGAAGCTACAGCTTTCAGGCTTTTATCGTGACGTGGACTTGGGCGAGCCGGAGTCATTCCCTACCGACATCGAGAAGAAGAAAGCGGAAGAGGGTGGCTACACTATCACGGATGACGACCGCTATACGTTGTATGAGATTCATGCAGACCTGATTATCGAGGGTGCAGAAGAAGGGGACGATGATATTGCCGTCCCATACGTTGTAACTATCGAGCGCGGGACTCAAGAGGTTTTGGCTATCCGCCGTAACTGGGAGGAAGATGATGAGCTACGTCTTAAGCGCAACCACTTCGTACACTATGTATATATCCCCGGTTTTGGTTTCTATGGCCTTGGACTTATTCACATTATTGGCGGGTATGCTCGCGCTGGAACAAGCATTATCCGACAACTTGTGGATGCAGGAACTCTATCTAATCTTCCGGGAGGACTGAAAGCCCGGGGGCTGCGGATCAAGGGTGACGATACCCCTGTAGGCCCGGGTGAGTTCAAGGATGTTGACCTGCCTAGCGGTACTATCAAAGACAACATCATGTTGATGCCGTACAAAGAACCGTCACAGGTTCTGGCGGCGCTGCTAGAAAAAATCACCGAAGAAGGCCGTAGGCTGGGTGCAATTAGCGACATGAACATTAGCGACATGTCGGCGCAAGCCCCAGTAGGCACAACGTTGGCTCTTTTGGAGCGTACGTTAAAGCCAATGGCAGCCGTTCAGTCACGTGTGCACTTTGCGATGAAGATGGAGTTCAAGCTCCTCAAAGCTATCATCCGTGACTACACCCCGACAGAGTACGAGTACACGCCTGATGTAGATGAGTCCCGCATGGTCAAGCAAGCTGACTATGACATGGTGGACATCATCCCTGTCTCTGATCCTAACGCCAGCACGATGGCGCAGCGTATCGTCACATACCAAGCTGCGTTCCAGATGGCACAGTCTGCCCCTCAGATTTATGACTTGCCGTATCTACACAAGGAGATGCTGGAGGTTCTAGGGCTGAAGAACATCGACAAGATCATACCGACTGCGGAAGATCAGAAACCGCGTGATCCGATCAGCGAGAACATGTCTGCATTGGTTGGTAAACCGATGAAGGCGTTTATCTACCAAGATCATGAGGCGCATATAACCGCGCACATGGCTATGATGCAAGACCCAGCGATTGCCCAAATGATTGGTCAAAACCCGCAAGCGCAGCAGATTATGGCAGCACTGCAAGCGCACATTGCGGAGCACTTGGCATTTAGCTACCGCAAGAAGATTGAGGAACAGCTTGGTGCCCCACTACCCGCTCCCGACGAGGAGTTGCCAGAAGAAATCGAAGTCCAGTTGTCGCGTCTGGTTGCACAAGCAGGACAGCAACTTACCCAGCAACACCAGCAAGAAGCCGCTCAACAGCAGGCGCAGCAGCAAGCACAAGACCCGCTGTTCCAGCTTGAGCAAGCCAAGTTGCAGACGCAACAAGCCGAAGTACAGCGTAAAGCTGCTAAAGATCAGGCAGATATGAAGATCGCAGCAGCGAAGCTTGCGTTGGAAGACAAGCGTATAGGCGTTGAGGCGCAGAAAGAAGGTATGCGCTTGCAGTCCCAAGAGAAGCAAAACAACAACCGTCTCAAAATAGACGCGCTGAAAACTCTAGCTACTCCCCCTAAACAACAGGCGGAGCCAGCTAAGAAAAAATCTAAGGAAGACTAATGGCTAAAACCGTCTTTGACGTGCTTAAAGAAAAGATTGATGAACAGATAGAAATGTATCAGGGACATCTATTGGATGGCTCTTGCGAAGACTTTGCTAAATACAAAGAATTGTGCGGCGTGATTCGTGGTCTAGCGACCGCACGTAGAGAAGTACTAGACCTTGCTAAACATGTGGAAGAAGACGATGACTGAACTAGCGATTGCTACTGCGGATGGTGAAACTTCAATTTTGCCCGAAACGGCGGAAGAGAAAGCGAAACAACTGCCAACCCCTGTTGGATACAAAATTCTATGCGCTCTGCCAGAGATAGAAGACAAGTACGACAGTGGGCTAATCAAAGCAGACACAACCAAGAAACACGAGGAAATATTGGCTACGGTGTATTTCGTCGTATCTCTTGGCCCTGACTGCTATACCGACAAAGAACGCTACCCCACTGGCCCGTGGTGTAAGGCTGGGGACTTTATCCTCGTGCGCCCCCACACGGGTACGCGGATAAAGATTCATGGGAAAGAGTTCCGCATGATCAACGAAGACAGCGTTGATGGTGTGGTCGAAGACCCCCGTGGTATTTCACGTGCATAAGGAGCCATAGATGCAAAAGACCGAGTTTGAATTCCCCGATCCAGACAAACAAGAGTCTGGCAAAGAAGAAGTTATTAAAGTGGAAATTGAGGCGGCAGCCGACGAGGGTGACGACAATATCGACATCGAAGTTGTCGATGACACCCCGCCCAAAGACCGTGGCCGTAAACCTGCCGAACCCCCAGAAGAGGTAACTGACGAAGAACTTCAGGACTATTCTGAGAAGGTACGTAAGCGCCTACAACACTTTAGTAAGGGATACCACGACGAGCGTCGGGCTAAAGAAGATGCCCTGCGTAAGGAAGAAGAGGCTATTAGGGCGGCTAGGGCTATTGCCGAAGAGAACCGTCGCCTTAAAGAGTTGGTAAACAAGAACCAAGAAGTCCTGCTGGAGCAAGCTAAACGGGAGGCCGCTGCGGAGTTGGAGGCTAAGAAGCGTAGCTTTAAAGAAGCCTACGAATCTGGCGATTCCAACGCTGTGGTGGAGGCGCAAGAAGAGCTAACTGCTGCCAAGCTAAAGGCAGATAAAGTTAACAATTTTACGTTTGCCCCTTTACAAGATGACAGCAGTGATGTACAACCTGCTTCAACTCAGGTCGCGGATCGCAAAGCACAGGCGTGGCAGCAAGCTAACACGTGGTTTGGAACCGATGACGAAATGACAAGTTTTGCTTTGGGGTTACATCAAAAGCTAGTTAAGCAAGGTGTTGATCCAAAAAGTGATGAATACTACGAGAAAATTAATTCTCGTATGCGCCAAGTGTTCCCAGAAAGCTTCGAATCTGAGGACACACCGGAGGAGGAAGAAAAGCCCCGCCGTAAGTCCAATGTGGTAGCACCAGCAACCCGCAGCACTGCGCCCAAGAAAATCGTGCTAACGGCTACGCAGGTGAGTATTGCAAAGAGATTAGGAGTTCCCTTGGAACTGTACGCCCGACAGGTTGCTGAAGATATGAGGAAACAGAAAAATGGCTGAAAACAAATTACCCCGCGAACAAACTACCCGTGAAAACAGAGTACGTGAGCGTTCTTGGAAACGCCCCGGAATTCTGCCTAATCCGAACCCCGAACCGGGCTACGATTTCCACTGGGTACGTGTAAGTACACGTGGTGAGATGGATGCCACTAACGTCACCTCAAAATTTGGAGAAGGCTGGGAACCTGTTAAAGCCTCAGATCATCCAGAAATCCAAGTGTTCCACGCGGAAAATGACCGCTTTAAGGACGCAATTGTGATTGGTGGACTGATGCTTTGCAAAACCCCATCAGAGTTTGTTGAGGATCGTAACGACCACTTCCGTGCGCAAGCCGATGCCCAAATGAACTCTGTAGACAACAACTTTATGCGTGAGAGTGATCCTCGTATGCCTCTGTTCTCTGAGCGGAGGAGCAAGGTAACTTTTGGCTCTGGTTCATAAATTTTTTTGGAGTTAAACATGGCTTATCCGACTGTAAGTGCCCCCTACGGGCTACAGCCAATCAACTTGATTGGTGGTCAATCATTTGCCGGTCAGACTCGTGAACTGCCTATTACTACCTCGTCTGTCAACTACAACACCGCCCTGTACACAGGTCAGGTTGTTCAGATTGATGGCACGAACGGTACGGTAATCGCGGGCACGCTGTCTAACGGCACCTCCCCTGTTGCTGGCACCATCGGTGTTTTTGTAGGCTGCTCCTACACTAACCCAGCCACCAAGCAAAAACTGTTTGCGCAATACTGGCCCGGTTACTCTTCTGGCGTAACTGATGCTGTTGCCTACATCGTTGATGATCCTGATGCACTGTTCAAGGTTGTGTCTGTTGGCTCTACCGCTAACTCGACTGGCCTGACCCCTGTAGCAGTTCCTCAATCCGCTCTGGGCGCGAACGTGGCTCTGGTGCTGAACACCGGTAACGCAAATACTGGTGACGCAACCACCGGTGTTTACTACGACTCAGCTACCGCTGCTTCAACTTACGGTTTCCGTGTTGTTGACTTGGTGACTGACACCGCAACATCGGCTGGTTATTTCGAAGTTATTGTTAAATTTAACTTCGGTTTCCATTCGTACTACAACGCTACTGGCGTGGCTTAAGGAGCATATAAATGGCTATTTCACGCGCCCAACTACTTAAAGAACTCCTCCCCGGCCTGAACGCGCTGTTTGGCATGGAATACAAGCGTTACGGTGAAGAGCACAAGGAAATCTACGAAACCGAAACTTCGGAACGTAGCTTTGAAGAGGAAACCAAGCTGTCTGGCTTTAGTGCCGCTCCCGTTAAAAACGAGGGCAGCGCAATTCGCTATGACAACGCGCAAGAAGCTTGGACTGCTCGCTACAACCACGAAACCATTGCAATGGGTTTTGCTATCACTGAAGAGGCGATGGAAGATAACCTGTACGACAGCTTGTCGCAGCGTTATACCAAAGCCCTCGCACGTGCTATGGCTTACACCAAGCAGGTTAAAGCAGCAGCTATCCTGAATAGCGGCTTCTCTGGTGGCCCAACCTACGGCGACGGTCAGACCCTGTTCTCGACTGCTCACCCGCTGGTTTCTGGTGGCACCAACAGCAACACTTTCTCGACCCCCGCTGACCTGAACGAGACTTCTCTGGAAGCCGCCGTTATTCAGATCGCCGGTTGGACCGACGAACGTGGCCTGCTGATCGCTGCAAAGCCAAAGAAACTGATCGTTCCCCCGCAACTGATGTTCGTTGCCACACGCCTGCTCGAAACCGAACTGCGTGTTGGTACTAACGACAACGACATCAACGCGATCAAGAACAACGGCTCGATCCCTGAAGGCTACACCGTTAACCACTATCTGACTGATCCGAACGCTTGGTTCCTGACGACAGATGTGCCTAACGGCCTGAAGCACTTCATTCGTATGCCGCTGTCGCAGTCGATGGACGGGGATTTCGATACTGGCAACGCTCGTTACAAGGCTCGTGAGCGTTATAGCTTCGGCGTCTCTGATCCGCTGGGCGCTTTTGGCTCCGCTGGTGCGTAATGAAAAAGGGGGTTTCGGCCCCCTTTTTTATATGATATAAGGAAGTATTCCGGGAATACCCGGTGTGGCAGACAGTCCCGGCTGACTTCATGCAGACTGCCAACACCTAACCGCATGAGGGAAAACTCAAATGGCACTTTCAACTACCCAAAGTATTTGGCGTTCGGGCGGTGGCGATAACACTCGCACTGCATATTGTGGCTCTGGCCTAATGGCTGCTACGTTCTACATCGCTGATGTGGCAGTTTCAACTTCCACCAACGTCAAGGTTTCTTCTACTTCTGGCGCTCCTAATCTGATTCTCCCCGCTGGCGCTCGCATCATGTCGATCACCTTCACTGGCGACGCGGCTACTGGTCAAACTGACATGGGCTTTACGCTCTACACCTCCGGTACCAATACAGGCGCAGGTCTGCTGGACAACGCCAGCAACGTCGTTGGCACGATTACCCCCGGTGCAACTGGTTCGGGCACTTCGCTTGGCCTAGTAATGTCTTCATCTGAGCTGGTGTATATCACCGCTCGTGTAGGCGGCAGCGCAGGCACCGGAAGCATGTCTGGCGTAATTCAGTATTTTGTTGCCGACCCGCTCGAAGGCCAGCAGAACGTCTAATAGGAGGCCGTCATGGCTATGCAAACAGACGTTACATCGACAGCCTGCCCTGCCGGGGTAAGCACTACGGCATTTGCTGGGCGTACTCGCGTACGCGCTATTGCGGTTAGCCACGGTGCAACCCCCGGGGCAGTCACGATTAAAGACGGTGGTGCTAGTGGTGGCGTTGTGTTTTCGTACACAACCCCTGCGGTGGCCGACGGTATGTACATGCTTTTTCCCGGCGAGGGCATCCTATGTGAAACGGATGTGTACGTGACTACCCCTGCTGGTGCAATCGCTACGGTGTTCTATGGCTAAATCCCCTGCTTGGCAGCGTAAAGAAGGTAAGAACCCTAAAGGCGGCTTGAACGCCAAGGGGAGAGCTTCGTATAACAAAGCCAACCCGGGAAAACCGGGCCTTAAGGCTCCTCA
>Ga0315904_10010378_pt1 | contig 12057 bp, 1 predicted proteins | sample LakEriMetagenome_6_FD_203529 | JGI IMG/M metagenome (GOLD analysis project Ga0315904, IMG submission 203529) | Freshwater fungal communities from buoy surface, Lake Erie, Ohio, United States - Buoy 12 MA120 | ecosystem: Environmental > Aquatic > Freshwater > Lake | place: USA: Lake Erie, Ohio...
GGGCGGGCGACGCCGCCGACGCCGCGTACGTGATCGAGCGCGGCTGCGTCGAGATCCTCGTGGGCGAGGAAGGCGGCTGGCACCGCATCGCGCTGCTCGGCGAGGGCTCGCTGGTGGGCGAGATCGCGCTGCTCGACGGCAAGCCCCGCACCGCCACCGTGCGCGCCGTGGAGCCCACGGCGTTGGTGCCGATCTACCGCAACCAGGTCGAGAGCCTGCTCGCGCAGGCCGATCCGGTGCTGCAGTACCTGATGCGGGTGCTGCTCGAGCGCTTCCGGCGCACTGGCGAGCGCTCGCAGACGACCGCGCCGGATGGCGACCGGGCCGAGTCTGCGCTCGGGCGCGACGCGGCCGATCCGCTGCAGCAGCTGCACGCCGGCGTGATGCGTTCGTTCACCCTGGCGCAGGGCCTGGCCCAGGCCTTCGACGGCGACCAGCTCGAGCTGCACTACCAGCCCATCATCCACCTGGACAGCCTGCGGCTCGCCGGCTACGAGGCGCTCATCCGCTGGCGCCACCCCACGCTGGGCATGGTGCGGCCCGACGAATTCGTACCGCTCGCCGAGAAGACCGACCTGGTGCACCGGCTGGGCGAATTCGTCCTCGGGCGAGCGATTCGCGACTGGCCGCAGCTGCGCGCGCACTGCCGCGTCGACGTGGGGGCGCGCCCCTTCATCAGCGTGAACCTGTCGGCGCCGGAGCTCTGCCAGCCCGGCATCGTCGAGCAGGTGCGGGCGCGCCTGGCCGACGGCGCGATGGATCCGGCCGAGCTGCGCATCGAGCTCACCGAGACCAGCATCATCAGCAACACCGCGGTCGTCACCGACGTGATCCAGCGGCTGATGGCGATGGGCGTGAGCCTGGCGCTGGACGACTTCGGCAAGGGCTACTCGGGCCTCGACTACCTGCAGTCGCTGCCGTTCTCCTGTCTGAAGATCGACAAGAGCTTCATCGACCGGATCGGGGTCTCGGAACGCAGCGAGCAGATCATCCGCACGGCGCTGCAGCTCGCCCGCACGCTGGGCATGAGCTCGGTGGCCGAAGGCATCGAGGATCAGGCCACCGCGCAGCGCCTGGCCGGGCTGGGCTGCGTCTACGCGCAGGGCTATCACTTCGGCCGGCCGATGCCCGCCGACCGGATCGCCGACTGGGCGCGCGAGCGCGCCTGAGGGCCGCGGGCGAGGACAGCCAAGGGCGGGCACGGGCGGTCATCGCCGCTGGCCAGGGGCGAGCGCTCAGCGCCGGCATTCCTCGGGAGACAGCCGCGAACGCTCGAGCTCGCGATCTCGCTCCATGAAGCGCGGGGCGACCGGCAGCAAGCGCGGCGGCAGGGTGGTGAGCAGCGGGCTGAAGCCGCCCTGCCCTGCGGGCACCAGGATCTGGCCCGTCGGATTGCGCATCGCGATCATCCCCTCGAACACCGCGGCGTAGACCCCCGCCTGCGGGCGCTCGACGGATGCTGGCGGACGGACACCTTCGGGGTCGATGTCGCGTGGGTCGAACAGGCTACGTCCGCCCAGCGCGGGCGTGCCGGCCTGCGCGGGCAACAGGATCGCGCCGGCGGCCGCGCTCGCCATCGGTGGCGCGTCGTCCTGCAGAGGAGCCACGCGGGGCGCGGCGGTCGCCGGCAGGCGCAGATCGCGATCAACGTCGCCACAGGCGGCGGCGAGCGCAGCCGCGGCGGACCGCGGCGCCATGCCCGCGCCGGGCGCGCGCAGGCCGGGGTCCGCGAGCCGAGAGCGCGAACCGGCGCGCAGCGTGCGCAGGCCCGTCGTGGTCAGGACATCGGCGAGGCCGTCGCGCACCTCGACCTGCGCGACGTCGCACGGATACAGACCCGACGACGACGGGGTCTCGCAGGCGATGTCGAGCGCGGCGTTCTGGCGCACCCCCACCAGGTTGCCGGCCTGGATCAGCAGTCCGTACAGCCGCGCCCGCGCCTGCGGCGGCGTCGCCACGCGCATCACGCCGTCGATCAGATCGAGCCGGATCGCGCGCCGACCCTGCTCGTCCTCCTCGGCGCGCAGGGCCAGGCGGGTGCCCGGTCCGAGCACCAGCCGCGAGCCGTCGTCCAGACCGATGACGGCCTCGACCTCGCCGACGACCAGCACGTCGCCCAGGAACAGCGGTGCGTCGATCGCGGCGTCGAGCGAGGCCGTGCCGTCGCGCAGGCGCCGCAGCGGCTGCTCGGAGGCGAGCACGCGGCCCAGGCGCCCGGACTGCGGCAGCACGCCCTCGTAGTCGGAGTCCTGGCCCGGGTCGCACTCGGCCTCGCAGATGCGCACCGCGAAGTCGGTGCCGCGGATGCCGATCGTGGTGTCGTTGGCCTTGAGCTCGAAGGCGGCCTGGTCGCCGCGCTTGCCGATCTGGCCCGAGACCATGCGCAGCCAGCCCTTGAGCAGCTGCATCGAGACCTGGTCGTTGACCGGATCGTCGGCCTTGAAGCTGAAGCCACGGATGGCCATGGCCGACTCCGGGCGCAGCGCGACCCGCGAACCGTCACCGAAGACCACGAGCGCGAAGGCGCCCTTCTGCGTGCCGACGGTATCGCCGACGAAGAGCTCGGTGCCGACCGGCACGATGCGCACCTGCCCGCCCGTGGGCTGCTGGAACACGGTGCCGGTGACGCTGCGCAGGACCGCGGCGGCCTTGCCGGCCTGGGCGGTGCCCGGTGCCGGAGCCAGCGCGAGGGCCAGAGCTGCGAGCGCGGCGAGCGCCCTCAGGCATGCGCCGAGCGGTTTCAGCACCCGCTTCTCCGGGGGCCGGACCCGCTCGGGCTGGCGGTGGAGCCGGTGTAGCTCACCTCGCGGTTGGCCGTCGACCGCGTGTTCTCTTCGGGAGCGTCGGGCAGGTCGAGGGAGCGCAGTACCGTGCGGCGCACGGATGCGGGCGCGGCGGATTCGGAGCCCGAGGAGGGGGAGGATTCCGCGGAGGAGGAGGAGGAGGAAGATCCCGATGTCGAGGAGGCCCCTGAGGACGAGGACCTACCCGAAGCCGAGGACGTGGTCTCGGTGCCGGTCGAGTTGAGCGGCGGACTCCCGGGCGCCGACACCTCAGGCGTAGTCACCGAAGCGCCTGTCGGCGACGCCGCCGACGACATCGTCGATACGATCATTGACGTGGAGCTCGTCGTGAGCGCGGATCCCGGTTGCAGCACCGTGGCGCCGGCGAGCTGGGTCTGCGCGATCAGCGCGGCCTCGGCAACGAGCGCGGCCGAGGGCAGCGAGACGACACCCTGCGCCACTCCGACCTGCATGTTGCGCAGGCTCAGAGCGGCCAGTTCGGGCCCGCTCGCGGTCACGTCGGCGAATAGCCCGCTCACGCTCGCGCCGCTCAGGAAACGGAAGGTGTCGGAAGCTTTCGGCACGAACCCGCCGTAGCTGCTGATCTGGAGCCTGCCCGCCAGCGTCAGCGCGCCGGATGCGCTGACCGTGTCGTAGGTGCCCGGGGCCGTGCCGCCAAGCTCGATCTGGAGAGTGCTGCTCTCGCCCAGCAGCACGGAGCCAGCGACATCGACGGATCCCGGCGAGGCACCAGGCGCGATTTCGCCGGCGTTGACCACAAGATCGCCGACGATCCAACCCGATCCCGACAATCTGCCGCCTTCGATGCGCACCCCGCCCGAAGCGACCAGTCGGCTGGCGACGCCGCTGGCGCCAGCCGACTGGACGGTGCTGCCCGCCGTCTGGGACCACGCACCCGACAGCGTCGTGACGCCGCCCTGGAGCACCGCCGCGCCGGCGTTGGCGACAGAGGCCAGGGAGTTGTCGCCGTTCAGCCGCAGGTTGCCGGCATTTTCCAGGCGGTTGGCCACGGTACTCGCCGACAGGCCGAGCGTGCCCTCGTTGACGAGCGTGCCCGAGCCCAGGACCGAGCGGCCGGTCAGATCGATGGCCGCGCCCGGGGCAACGACGAGCCGGCCCGCATTGTCCAGTCGGGCAGCCTCGAGGCCCGCGCCGCGCAGCACCAGCGACCCCGCGTTCGCCAGCGAGGCGAGCGTCACCGGCGTCGAACCGTCGTAGCTGACCTGCACGCCCGCCGGGATGCTGACCGCCGCCACGTTGCCGCGATCGGGCAGGGCGTCCCAGTTGCCGGCAACCATCCAGTCGCCGGATCCCTGCGCGGCCCAGGTGGCCGTGGGGCGCACGGTGATGGCCGCGCTCGCGCGGCCCTCGGACGGCGGCCGGTAGTTGGCCGCATCGGGACCGGTGAGCGTGATGGCCGAGATCGTGACCGGCTTGTCGGTTCCGACATGGCGATCGGCAAAGGCCGCGGCGTAGCCGATAGAAAAACGGTCGCCCTCGATGCGGTCGTCGGCCACCTGCACCCGAGCCGCGGTGGTGCCGTCGTAGACCCGGTCGGCTGCGCTCGGAAGCAGGGTCAGCGGCCGCTGGGCGATGGTCGCGCTTGCGCTCGCCCCATCCGCGGAAAGACGGTAGTTGCCGGCATCGTTGCCCGCCAGGCGCAGGCCGGTGATCGTCACGGCCTTCGCCGCGCCAGCACCGCGGTCGGCGAAGCTCGCCTGCGCGCTTGCGGTGTCGAGCGACACGGCGTCGCCCTCGAGGACGCCGCGCAGGCCGCCGCCAGTGAGCGAGGCGGCGGCGGTTCCGTCGTACACCCGATCAGCCACCTTCAGCTCGATCGTCTCCAGCGAGCGCGGCGTGATGCTGGCGGTGGTTGCGGACGCAACCGAAAGCGCGTAGTTGCCGACATCGGCGCCGCGCAGGGCGAGTCCGCCGACGCTCACCGTCTTGCCCTGGCCCACGTTGCGGTCGGCGAAGGTGGCGCGCAGCCCGGAGGCGTCGAGCTCGATCGCGTCGCCCGCGATCGCGCCCTGCAGCCCGAGGGGTGTGCTCACGGTGGCCGTCGTCGTGCCGTCGTAGACCTTGTCGGACACCGTCAGCCCGCTCACCGTGAGCGTTCGGGCCGTGATGCCGGCCTTCAGGCCGAGGTTGCCCTGCGCGAGAGCGTAGTTGCCGGCGTCGGCGCCCGACAGCGCCAGCCCGCCGATGCTCACCGCCTTGGCCGAGCCCACGTTGCGATCGGCAAAGCTCGCGCTCAGGGCCGAGACGTCGAGCACGAGCGCGTCGTTCGCGATGGCGCCCTCGAGCTGCGGGGTGCCGCGCACGGTGGCCACCGTGGTGCCGTCGTAGACCTTGTCGGCCGCGCTCAGCCCGGTGATGGTCAGCGGCCGCGCGGTGATGGACGCGGCCACGCCAGCGGCGGCCGACAGCGTGTAGTTGCCGGCCGCGCTGCCGGTGAGCGCCAGACCGACGATGGTGACCGGCTTGTTCGGGCCGACGTTGCGGTCGGCGAAGCTGCCCCGAAGCTGCGCGGCATCGAGCCCGACCGCGTCGCCGCTCACCGCGCCCTGGAGCGCCGGGGTGCCCGACAGCGAGGCGGCCGTGGTGCCGTCGTAGACCCTGTCGGCCGCGGACAGGCCGCCCACCGTCAGCGGGCGCGCCGTGATGCTCGCGCTCAGCCCGCCGGGCTGCTGCAGCGCGTAGTTGCCGGCGTCGGCGCCCTCGAGCCCGAAGCTTGCGCTGACCAGCTTGCCAGTGCCGACGTTGCGGTCGGCGAAGCTGCCGACGCCCACGGACAGGTTCACGCGATCGCCGACGATGACACCCGACAGCGTCCCGCCCGCGAGGGTCGCGGCCGTCGTCCCGTCGTAGACCTTGTCGAGCGCCGAGGCGCCGCTCAGGGTGAGGGTGCGCGCGGTGATGCTGGCGAAGGCGACGCCGCCCCCATCGAGCGTGTAGTTGCCGGCGGCGGCCCCGGTCAGCGAGAGCCCGCCGTAGCCGACCGGCTTGCCGGATCCGACGTTGCGGTCGAAAAAACCGCCGGACAGGCCGGACGCGTCGAGCTGCACGGCGTCGTTGCCGACGGCACCCAGGAGTGTCGGGGTGCCGACGAGGCTGGCCGCCGTCGAGCCGTCGTAGACCTTGTCGAGGGCGGAGATGCCGGTGACGGCGAGCGGCTTGGCGGTGATGGTGCCCGTGCCGATCGTGGTGTTCATCGCCAGCGAATAGTTGCCGGCGCCGGGTCCGGTGAGGCCCGTCACGGTGAAGCTCACCGACTTGCCCTGCCCGACATCACGGTTGCTGAACAGCGCGGTCACGGTCGCGCGATCGACCTCCACGCTGTCGCCGGCGATGACGCCCCCGAGCGTCGGCGAGGTGCCGAGGGTGGCCGAGGTCGTGCCGTCGTAGACCTTGGGCACCGCGGTGGCGGTGTTCGACACCAGGCTCAGGCCCTTCGTCCAGATCGAGGCCGAGGCGCCCTGCGGGGTCAGCGTGTAGTTGCCGGCTTGCAGACCGGTCAGGGTAAGACCGCTCAAGAGGACCGGCTTGTCGGTCCCGACGTTCGGATCCGCGAAGTTGCCCACCATCTGGGACGGGTCGAGCACGACATCGTCGCCCGCCACGACGCCGTCGAGCGCGGGCGACCCGCTGAGGCCCGCCACGGTGGTGCGGTCGTAGACACGGCTGGCGGCGGTGACGCCGGTGACGGTCAGGGCTTTGGCGGTGATGTCGACCGTCAGCCCCGAGGGCTGCGCCGACAGCGTGTAGTTGCCCGCATCCGCACCGCTCAGACCGAAGCCCGAGGCCGTCACCGACCTGACGGTGCCCACGTTCTTGTCCGCGATGCTGCCGGTCCCGGTGGTCAGCGTGACGGTGTCGCCCGAGATGACATCGTCCAGCACGCCGCCGGTCAGGGTCACGTTCGTCGTGCCGTCGTACGCGCGGTTCTGGGCGCTCACGCCGGTCGCAGCAAGGGGTCTGGGCGTGATTTCCCGCGTGCCGGGCCCCTGCACCGGGACAGGGTCGGGGCCCAGTCGGTATCCGTAGACCGGTTTGCCTTCGGCGCTGAAGGCCGAGTTCAACGACACGACCGCATCCACCCCCTTGGCCGAACCGACGAAACGATCCGCGAACGTCGCGCTCGTGGGCGTCAGGGTGACCACATCGTTGTCGATCACCCCGTCGGAGACCTGCGCCTGGAGCCCGACAACGGGCGCGCCGGTCTGGCGGTCGTAGGTCTTGACGGCCGACCCCGAGACGGCAGCGAAGAGCTCCGGGGACACGCGATACAGGAAGCCGTTTCCGGTCCCGGGGCCGGCATAAGACACGGCCGGATCGTAGGTCTGCCCGTAGTGCTTGAAGTCGTAGGACAGACCACCGCGATCGTGATAGTCGGGATCGGCGCCCGCATAGACCAGCCACCGGCCGGCCCCCCCGGGCGCCGTAGCCTGCAGGGAGGTTGAGCCGCCTGCGTTGGCGAACTTGCCGTCGGCAGCGATGACGATCGCATCGCCGGTCGCCGACGAGATCACCTGACCCAACGATCCGATTCGGATGTCCCCGGCGGTCCCGGTCACGATCCGCACAACCCCACCGGCCCGCACCGACCCATCGAGGTTGATGTTGCCGCCGGTCGACTTCAGAGAAACCGCAAGGTTTCCGCCCACGCCACCGGGAAGCCCGATCCCGGCCTGTTCGACTGCACCGGCCACATGACCGAGCGTGAGGTTGCCACCGGCCGTGATGAGGAGACTTCCGTTCGCGGTCGAGCCTCCCTCGGGTCCGATGCGGGCCGCAACGCCACCCGAACCGGCCTGAAGGTTCAGGGCACCCCCGATGGAGAGCTCGAGATCGACCGCAGCGGGGAACATCAACGACACGGGCTCCGGGGCGCCGATCACCGCTCGCGCGCCCGAAAACGTCGACCCGCCTCCGCCCTGCAGCGTCAGGTCGCCGCCTACGCTGATCCTCTGGACCGGCGCCACGATCGCCGCCCCTCGACCGGAACCGTCGCCAGCGGTCAGGCTCGCGTTGTCGCCTAGGGTGATGGTCTGGGTCGCGCCGCTCACGACGCGCGCGTCCGCCGACCCGATCGGACCCGTCCCGGTGTGGCCCTGCAGGGTGAGCGAGGCCGCCTCGATCGTCATGTTGCCCACCGCGTTCAGCTGGGCCCGGCCTCCCACGCCGCCGTTCACGCTGACTCCCGCCGCCGCCACGATCTCCATCGCGCCGAGCGTGCGCAGTTCGGCCGTGCGGTCGGCTTCCACGGCTTCGACCTTGAGCGCCCCGGCCGACGTCACCTTGATCAGGCCCTGGGTGTTGCTGATGACCGGAGCGCGGATGATCACATCGCCTGCGGCGGTGAAGCCCGCGACGGTGGTGAGCGTGATCGGACCGGCGACCGTCATCGGCCCGGGCACGAGATCGCCGTCGACCTGCCGCAGGTTCACCGAGCCGAAGTACGAGTTGCCGTCGCCGATGACCGAACCGCTTCCCCGGGAGAAGTTTTCCTTCACGACCAGGCTGCCGGTACCCGCCAGGGTCGCCACGCTGCCGTCCTCGCTGTCGAGAATCAGCGAACGGATGGTGGCCGCACCGTTGAGCCGGCCAGTCGCACCGCGCGCGACCTGCAGGGTGGCCTCGCCGGCCTCCACCGGGCCATCGATCTTCAGCGTGCCCGCGGCAATCGTGAGCGGGGTTCCCGGAGTCAGGACGAGCTTGCCGATCTCGGTCGGTCCGCCGCCGGACGCGCCATGCAGGATGGGCCTGGCGGACGCGGCGTCGAGCAGCGCCGTCTCGCCCGCCGCGGGTTGAGCGTCGTTTCGCCAGTTCGCCGCAACCTGCCATTGCCGATCGAGGGCAGGGGTGTTGGCATTCGCCGCGCCTGCCTCGTTGGTGAAGAGCCTTGCACCCCCTCCAGCGATCACGAGCCGCACCGGATCGCCGAGATCGAAGGTGAGACCGCCATCTCCCAGGCCCGTCCCGAAACCTCGCGACCCGAATAAACCCGACGTCCGCTCGGCAGGCGGCCCGGCGATCAGTCGGCGGACATCGCCGGTCTGGGCGGTATAGCCGGGGAGGACCTGCATCTCGATGTAGCCACCGAGCGCGACCCGGCCCAGGGCACCGCTCTCGGAGTTCGTGATCTCGAGTTCGTCCGATGCCGCGCTTCCGATGTCGAATCGGAGTTTGCTCTGATTCCCGAGTTCGAGCTTGCCGCGAAGCGTGATCCTGCCCTGTTCCTCATTGCCGCCGGGCGAGATCCACCCCTGGTTGACGAACACCCCCGACCCCATGTCGATCGTCCCGGAGCCCTGCAGGGTGCCGTCGTTCTGCCAGCTCATCGGGATGCCCCCCTGGAGCGGCTTGAAGCTCAGGGTCCCGGCGAGAATCGTGGTGCCGCCCGTGCGCGTAAGCAAGTCGCCCCCGTCGCCCTTGATGGTCGACTCGCCGCTGACCTCGAACGTTCCGTCGACGTGGACGTGGTTGCCTGCAGCCTTCTGCTCGAGCGTGCCGCCGTCCAGCACCAACCCGCCGATCGTGCGCTGGCCGTCGAAACTCAGGGAGGCGCCGCTCCCGACAACGTACTTCCCGCCGTCGGCCGATCCACCCGTGATCTGCAGCGAGCGTCCGCCCCCACCCTCGATACGCACCTCGCCGTCGTTGATGAAGGCGCTACCCCCGGACAGCGAGTCGTTGGCCAGCTTGATGACAGCACTGCCCGACCCGGTCTTGCGCAGCAGGCCCTTGTTCAGCACCGGCGTGTTGGCAGCCGGACTCGTGGATCCGGTGCGCCGGATCCCGGCGTCGCCCTTCATCTCGAGGGTTCCGGACGCGTCGTTGGTGATTCCGCCGGTTGCGGCCACATCGAGCTGGAGGGAATCCTCGACGGCGAGATAGCCCTGGTTGACCAGCTTCACGCCCTTGAGCGAGAGCGTCCCGCCGACGACGGACGGCTGCGCGAGCGTGCCGCCCTTCACCGTGAAGGTGGCGCCACCCGCCGGCTTGCTGAGTTCGGAATAGCCCGTCGCGGTCAGGCGTCCCTCGACGGTCAATCCACTCAGGGAGAGGCTGGCGTTCTGCAGCGACAGGTTGCCTTCGATCGATACCGGCTGCGCACCCAGGCTCTGGAAAGTCACCTGGGCGCCAGGAAACTGCGCGGCGCTGATAACGACATTCCTGAACCGGACGCTCTGGGCGATCACCGACGCCGAGGAGGTCGCGTCGGTGAATCGCGCGACACCCTGCACGCCGCTCGCATCGAAGAAGCCCTGCCCCAGCGAGATGGAGCGCGAATCGCCGCCCCTGAACACCACATCCTTGCCCGCCTCGAGGACCAGATCCAGGCGCCTGTCACCCGCGGAAACGGTGATGTCCTGATCGATGAAGATGCTGCCGGTCGACGCAGCCCTGAGGGTGAGCGTGCTCTGATTGCCGACCGAACTCTTGACGATCGGCGCCGAGACCGTGATGTTGCCGTCCTCCGGACCAGCCGTGCCGGTGGTGATGGTCACGTTGCTGCCGGCGTTCAGCGCGGCCTGGATGGTGCTGTTGTGGATCCGTGCTTCGCCACCTGGGCCGCTGGGGGTGAACTGACCGTTGCCGTCCAGTTGCCCCCCCGAGGTCGCCACGATCTCCACGTTGTACGGATCGAGCAGCCACTCCCCTGCCCGCCCCCTGGACGCCGACGCATCGGCCGCCCGGGTCACCTCGAGCATGCGTCGGCCCGAGGTCTCGATGAAGCCGCCGTCGCCGCCCTGGGCGCCGCCGCGAGCGGTGAGGGTGCCGTGCACGCGGGCAGTGTCGTCAGCCCACACGATGACGCGCCCGCCCGGGCCGTCGACGGTCGCGTCGGCGGCGATGCGCGCCCCAGGCGCCATGAACACGAACTGCGCATTGGGGCCGCCCGCGCTCGCGCCCTGCAACTCGCCGCCGACGAGCGCCGTGCCGCCGCCGCCCGGGCCCGAGGCGTCGATCACCAGCCCCTCGCCCAGGACGATCTCGCGCGCGAGCACGCGCACCCTTCCGCCGGTGCCGGCCATGCCTCCCGCGATCACGTGGCGCGGGTCGGGCTGATGCGGCGCGTCGGGCGATGGCCCAGGGCGCTGCGACCAGGCCGCTGGCGCGGCAGTCGCGCCCGAACCCGCGGAGAGGCGAGGCGAACCCGAGGGGCCGCCTGCCGGCGCCCCGGACATCGCCGAAGCGATGGTTGCGTCTGCAACCATAATGGACTCATCGGCTGAGGCAGTGGCCTCTACGACTCCGGAGCGGTCGACAATCGACGCGGCCAGGCCGCCTGGCGGTTCGCGAGCGCGCGCCGGCCCCGACATGCCCGGCGCCGCCGATACCGTCTGGCCACCAGCCTGAGGGCGCGGCGTCGCCGCCTCGACGCTCGCGACGATCGGCCCCGCTGGCGTCAGGGCCGCGGTCTCGCCCACAGCCCGCACCGCCGAGCCAGCCTGCGCGCCAGCCGCCACCACGCCGGAGGTCGGCAGGCTGCCTGCAACGGCCGGCGTTGCCGTAGCAGCCCCCGGCGTCGCCTCCACCCGGCCCTGCAGGCTGACCTGCTCGCCCGCCTGAATGTCGATCTCGCCGCCGCGCGCTCGGCCCTGCGCATCGATGCCCGATGCGGCCATGCGGCCGGAGGCCGTCTGCTCGACGCGCCGCTGCGCGCGCAGCACGATGCGCCCGTCCTCGCCGACCACCGCGGTGCTGGCCTGCAGCGTGCCGGCGTTGCGCACGACCTGACCGTGCAGCACGATCTGGCGCGCCACAATCTCGCCGAGGTTCACCGCGGCCGACTCCGGCGCGGCGATCTCCCAGGCCACCTCGGGGGTGCGCGGGTTGACGATGCTCACCCGATGACCAGCCGCAAGCAGCACCTGGCCTTCGGGCGTGTGGATCAGGCCCGAGTTCTCGACCTTGGGCGCCACCAGATAGACCGTGCCACCCGAGGCCGTGCGGATCGCGCCCTCGTTGCGGATCGCGCCGGCCGCGACGTTCTCGGTCGCGCTGCCGCCGAAGCGCATGCGCCCGGCGGCGAAATCCTCGTTGTTCAGCTTCAGGGTCGAGACCACCAGCGCCCCCACGTCGACCTGCGCGCCGCGGCCGAAGGCCACGCCGTTGGGGTTGATCAGGAAGACGCGGCCGTTCGATTCGAGCCGGCCGAGGATCTCGCTGGGGCTGGTACCTACGACGCGGTTGAGGACCTGGCTGGCGGCATCGGGCTGCACGAAGCGGGTGGTATCGCCCG
>Ga0315904_10010381_pt1 | contig 12055 bp, 27 predicted proteins | sample LakEriMetagenome_6_FD_203529 | JGI IMG/M metagenome (GOLD analysis project Ga0315904, IMG submission 203529) | Freshwater fungal communities from buoy surface, Lake Erie, Ohio, United States - Buoy 12 MA120 | ecosystem: Environmental > Aquatic > Freshwater > Lake | place: USA: Lake Erie, Ohio...
ATAACGGCTTGCAAGGTGCTCTGGATATCGTTTCTCAATTGGCTCATTAATTAAAGGATTTAAAATGGCTAAAACCGTCTCCCTCTCCGTTGCTGCTCTCCGTCAAGCTCGTGCTGAGGTTAAAACCTTGCAAGCTCGCGTGAAAGAGCTGAAAGCTACTGTACAGGCAGAAAAGCTGGCTAATGCTGAAGCGAAGCGTACTGCTGCTATTGCAAAGGCAGAGGCTCGCCTCCAGAAGCTGCTGTCCAAGCAGGTTGGTAAGGTTGGTGCTAAGGCTGCCAAAGCCAACCGCAAGGCTGGTGCTGTTACTATCACCAAAGGTGCTTAATATGTCAGTTTTTGATCGCTTCGAATTGGGCATTATGATCGCGGTTAGCTTTATTGCTTCTGCTGTGGTTATTATGGACTTGTTTATTTGGAGACCTTAAATGATTCAGATGCTGGTTTCGTTTTTCGTGGTGCCTGCGCTATTGCTCTTGGCTTTTGGCTTTATGTTCCTTGGTGCAGTATTCTCCGAGAAAACCCTGGCCATTGCTGCGGTGCTAGCTAATTCGGTGGTTGTCACTGTAAGACAATTGGTTACAGTTTTCGCATAACCAACCAGCCTATCATAATCCGTTAGCCTTGGCAAGCGGTTGACAAGGTTGCTGGAATACTAAAGTTTACCATTGCCATTCCTACCACTTCCTGTAGGATTCATCCATCGGTTAAACAAGGAATGCCAAGAAAATGAACAAGCTCTCCAAAACCTCCAAGCTGGACAACATTCTGTCCTGGTCGCTGCAAGCTATCGAAACTTGCCCCGGCAGCAAAGCCACCAACGGCGGCATGGTCGCTGCTTGCTCTGGTTGCTACGCCACCACCGGAATGTACAATTTCCCAGGCGTCAAAGCCGTCCGCTATGATAATAAGCTGGCATGGCAAGAAGCTACCTGGGTTGACACCATGGTGGCTGCTCTCAAAAAGCAGAAGTACTTCCGGTGGTTCGATTCTGGAGACATGTATTCCCTAGAGCTCGCGGAGAAAATGTACGCTGTTATGGTTGCCACTCCCCATGTAAAGCACTGGTTGCCCACCCGTATGCATAAGTTTACCAAATTCCATGCCATCATCGCTGCCATGCAAGCGTTACCTAATGTAATGGTGCGTCCCTCTAGTGATGCTGTGGATGGTACGTATGTGGATGGTGTACATGGCAGCACCATTCTGCCTAGTGCTGACAATGTGCCTGCTGGTGTTACATTGTGCCGTGCATATGAGCATGGTGGTAAATGTAATGGCTGCCGTGTCTGCTATGATAAATCGGTGGCGGTCATTGGTTATCCGGCGCATGGGCGGAAAATGGCAAAGGTTATTCGGTTGGCTGTGGTTGCTTGATTTTTTGGTTGGCTGGTGGTTGCTTTGGGACGCTTCGGCGTCCTTTTTTTGGCTTATATGGTGGCTGCTGGTTGCCATGGAGCAGCTGTTATGGGGTATGGATGGGGGTATGGGGTGAGCGCGTATATAATAAAAAGCCCCTCCAGGTCAAACTCTTTTTTCCAATTTTTTATTTTCTGGGCCGGAATCTGAGGATTCGAAATTTTTTCCTGGACCGGAAACCTTAATATATTCGATTGTTATCTTACATCTATATTTCTTTGATAGTTCTAAAGCATATCTCTCAGCCTTCTCTTTTGTCACATATTCTCTTTTAATATACGGATCAGAATGATGAGGATGCACAATAACTTTATAGGGCGCACTGTTCGGATGATAACCAGCCTTTGGTTTTTTCTTTCTGGTTAATAGTCTTTTCTCTACAAGTTCATTCATCTAATTTCTCCAGTGGTTTTTCTGGTCTTTTCATACAGAATTCACAATTCGGATCTTCACACTTGTCATCAAGCCACTCATTGGTTTTTTCATCATAATATGCATCATATTCTTCTGAGTAAACGTATTTCATAATTGTGGGTTTTGTTTAAGGGTTCTTAGAATCTTAACAGTGTGGTCTGGTGCAAGGTAACAACGGACTCGGTATGTCTTACAGTTATCTACTGGGCTGTCAACCATAGTGAATTCTGCAAGTCTATTCTCTATGATATAATCGATCATTGGTCTCATCAATCTTTCTTTGATTGCATCACTACTTACACCAATGGTTTCAAATTCTGTAACCTTCATGGTGGCAGTGACTAGTTTACCACCAATTGCAAATTCTTGATATTCAAATACGGTATCATCAATCTTCGCCATATAATTCCTTATCTCTCCATTTGCGGTTTAACCATTTGGTTTGCATTTCATTTTCGATACCAGAGAGGCTCATATATTTCAACAATTCATTCATTACAGTATCAAATCGAATTCGTTGATATTCAATCAATATTTCGGGAGCTTTCAGTTCTGTTAATCGTTGCAACTTTTGAGTGGCATCTTTCAGTTCTCTGAAAAGTTGATTCAATGACATTTTGGAAATATCGTATTCATCATCTAATTCCATGATTATTCTTTCCTACTCTTAATTTTAGTGTTACCTTCTAAGAAATCCTCTACAGTAGAAAACGCAATAGGATCTTTAGTCTTATTGGATTTTTTTTCTGGAATGGATTCTAAGTTTTTCAAAATTTTCTTTTCATCTCTATGGTAGAATTTCTCATATTCTTCTTTTGTTATCTCAGTAACCTTCAAAGATTCGGTCCACTCTCCGGAAGAATTCTTTTTCATACCTTCTAATTGTTTGCCCAGGCAAACCAGTGAGTATTTGAATCCTGTCTTCATTACAACATCTAGTTGGTAATACTTTGCGTTTGACTGGGGAACCATTTGAATATTTCCTGTACCATTTAAATAAAAGTAGAGAGCGAGCCCGGCAACATAAACGACAATATGTAACCAGAGTTTTACTGGATTGCCAAATGTTTTGATAGTACTGAGGGTATACAGCATACCCAGCATGAAGCTGAAAAGGTTCAGTGAAACAATAGAGATATCAAAGAACGTTTGCATTTTTGATAGATTTAATAAATTCTAACATCTTGTCGTGTGGATAAATGTTTCTACCGAAATTTGCAAATCTGGTTGTTATAACGATATTGTCTGGAGTATAATCTCCAGATTCGTTTATTTTATCGACAGACGGCGCACCAGGATGTTTTGGATACCAATTAGGATGATCTTTGTATAACAAACCCAAATCTAGTGGTGTTCCTAACCAATAGCATTTGCCATTCTGTTTATTCCACTGTTTTTCTAAATCATCTTCGGTAATTAAAACCTTAGCTGGTTTCCACTCCTTAGAATTTTTGCCTGCAGCGCCACCAACGGATGATCCAGTCTTCTCCATTCTACGTCTGTTGGTAGATGAATTGATTGCCCATGTGCCATCCGGTTTTAAATATATGCCGTTTTTCTTGCACATTTCAAGTAAAGCATGAAAAGGATTTCTTTGTTTTCTCATTACTTACTCAGGAAACGCCGGAAGCGCTTGAAACGTGGTAATACTTATAGAGCTTAACATAATATGCGAAACGGATTGGTTCCTGTTCCGGATGAGGAAGATGATCTCCAAAGATTTCCTTCATCTCTTCGTAAATTCTCTCTAACTCTTCATTGCTCATTTTTAAGACGCTTCTCTAGATATTCTTCGGATTGGATCCATTTGCCCTTCCAGAAACCCCATTCGCGAAGCTGAGGTCCCATGAAGAACAGTGTTGTTGCCGGTTGATTATTGTCCAGTTCTAACCAGTGGTACTCTTTTGAACCACGGATGATGACAGAACCAGGACCACGCCATCGGGAAGTTTCTGCAAAAATCCTACCATCTTTGTCAAAGACTGGGGTGTGTTCATAATAACCGCCTTTGAGAACGATTGTCATGTACGGCCACGGATGGTCATGCATCACTGGTTCATCAGACTTTACAATCTTATGTAAGGTGAAGTTAAAGGGAAACCATTTACGATCCTTTAAGAACAGGTAATAACGGTGCATGTAGTCATCACCAGAAATCCTGTCTTTGATGAGCCGATACCGACCCAGCTTATTCATAATCTTGTGGAACATTTTAAACCTCGATATTAGACCAGACCTTTAGTTTTTCACGTTTGGCTTTTCGAGCAGCATTAACGCTACTATCCGAGATTATACACTTTTCCACCATAATGTCAACCATGGCCAGGAGGTCACCCACTTCTTCCTCTAGGCATTGTTTATTACTTTTGTTTGTCTGTGGATTCTTTGAATCGAAACCAAAACGGAAGATTTTTGAAATTGCTTGTGTCACTTCTGCACACTCTTCCTGTGCAATGCAGAAAACTTCTTTGATCTGTTTATCCATTGAGATGCTCATTCAGTAGGGTGGGTGAAGTTTGAGCACCAGCATTGATGAAGTCTTCAGCAATATTCTCGGCTTGTTGTTCATTGTATGCATTAGTTTTCTGTACGATTCGATTATCAATGTACATTGAAACTTCCCATAGAGATCGGTTCTCATCGATATTGGTTGAAGTCTTTTTATTGACGACAGCCTTCTTGTTGCCATTATAATATTCGGAATACATTTTATGCCCTTTTAAATAATAAGATTGATGAAACGGTTAAGAATCACTCGGTTGCCAACTCGGTTGCCCGTATACTTGTTGAAAGCAGATACGATACCACGGGTTGTAGCATTTTCTTTGACAACAAGTTCATTGTCTTCATCGGTGTCCATGGACTCCGAACGCAAGATATAGTAGTCATCAAAACCTGCACTTGTCACAACACAGTACCTATCTTTCTTTGCCTTTTCTCTTTCAGTAGACTGAGTGATAGGAATAAATTGGTCAACTTTTGAACGATAGTCTTTGCCATGAGCAATATAGAAACCAATCACATTTGTTTTGGTTCGTGCCTTCAACAATTTAATGAGAGCTGAAGTTTGCTCATTCATATAAGTGCTTGGATTATATTCTTCTTGATTTTTCGTTTTCTGATCACGAATTACAATCTTCGAAACCTTTTTCGTTCTAGAACTGCAATAACGAATATCTCCTGTATGGCGAAGCGCGTCACCAACCTGATATTGATACAATGCGTGTCCTTCACCATCAGTCAGAAAAACGGTGTTAACAATTTGCAACTTATACTTTTTCTGGAAGTAAGGAATAATTTCCATAGCAGCAATAATTGTTTCGTTCAACGGAGTACCCGACAATGACATCCAATAAGGAGTACGGGGAATTCCACGGAAAGATGTTAACCCACTCATATGCATTAGAGCGGCGCCTGCATAACTAAAATCTTTGGCCGACATTCGACTAGACAACAGATTGACTAGACCAAAATCATCGATTACAAAATCATTTTTCTTTGATTTGAATGTTGATGAATGTTCGGTGATGGTGTTCTCAACAAAAGAATACACTTCAAAAGGAATATTTACCTTCTTGCAAAACATCACAAGGTTAAGTAACTGTTTGATTGTGTTTGCAAGGTGACGAGCCATCGAACCAGACCAATCAACAAACATGATCAGCCCGTGTGATTTGCCACCAGGCATCACAGTAATTTTCTTGAAGATATCTTCGTTGAATTGATATGAGAACACCTGTTTCATGTTCAGTTCACCGGTTTTCGCTGTCGTAGCACGTTTCAATTGATCTGCGTTCTTACGCATTTCAAATTCTTTGACAAGATAGGAAACAACCTTGTTCGAATCTCTACGAAACGAATCGAATTCTTTTTTGGCGAGACCATATCCTTCTTCTTCATATCGTTTATATACATCTTTGTAATCAAAGATATTATTCTCGACTTTGAATTCTGGGATATTCACATAACGAATTTCATTGTCACCATTATCGAACAACTGATATTCGTTTTTACGATATGCGTCATCCGTTTTGGAACGGATTTCATCCTCTTTTTCATCACTCTTCTTTTCATCTTCTTTATTACTTGAGGATGAACTGCGAGATTTCTCCGTCTTTTCGGATCCTTCTTCACTCTGTTCTTTTGGATCACCATCTTCTTCATTATAGATGGGACCTTCTTCTACTTCAGAATCTTCTGAATCATAACCTTCATCAGAAGGATCTTCTTTCTGTTTTTCTTTTTTGCGTTCTTCTTCTTCAAACTTCATGTAGTCGATAATTTTTTTGGTGACTTTAACAACGTCATCAAAAGTTTCGGTCGATTCAACCAGGCCTAGAAGTTCACGCTCAGTTTCATTGAATCTAATAGTGAGCCATGCACCACCTTTGCAGTGTAGATTCACGCGATCAATAAAATTATAATCATTGAGGTCTTTTCCGGCAGTTTCAAAGAAATCTTTCTCTAGAAGCTCTTGATAAGCTTTGACAAAAGAGTTCTTTAGGCCAGGATATTTGTATTTGATTTTTCGTTCGATGCGAGAATCTTCAACGATGTTCAGAACCGACATGTTGACTTTTTCTTCTTTAGACTTTTTAAGGCCATCCAAAGGAGTATACAGAGCATGACCAACTTCGTGACCCATAAAGAGATCATAAAGTTGAGAAGAGATATTTTTGTCCAAAATAGGAACTGTAAGAATTCGGTTCTGCACATCAAAGAAAGCCGTCGAGACATTACGCTGTTCAACGGTCAAGTCTTCTGTAGCCATCAGTTTGGCCAAAATAGATTTTGAGTCAATTAGGTTCATATCACTTTTTCTCGGTAATTACAAGTACATTGCCAGTTTCGGTTTGTTCTACTCTTAAATTTAGAACAGTTCCTTCTTTCCAACCCTTTTCTTGAATGAGTTCATCAGGAAATTGAAGGATTGCATCACCTGAACCATCATCAGTTTCAATTAGTTTCGTAGTCCAGTGTTTTTTCGTGAAATCTTTTGACATTCACTCATCTCCAATCACAAATTTAGTAAAATTACGCAAATTTTTGTCTCTACGTGAGTATTTTACATCATTTTTGTGTTTTTGAACACATTTAATCGGCGTCCGACACACAGGACGTTGTAATTTTACAACAAAACTCTTTTTTGTCTTCATTTTAGCGTCTCATTTTAGAAATTTCGACTGCTTCTTCATCGGAAAAAACAGGAACAGCGTTGGATTTATGCATCGTAGCGATTCCGACAACTTTTGTGCCAGTATAAACTTTCGGAGCAGCTTTTGTGGCACCATTTTCACCGGTACTTAGTGAAGGAAGGCGTGCAGTCTCACGGCCGGCAGGAGCCGACAGTTTATATCCAGTCAAAGTGTTGTTAGTCTTCGAAATTTTGAGAATTTTGGTTGGTTTGTGTGATTGCAACCACTTCTCATATTGCTCGCGCTCAGCTTTCGGCCCTTTTTTGACCTTGGATTTTTGAATTCGCGTATAAATCATCATAACTAAGTGTCCTCAATTGTTCTTATTATAACACGATTGAGGATATTGTCAAGCTAGTTGTTGCGTAGATGCAACACAAAAGTAATTTTAACCTATTTGTTTGTAACGTTTTCTTGTAGACTTCTGATACTCATTATCATAATCATCATTATAGAATGAATTTCTAGATGGTTTAGATTTTCTCATTTTTTTCTTTTCATAAAAGAACTCATATTCATCTTCGTTGTAGTTCCTAGTCTTACGAAACTTTTCAACATGTTTTGGCACTTAATTACTCCTTACTTAAAACTTCAAAATTAATGCCCCCAATTTTTGTTTCTGGTCTGTCGGACATGTCAAACTCAGAAACATAAGTGATGTTTGTGCGGGGGTAACATACTTTCACCACTTTTAATAAATTACATACATTATCGTTACAATCGTTGAAGATAAAAGCTTCATCAACGTATTTTATGCTTTCTAATATTTTTTTTCTAACTTCTAAACTTTGATTTAATATGCCAGTCTTCATGTGTAGTAACATGTCGGAATGAATACCTACAATTAACCAATCACCCATCTCTTTACATCTCTGTAGGTGTATTATTTCTTTTAATGTTATTGGATCAAAATAACCAGATGTTACTATTATTTTTTCTTTGGTTATCATGGTAGTAAATCGGGAAAAGCCTCCTTGACAAACTTATAGTCTAATCCTTTTACACCCAAATCTTTTTGAAAAATACCTAGCAGCACTTCAGCTTCTCTTGGTTCAATAGATTCTAGCATTTGAATTAGTAGTTCGTTGCGTCTTTTCTCAGAGAGTGTTTCTGCTGTATGATTGCCTTCTAGAAAGATATAAATTCTTCGTAGTTGTGCATTTAAGCTATCATGTGTTATGCCAGGCAATACATCAGTTGGTACTTTATAATTTTCCGGAATCTCTTTTATTTTCCATTTAAAATCTGGATGATAAGTCAATTTTAGAATATCAACTAAAGTTTGTGACAAGTTATCGCCAATTACTTGCATTCTTTCTTTTTTACTTTTGGCATTTTCAAATTCATCAAATATCTCATACATTGTTTTCATCAAAAATCCTCAATTACATCAATTAAATTTTTAAGTTTGTTGGCTATTAGATAATCTAGTAGTTTATTTTTAGGAGCCGGTTTGACTTCATCATAAGTATTTATAATTTTGTCTTTGATATCACCAGGTATGTTCCTCAAGTCAATCAATACCTGATTACGAGAAAAACCAATTTTCTCATTTTCATTATCCCAGTCACCATAGTTTTTTTCCATCAACTTTTCTAGTTTGCTTTTGGAAATTGTTGTTTGTCGCAAATCACGAACAAAACAATCCGATGGTGACAGAATATTGGGAATACCGTCACCTTTATCACCACGAATAATTTTTTCCTTTAGTTCCATCAATGGATTCTCGGAAACAATAAATTTCTTTTGTGAAGGGTTGTATTGCTTGACTGTATATTTGTTTGAAGGCGTATTGTACTGTTGTAGTTGCAGAAAATCACCATCACTAGAAATGATCAGGATATTTTGATGCATAATGTGTCGTGGCACAAGAGTACCGATAATATCATCAGCTTCTGCACCTTCAACATCAACAACTTTGTAAGGAAAGTAATCCTTTAGTTCTTGTTTGAATTTTGTCAACATATCAAAGATGAGGTGCCAGTCTAGATCAGACTTTTCTCTAGTTTTCTTGCGACCAGCTTTGTAGAAGGGAAACAACTCACGGCGCCAATATTTCCTGTTGTCACAACAGAGAACAATTTCATCATAATCGTTTCGGAAGTTTTTGACATGAGTCCTAATGATGTTTAGGATCATATGGCGAATTAAACTCTCTTCCAGTTTAACTCCTTTTTGACTGGCAATTTGTGCCATTAGACCGGCCAACAATACCTGATTTAGATCAACGAGAATCATAACAAACCTTAAAGAAATTACACTTCACCAATCTTATCACAATTTCTTAATGAAGTCAACACCTTTTCAACAAATTCTTTGGAGGTTGTTGTTTTTCTAGAAACCATTCCATACCAGTCTTGTTCTATTAAAGAGGAAACATACTCTCTAGGATCCGTCAGTATTGCATCAAAATGATCCAGATCACCTACAGCATCATTTTCTGATTTAAATAATACTACGTGCCATTCTGCACCCATTGGACTACCACCAACAGGTTCACCGGCGATTTTATGTTGACTCACTATTATATTAAGTGAGTTATTTCGACCTTCTTCGGGTATAAAACATAATGTATCATAATCTTTTATTGTTTCAAAAAATTTTAACATTGTAATCCTTTGATGTGTGATTTTCGCACTCTTACCATAATCCATGAATTGTAATACACATCACTCTCCAAAACACCATTGACAAATTGTTCTTTTGCTTCAAGATAACCACACTCACCTTTTGTTTTGCAAAGGTGTTTTATCTCTCTTTTAAAATTTTCTTTACCGTAAGTTGCAACGTCTTTTTTAAGTTCTTCATTAGAACCATAATAACTTTGCCAATCACTAAAAATTTTAAATCGTTTCTTTTTACCTTTAACTTGTTTTGTTTTTGAGGAGTAAAAGAACTTTTTACCAATATACTGTTTGCCAGTTATAGTGTTTGTGATTACGTAAACAAAACCATAATAATCATTAATCAAATCTTCGGTGAAGTCTTGATTATTATATAACCAATTTAATCCCATTCTTGATTGTCCGAATCGTCATCATCATCAAATTCAGTAATCTCTTCTATTAGTTCACCACAAAAGGGGCAAAATTCTGGATATTCTGATGATGTTAATTCTTCGACATATTCTATATCATAAGAAGATTCGCAATTGTGACATTCAGCTGTTATTGTTTTATTCATCTTTAACCTCTCTTTTTGGAAACAAAAAATTTGTTTGTGTTTCCGCATAGTATTTTGATATATTAACAAAATTATTTTTTAACATATAAGCGAACTCTGTTTGTGATTTTATAAAATCGTGACATGCTTTATTTAAAACTTCGTCTTTCACAATCTCATCGGTATAGTAACTTTTTGTGTCTTGAATTGTATCAATAAACAGTTTAGCCGTATCCCATTTTAATCCGAACATTTTGTTCCTTTTGTGAATTTTATGTTAATGTGCCCAAACATCTCCCCAGTTTCCTTGTAGAGCACCTTTTGCATAATCTGTTGCACGGTTCTCAAAGAAGTTTGTATGTGTTGGTGCATTAATCATTTCTTCAACCCACGGTAAAGGATTCTTCTTTACTTTCATAATGCCTTTTAGACCAAGACTAATCAATCGGCGGTCAGTAATGTATCTGATATATTTTTTAACATCAGCAGCATCTAAACCTTCCATGTTGCCTAAACTGAATGCTAAATCAATAAACTTGTCTTCAAGCTGAACCATTCTTTCAGCAATCGTATAGATTTTTGATTTCAGTTCATCATTCCACACTTCTTTGTTTTCTTCTATATATGTGCGGAACAATTTGATCATTGATTCTGCGTGTTGAGTTTCATCAACGATAGACCAAGTAACGATTTGACCCATGCCTTTCATCTTGCCTTGTCTTGGGAAATTCAACAACATGATGAATGAAGAGAACAACTGCATACCTTCCGTGAATGCGGAGAACACAGCAATGTGTGTTGCTGTTGATTCAACTGTTCCATTCTTTGAAGAGATATCCATAACATAATCATGTTTGTCTCTCATCTCTTGATATTCCAAGAATTGATTGTATGTTGTCTCTGGCAAACCAAGAGTTTCGATCAAATGACTGTATGCAGCAATGTGCAAAGCTTCGCGAGCAGCGAAACCAGATAACATCATGCGAATCTCAGGCTGAGGAAAATATGGAAGGTAGTTACGTACATATCCACCAGCAACATCAATGTCACCTTGTGTGAAGAATCTAAAAATGTGTGTTAAGAATTGCTTCTCTTCATTTGTTAATTTCTTTTTCCAATCATTTACATCTTCAGCCATTGGAACTTCTGTGTGTAACCAATGAGACTGTTCGTGTTTTAACCACGCATCATAAGCCCAAGGATAGTTGAACGGCTTGAAGTGATTTCGTTCATCCGTGAGTTTTGTTTCTAACTTCTTAATCATTTAACCACACCTCTAATTGTTCTTTTGTTTTTAAACCAACCATTCGTTTCATAATCGTTCCATCTTCAACTATAAGAAGTGTTGGAACTGATCTTATTCCATATTCGATTGCTGCATCGGAGTTTTCGTCGATATCAACAACATCAATAGGAATTTTTATATCCATACTCTCTAATGTTCTAGACATTTGTTTACATGGTTGACACCATGAAGCTGTAAATCTTATAATTTTTTTCATATTAACACCATGAAGTTTTGGCTTCACCATAATATTCTCTGGCGAAACCGTTTGTTATTAATAGGGTTCTTAAACTTTTGCCGTCTAGTAATACATCTCCCAATACACGACCACCGTACTTGTCCCAATCCATGAGAACAACTTGTCTCTTTTGGGACCTATTAATCGTATCTTTAGTGAATTGTGTTGCTGCTTGACCTCTTGCATCTTCTTGTGGGCATTTAGCTCTATGTCCTTTTTCTGGAGTATCGACTCCAAAGACTCTAATTGACAACTCTTTCTTAAGAGGGTCAGGCAGCCAGTTGGCTTGAAAGGCTACGGTGTCGCCATCGATGACTCTTGTGAGTAGTACATCGTATGTGA